>Ga0209353_10001223_pt1 | contig 14737 bp, 31 predicted proteins | sample LauGreSpBDMM15SD_2_FD_187561 | JGI IMG/M metagenome (GOLD analysis project Ga0209353, IMG submission 187561) | Freshwater lake microbial communities from Lake Michigan, USA - Sp13.BD.MM15.SD (SPAdes) (version 2) | ecosystem: Environmental > Aquatic > Freshwater > Lake | place: Lake Michigan...
TTAAATCTCTAGTAGTTTCAATACCTTGATTCTTAACGCTGTCAGCAATATCTTTATCATCCTTAAGATAGATTGGTATAAAACCATATTCCTCTTGATATCTTACACTGTACCTTCTACCTGTTTCATCATTGTCAAATAAAACAAATATCATAGAAAATTTCTCTCTTAGAGTATCTATTACCTCTCTTGGAAGAATAGTACTCTCTGCATCAGGAGCAATTGCCTCTATATTAGTTATACCTAATAGATTAAAACAAAGGAGATCTTTTAGTGATGCAACAAGTACAAGGTACTTGCTACTATATTTAAGTTGTTCAAGTCCTTGGACATAATCACTTATCTTTAAGAACTTTTTTGCAACAACTTTAGGTTGATAGATTTTATAAAGTGTCCCATCATTCTTAAAATAACCATAAATACAATCCCTTTGAATTTTCATTCTGTCCTTCTCATGCTCTCCTTTCTCTCTCGTAAGTTCATAGTAATCCAGTGGACTAATATTGTATGACTCTAATAATTTTGATGATATCTTATAAGCTGACCAGTAATTTCTATCATTGGTATTCCAATGTCTAATCTGAAAATCTGATAATCTAAACCTTGCAGCTGCAGATATTGGCTCTGTAACAACAGTGTTAGATTCTCTACAATAATCTTCATAATCAGCCATTATTTTAGCTTTTGCACCATCTCTACTAAGATTATATAGCAACTCAACTAATCTAATTGCATCTCCCTGGTAGCCAGATGAAAAATCTTTAAACTTATACTGTCCCGATCTACCATCAAAGTAAATTATCATTGATGGAATCTTATCAAAGGGATTAAATATTGATTTAATTTTTACAGACTCACCATTGAGTCTCACACCAATTGATAGATAAAACTCAAATATCCACTCTCTAGGTACCTCCCATAAATTTGTTATCAATCTTGTTGAAATCATACCACTAAATTTAAAAACATAAGGGGACCATCTCTGATCCCCATATACTTGTGTAGTTTAGTCTAGGTTGAAATCAGAAGATGATTTTTTAGGAACTATGATATCATCATCATCACCAAATCTATCTACCTGTTTTGGTTCTTTTGGTTTTATGATATGTTTCTCCCCATCAAATTTTAGAACTTTTGAGCTGTCCATTTCTCCAAATGCATAAATTCCATTTGTATTGCTCGGAAAAAACAAATTATAATCTTTATAACCGTCCTTATTTTCATACTCTTTTCCAGCAATACATGCATCTATATATAGATCATTAAATGGTGCATTTTTATTAAATGCTTCTACAAAGTCCTCAATTGTGGAATGTTGATTATGCTGCTCTTTCATCCAATCAGAAATGTTTAAGGCTCTAGTTAAGTTCTGCAAGAACATTAAGATTGCTCTATCTCTTATAACAGGAATACCACTCTTAGTCTTTCCATCAGCAAATGCATAGTAACTTGCTTTAATTTTACCGATTTGTCCTTGATATCTTCCCTTTGATTCATCATTATCAACTAGAAAACCTTCAAATCCCTCAATTGGTTCTGTTTCAGCATGCAAGATTACATGATATGCTCCATCAATAAATGTGAATGGTTCCAACTCTAATCTGTGAATTTTAACCCGGTGATTACCTGGTTGAATCTTTTTTGGTAACTTTTTACTTCCGTCACCACTTCCTAAATCTAATGTACTTAACGCCATTTTACTTTACTTTTTAAATTATTAAACAAAAACTTTATCCCATGATGTGTTTAGAACACCATCAATCATCTCAGAAATTACTATTTCTTCATTACGCAAATGCTCTGGTCTTGCACCACAAGTAACCTCTTCATTTGTCTTGAAAGACAAAATAGTCTGATTACCTTTTCTATACATATACCCAATTGCATCAGCTTGTGCACAAATTAAGGACTTGATTTTACCTGTCAAATCAATGTTTGCAGACATAACCATCTCACCCTTATCATCAACTACTTTATCTTTAATATGACCAGATAAAATAATTGTGGGTGCTAATTTATCAATAAAATCTAAAACCTGAAAGAATGCCTGACGAATATATAAATATCCAGCACCATTTGCTAGAGTTGTTACATTATCACCATCATAGTTCTTACCCATTGCTGTTTGTCTGTATAGATTTACAGCTAATGGCATTACCATATCCTCCAAAGCTGTTACCGTATCAATTGTAACATATTTGTATGGATATCCTGCTTCCTTGATAGCTTTACCAATCTCTTTCAACTCCTGAAGACTCTCAGCTTTAAGTTTCATTGCTTCTACATAATCAGAACCATTCTCTAAATCAATAATCAGATTACCATCTAAACCTGCATATGCAGTAGTTTTACCTGTTTTTGGCTTTGAATAAATCACAATTCTTTTAGGATTTACTCTATCAGCCTTTACTTTACTTGTTGGAAGTACTATACTCATATTATTTCTTTTTTAGTGCTACAGCTAATCTCTGGATATTCTCTGCAATATCAAGTAGAATTATTGAGACAAGATCAGAGGAATCATCACTATTTCCACTATTAATCTCTGGAACAAATTCTGCCTCAAAATTGGGAAATTGATTAATAACCCTCATCTGCTCCTTTGGAGCTGCAACGGGTTCTTCATCTTTTCTTTTTTCATATTCTGCAAAAGTCATTTCTTGATTCTTCCAAACTACCTTTAGTTCAGATAGATTTACAAGATATGATTCCCAGTAATTACCCTCATAACCTCCTTTCTTCACAGGGTATTCACTTGTATAATGTGGGTTAGCTCTATAAACAAATAGCGGTCTATTTGAATCATACGGAACAAGATCAACTACACTTTCTTCATGATCTTTAACCTTTTCTACTAGCTCAATATACAAATCTTTATTCTTCCTCAGTTCTCCCTCAAAAAGTTGTACATTTTTCCCAGGTAGATTACTCAAATTAGAATAAAATGGTGTCTTAATTGTAAAATCACTACTAAGTGCTCCTACCCCATCCAAGACCCTCTTGTGTTCTAAGTAATAGTCCTCTCTCCTGTTTTTCCGAATTAAATTTTCATCTTTTATCATACTTTATTATTTACTATTTCACTTGCTGGCGGTGAATCAAGTTCTATAAATCTCATAGTACTCCTATCAAGACTATAAAAGCCTATCCTTGTTGTACCATTTCTAGACTTTAAGAAGTGAAACACCAATAAATTTTCATCTTTAATAATTAATCTGTCTGGTCCATAAACATTTAATCTTCTATCAAATGGTCTATTAATACCTATTACAATATCAGCATGCTGCAATAGTGCATCTGACCCATAAATATCTGAGTCCAAGATATAATTGCCATATGTACCAGGTTTGTTTCTCTCAGGAGAATCACTGCCCCTATTCAGTTGACTAAGAATAAGAAAGGAAAGAGGATACTTTTTCTTCATGTATGTCATTGCCTCACCAAGATTGTTCAGCATTTCAAACTTATCTTTCTCATGCCTGTCTTTCTTTAATAAAGCTGAATGGTCAACACACACTAGTAGATTTCTGTAGACCTCTCTTTCTCCATTTTCATCAACAATAGTTTTTTTATATTTCTCACATTCATCATGTATTGATGCACACATCTCATTCACAGTACACGGGTCATATATTACATTAGCTCTTCCCTCTGAATCAATTGAGTCATAAATATTAATCAGATTCCTAATAGCATCTTTACCTAATTTTTCATACTTGCTCATTAAAATTTCATAAGATAACCCACTCTTTACTGAGAGTTTTCTAACACCATCTGTTTCATCAACCATTTCCAACTGAAATTTTAGTATCCGAAAATCCTGGTCTTTATTCAATTCTACAATATCAGAGGTCATTTGTTCCATAAATAATGTCTTGCCAACACCAGGTCTAGCACCTACAACTGTTATAGTCCTCCACTCAATACCGTTTACAAATGCATCATTAAATTTTGGCCATGCTGTTTTTAGTGGTCTTATATTACCCTTACTAACATCAATTATCTTTTGTATGGCTTTCTTTATAGTGTCTTTCTCACTAACCCTTGTAATTGGATGGGCTCCATCAAATAGTTTCTTACTCATACATATCTCTCCTTAAACCTTGGAGAATCATCATCAACATTATTGATAATCATCTCACAATAGTTTGCTAATTTTGAGTCAAATGTTTTATCAAGAGACTGTTTTCTAACAAAGTATTGAGAATTACTCATATAATCAAATCCATTTTCTGAGTATTCATTAACATACTTTTTAGTTGCATTAAATATTATCTCCCAGTCATAGTTGTAATTCTCGAAAAACCACCTAAAACCAGCTTCTAAATTCTTTGCATTTACTCTTGCATAACTCCCGCTTGGTAACTTCTTGTTTGGAAATAAAAGATTATAACTAGTAATGTTATCCATAAAATCTGGACCCATAATAATCTGGGCACTTTTCTTTTTACTCTTTCTAAAATATCCGCTTATTTCCTCGATAAAGATAATACTTTTATCTGTAATCTCCAAATTACTTCCCAACCAACCTGCATTTCTTAATCTTGTAATTTCAAGACTAGAATTTACAATATCTGTTGGTTTAGTTTTCTTAGAAAGACTATATAAAACATAGAAACTATTGGGTGTTATCTGTTCTCTAATTAATTTCTCAAATAATTCCTCCATACTACCAATTTATATTTTTACCCGAAATCTTTTTTACTATAGCTCTAGTTCTCATGAATATATTATCAGAATCCCATTTGGAACCCGAATATGCTGCACTTGCTGGATGCTTTACAGTAAATTTATAAGTTGTATTATCACTTGTCAAAACTGACCATTCTTCAGCTTTTTTACCCATATAAACATATATCAGTCCTGGATTATAATTATTTAACCAATCCAATAGATATGCAGTAAATGGTTTCCAGATGTCATAGTGTGCACCAATTTTACTCACCTCTGTAGTTAATGCAGTATTAAGTAATAATATACCCTGATTTGACCATCTTTTCAAGTCTACATCAGTGCTTACCTGTTCTTCGTTGTAAACAGTTTTGTTTACTTCATTTAAGATATATCTCAGACTTGGTTGTAATCTGTTTGTATTACTACAACTAAAAGCAATACCATCTGCAACTCCAACCTGTGGATATGGATCCTGACCTACAATAACTATCTGTAATTCATTATAGGGACACTCCTCAAATGCTCTAAATATCTGTCTTAACGTGGGTGTGAACCTTTTTCCATCTATACTTAGTTTGTATAACTTAATTAGTATGTCATCAAACTCAGAACTAAATATAAAAGATTTAAAAACCCTACCCCAACCGCTTGGTTCAAGTTTATCAAACAATTTTTGTTTAATTTCATCAATTTCTAACTCTGTTTTCATTTTTTTATTATTTTTGTTAAAATTATAATTATGCCAGTAAAAGTTTTAGAAGTAAAAGATGATTCTCTTGTAGACATTAAAGTAAACAAAAACTATTACTTTATGACTAAAGCCAGCTTAGCTTATCTATTCAAACTAAATATGGATAAGGGTGAAGAAGCTGAAGATCTAGAGTCTATCAAGGATTTAAACTACCCTGATATGTCTGATTTTCAAAGAGCATTCTACACCCTCTCTCTATTAGTAGCAGAGATAGAAAGGTCTGCAAAACTACAGGACAAAGTAGAAGAAAGAGAAATACTTGTTCCCGGTGATGAGGGTTATGTACCTCCTACCCAAGGTTAAGATTAAAATTATCTTTACCAATATCTATACAACTTTGTATAGCCAACATTAATTCATCTTTAGTACAGTTTGCAAATGATTTATCTTGCAAACCTGATCTCTCTTTTATTAGTTGTTTCATATCATTAAAGTTATATCCCGACTCTTTTGACAACTCTCTAATACAAGCATGTACTTTTGCAAGTTGTAACTTTGAATGGTCTTGACCAACAATGTCTATATACATCTCTACAACTTGACCCTCTTTGATCTTGTCTACAAATATCTCATATGATAATTTATCTTGTAAACCATTAAAGATTAGTTTTCCATTTTTTTTAATAAACTTACCACTAAACATACTAACAAGTAATAAGGTTCATAATCTCTAGGAACTGTAAAAAATGCTCTTTACTCTCTATCCGTATAGATGGTATCTCAAAGCATTTAATTTCCCAACTATCATTCTTTACATCAGTATTATCAGTACTATGCAATACTATCTGATCACACAATTCTTTTTGATAAAAATAATAATCATATCCATTCTGACTTTCATTATGGAGTATATCTACTTTCTCAAAACCCAATTCTATTATTTCTTGTTCTGTCATCTTTATATTTGTTTCTTAAATATTCTGCCCAATCATCTTGTTTTCTACCATTTATAAAAAACCATCCAAGATTTAATTCAAACCATTTTATAAAAATTTTCATTTTTCTACCATTGTTTGCATAAACACATGATGATTCAATACTTCAAATGCATATGTATTCTCTAGTTTAGAATATGCTTTGTTTTCTTTTGAATATATCCCGTGTTCTTTAATTCTTAAATTTCTAAGACTCTCTATAGTTAATGTAACCATAGTAAGATTATCTCTATCATCTGATTTCATCATACCCACAAGGTTTCTGATTTCAGTTTCTGAGACATAATTATACTTCTTTAACAACATTAACTCAGCCATATATACAAAGGGCCGGAATTCATCCTTTTTACTACCCTTGTGATACATATACCATAAATAGTTTAGATTACCATCCTGACCATCTGTAATATTATAATGTTCTTCAGCTATTGCTATAACTAATTTTTTAAGTTCTTGTATTTCCATTTTATAAGATTTATTAGGCTTTCCATCTACTTTTAACGTTGATATATGCAGAGGCACTTTTGTTAGAATCAAATAATCTAACCTCTCCAGATTTATCTGTTACAAATTCCCATTTGTTAAAAAATAGTAAAAACCTGATTTTTTTCTGCACTACAAACTTGGTTTCATTAAACTCACCAGTTCTTACAATCAGTACTCTATACCCCTTTCTTTCCTCTCCTTTTCTAAAAATAATCATATGTATTGTTTTATTTGGTTACCTGTCCAGTTTAATCTGATTCTCATCTAGTATTTCATAGAACTTGTTTCTGATTCTCTCTACCATATCCCACTCTTCTTCTTTAAGTTCTTCATATTTCCATAGTGTTCTTAGCTCCTGAGAGATCTCCCATAATGCTGCGTACATATTACTACCTTTTGTAGCAAAATCAAATTCTGTTTGATCTTCAGGTAGATTAAATTCTAGTGTTGCTTTCATATCTCTTTCTTTAGTTTATAAGCTTAAAATTTTTCAAGTTTTTAAGTCTATAACCTGATATTATTCAGGTAGTTCTTCTCCATCTTTACCAGTAACTATACCCATTAGCTGTTTCATAATAGCTTCTGATTTATCTCCCCAGAACATATCACATTTAAATACATTATCTGTAATACTGTATGGTGGATCTAGAAAGTATGCTTGCCAATGCTTATTAGGTATAGAACTGAATCTTTTACATTTTTCTTTTACCGGGCATTCAAACCCATAGCACATAGTTATATCAGCCATGTTAATTTTTGTCTAAATTACTATTTTTTCTTGACTCTTTGTAATCAATAAAGAAGCCGGTGGCTACTATAATGTTCATACCAAAGGACATTAATATCTCATGGATGTCAGCATATACATTCATTGATAAATGTATATGACCAACCATCCAAAAAGGTATGGACAAGTTTTGGCTTACCCATACCAATAGATACCTTACAAAGTGTTTCACTTATTAACAATATAATTTAATGCAGCAGTACTACCTGACATTTTAAATTCAAATATATTTACACCACATGATGTATCATTTATTCTTAATTTAACAGAGCTACATGCTTTAAAATCAGTAAGACAATCTGCAGTCAATAAGTTATCCACAAAAAATACAACATCTCCATCTGCAGAAGCTACTGCACTAAATGTATATTTCTTATATACTCCACTAACTAAAAAAGACACATCTACTGTTATATAATCTCCACAAGTATATCCTCCTGCTATATAAAAAGAAATAGCACCATCTACATTCTCAAGTTTAAGCCAAGATCCGTTATTTTCTGCTGTATAAGCAATCCTATATGGAGTATCGAATCCATTATTAACAGTTTCATATGTCCATTGTGCACTTGCTGTATAACTTAGTGCTAATCCTATTGTCACTAATAATAATTTTTTCATTTTTTTGGTTTTTTAATTGTCTTACTTTCTTCAGACTGATTCTCCTTTAGAATCTTCTGTAGCCTCTCCCAGATCTGTTTGTTTATTAGATTGTAGTCTGGCTCTTTCTTGCGCTCTTTCATACTCTCTCCAATGATAAATATTTAAATCTCTCATTCTTAACATATCCCCGATTGTCATATCTTCTGGAACACCATTATTTGCATCCATAATCTGCATATATATTTCTTTCATTCTTCCCATAACATCCTTATACTTTTATCTAATATAAATTTAATTGTTACTCTTATATCTTGATGACCATAAATAGACCCAGCAGCTTTTAGTTTATTGTACATATTCCTACTAATATCAATCTGAACTCTTTTGTTCCTTTGAACTTGTTTTGCACTTTCTATAACACTAAAGTCAAACGGATACATTTGAGCAAAGACATAAACATTTGCTTGAAACATCTTATCACTGTGAAACTGAATAGCTATTTTCTTATTGTAGTTGATCTTAGACCTTTTAAATCCAATCATATCTGCAATATGTAGTTCGGCCATTCCAAATCTATAAGCCAGTAGTCCTATAAGATAACTTCTTTGATCAACAAGTGATCTTGTTCTTAAATTACTAGGGAGTTGTCCCAATGAGGCAACAACTTCTTCTTTAGTGTAATCTTCCATAAATTCTCTTTAAATTTCCAATAACTCCGGCTCTTCAGCATAGACCATTTGTTCACCATATAGTTCCTGTATACCTGTTATGATAGCAAATCTCTCCGTATTATATGATTCATATGGAAATGATGCCCTTGATAATTGAACTTCTTCAAGTATATAACCAAACTTACCAGGTTGAAGACCGAGTCTAACAACTTCTCTTACATTATATATCTCACCCTCTTTAATCCACTCACTTGATAGTACCCTGTCGGGTTTATTTTTATCATTTACACATATGACTTTCATACTCAAGTAAATCTACTTTTATATCTAGATTTTGTAGTTCTGTCTTCAATGTAAACATATCCATAAAATCTCCATGTTTTATATCACAGTAACCCTTTTTCTCAGCAATTACTGCACATTGCTCTGCTTGAACTGGTTCATGTGAGCAATACTCTATTAGGCAGGCCATAATATATAAGAAATTGTTACGATCATCATTATACATTCTAACTTTATGTGTTTTTATATTACTCATACTATAAATATACGAATTAAGAAAGACTAATATTATAATTCTTCCATATTATTTTATTTTGATCAAATCCACTAATTGCTTCTTTGACCCATTTCTCATCTACTGTACCAATATAACATAGGATATGTACAATAGCTTTATCATCTGGATTTAACCTGAGTAACCTACCTATTCTCTGACTAGCTTTTCTCTCATTACCATATGCATGCATAATAATACCTTGTTTTAAACCTGGTATGTTTACACCCTCATTTAATTGCAATACACATGAAAGTTTATCTATCTTACCATTTTTAAAATCAAGCAGATTCTCTTCAGAATCTTGATTATTACTGTGATAACTGTGAGTACACATTCTATCAGCTTGTTCCTGAGTATTAGCAAATACAATACACTTGCTTGTTATACTGTTTAACAAAACTCTTGCATATTTTTCTTTGCTTGTATACTCCATCATAGCTTTCATTCTCATTACTCTAAGTATATGAGGTTGCCCTGATGCTGTATCAATTCTTGTACCCCAATAACCATAGTTCTGCAACTCAGATGTAAGAAAACTTCCCTTCTGTGTTGAGACTTTATAGTTCTTGGCAGTATCAAGATTAATCTCATGCACAATTATTTGATAGTCATTGATAATACCATTCTCTATTGCGTCATCTGCATTAAAAGTATAGACAACTGGGCAATATTCAGATACTAATCTACCTTTCTCAGATGTTTTATGCTTAGGTGGAGTACCGGTTAAACCCAATACTCTACCTGCATAATTATTAAGAAAGGATCTGTGACTATCTAATAAACTGTGAACTTCATCAAAATAAACTGCATCATAGTCATTAGGATTATGTTTATTTAAGCTGAGATAAGTAGAGAAAGTAGCATTTTCTAATACTTTACTTAATCCAAATTTCTCAGCCTCATATCTCCATGAACTAATGATGGACAGTTTGGGAGCAACAATCAGAACACTTTGTAATGGAGAATAATGTCTCTCCATATGCTTTAAACCTACAAGAGTTTTACCTACACCTGTACCAAGTACAATAGTGCATTTCTTTTTAATCTCAGTAGCTCTCAATGCTTCTGCTTGTATTTCTTCTCTGTTCATACTTTTATTTTAAGTGTCCTAGTATTCTAGCCTCTGCAGGATGTGCATGAATCCAATCATGACAATTCCTACATACTGCTAACCAAGTACTCTGAACTAAATAAAAAGCATCTCTGTTAGCACCTGCATATGTATGGTGTACATCTGTAGCACCATTAGTGCATCCAGCTACTGTCACTTGACATAAATGGTTCTCTGTTAGAAATCTTTCTCTTAGTTTAAGATACTCTTGGTCTTTTTTCTTTCTCTTAGAAGAAACCTGGGGGATTTTGTAATCAGTTGGTTTCTGTACACTGTCACTATCAATGGCTTTTTGGCAACTCCAGCAATATTTACAGTATTTAAATCCCCCTTGGTTCTTCCATATAACGGTCATCTTTTGACAACCATCACACTCTTTAAGTTTTACTTGCATTTTTCAAACTTGGTAAACTAATAGGTGCTTCCCTTAAACTTAAAAAGTTTTTTGGAAGGATACCCTTAACTATAAAGGTACTAATAATATCATCCTTTGTGATGTTTAAATCTTTAAAAGTTAAAGTATTTCTAAAGTTATCATCAGTTTCAGTCTGACTAATAATACTAAAAGTAAGTTTTGATTTCGGAAACAATTCCTGAAATATATAATTAGTCTTTTTGATACTTACCTCCTGTTTAAATCGGTTTAATACAACCTGAGCTCTTTTATACACATTAACAATTCTTTGTTTTTTCTTAGAACATGTTCCTTTTAGTTCTTCTTCTGTTAATGCATCTAGACCATATAAAGCTCTTTTATACAAATAATTTTGATAAGTTGAATACTTATCTTGTTCATATTGAGCATACTTAGTACTACTCAATTGATAATCTCTGATGTCCTGTTTTAACTTTTCCATTTTATACATTTTAACTAATAAAAAAAATGAAAAGGGGCAGTTACCCGCCCCCTCTCAACCTATATCAAGATTTAATTAGATATTAAACTCTTGTCCAGCAGCACTCGTGATAGCAGCACTATTTGCTTTCTGGGATGCATCATATGCAGCACGTAGTTCATCAACATTGTCATGTTTGATCAATACATCCTCTGCATTAGAAGCTAAGGTATAAACAGTTTTACGATAGATTGGACTACCTTCAAACTTACATACTATACCTGTCTCACCTGCAATCTTAAGGTCTCTCTCAGGAGTTTTATCATTGAATGGTGTCAAAGCTTCTTTAATGACAATTCTACCAGATAATTCTTGTCCTGCATAGAAATTTTCTGCTTGTAATTCTTCAAGTAAACCTGGTACAATTGCAGATACTGGTTTTCTTCTCCAGAAACCCTTATCGTCAACCACGTTTCTTACTTGTTCTACACGGATATATCCAAACTTTGGATTATCAGATAGATTAACTACTGTTTTTGTTGTAGCATCAGCTAATACTCTTACTTTTGAGTTCATGTTTTTAGTTTTAATAAATTAATAGATAAATTGTTTTGAGTAGATTGTATACTATATCATTAGGTACTCATTCTAAGTGATAAGTGTTTAGTATTGCATATCGCGACTAGCAATACTAGTTATCCAGGATATCTCCAAGATCAATGATATCATCAAATGGTAAATCATCTGATGGTATATCATTTAGGTCATAATCTTCCATTGGAAGAAAGTCTGTGTCCATATATTTTTCTCTGATGTTCTTTTCAACAGCAGAACCGGTAAATGGGTCCCTAATGTGTTCACCATAGTCTATAGACATGAGGTATTGTATGTCTTCATCTGTAAGACTCAAGTATTCCTCTATTGTGAGGTGAATAACTTTACCATTAGGAAGCTGATATAACATTACCCGCATAAATATACAGGTAAATATATACCATTTATATTGATTCTAGTACTCTAAACTAATAATATTTAGCATTATATAGCTAAACAATGAAAAGGGGATACTGCTACCCCCTTTTTTCATTTATCAGGAAAAGCATATTCACAGAATATACTATCTTAAAACTCCCTAGTCATTGTTTCTTCTGTAATCTAGAATCTTATTCAATAAACCCTCATTATAGTTCGTCCAGAATTTTTTGTTAATCACTCTGTTTTTCAAAGTTGGTCCTTTTTTAAACTTGTAAACAGTACTAAATCCCTGTTTCACTGGACTACCATTTTCATCTATTACAGTACACTCAAGGTCAAACCCCATGACGGATGTCATGAGATTATATTGATCATATTTCATAAGTCCTATTTTAAATGTTAGTGATCCTGTTTGGATTCGAACCAAAGACCTACTGCTTAGAAGGCAGTTGCTCTATCCAACTGAGCTACAGAACCAAGAAGACTAATTATTAAGTTCTAAATCTTCATTGTACTCAAATGTTCCGGTCTCTATGTATTCTAAGATCTCAGCCCTATATGCATAATCTACAACCTTTCCATCTTTAAAGAACAAAGCATATTGCTTGTGTCCATCCATTGTCTGTTGGTACTCTACAGTCCCTGTAAGAAGATACCATATAAAAATTAGTTTTGTCATGATAAGATTAATCCATAAATAATTATACCTATACTAAATACTATAAATGTTGCAAGACCCCATTTAAGTGGAATCATTATCCTCTCCTCCTCAATAGATTTTTCAACTATACCAAGGTCCCACTGTAGGTCATTTATTCTAAACATTATAATCTCTGAATCTGCACTTGACTGATATGCAGCAATAATGAGGGACTGTATATCCCTCTTTTGCTCTTCAAGTTTTTTTAATTTTCTGTAAATCATTTTCCTGAATTTTTAATTTGTACATGTTTTTCCTGACTGTATGCATCACAATTAGAGGAACTCTTACAACTTACTAGTGCTGCAATAGTTCCAATAAATGTAAACCACAGTACTATTATCACTGCTGTTTTCATAATTAATAAATTTTAAAAAGGTAATTCATATAAATCAATAACTAAGTTTTCTGCATCCATTGCTTTATCTAGCAAGACTGCTTTCTTTAGTGCAAGTTTCTCTATTTTGGCATTGAGCTTATAAACTTGAAGTTGCTCAAACCATCTTTCATACAAATTCTGCTGGGATGACCACTGGATAACTCCCTCTATCCTGTATAGCATTGAACCGTTTTTTCCTACAAACTGAACCTGAAGACCAAACATCTCTCCCATCTTACGTGCATCTTCATGAGTAAGATTAATATTAAGTTTAATAATTGTATGGTTGCCAATATAATGGTAACCAAACGGAATAGACCTATTCATTCTTCTTTCTCCCAATCTATGTACCTTACCCTAATAGCTGTTGTTACTGCAAATGCAATAATAATAATTTGAGCTATCCATGCAAATACACTGTAATACTCAAAGTCAAATGCTGAACCTGTTGTCAATATTGCTTCTAAGAATATGACCAATAGGAGTGCACCTGCTATAAACTGAATTGTTTTAACCATCTCTGTAAATTTAATTGTTTGTAAATAGACCATAGTCAGTGAGTTATTTAAGCTCACTGACCTGTTTCATTATATCCGTAACTTCATCTGGTGTAAGATATCCCATAACATCATTTGTTATATGTGTATCATAGCATAATTCAGAATACTTCATATCAGGAGTCATTCTGATTACTGCTAATTCATACAGACCATCTCTTCCACCATAAGAATATCGGCCCTGGATTACAGATACACCATAGTGATTATCAAATAAATGATGTGCACCAATTCCCATATCTGTGTCTTCAAATTGTAAATCTTCAAATGTCATAAGTTGATTTTTAAGTTAATAATTAAGTTACTATAAGTTGATTACCCCTATGCACTCAGTTATAATATCGTACACACTAGTACTTTTTCATAGATAGTTTATTGGACATTACTCCTTACACCTAGGCTTAGAAATCAGTTTGTTAAGCTGAACTTATATTATAACTGTTTGTGCATATAGTTATTACTAGGACTTAATAACACGCTAAGTTTTAAGTATTGATAGTTATCATCCCGCAGTGGTAAAATAACATATACTAATGTACTTGCTGACCTTGGTCATTAAATCCTAAAAAAATCTTTACCCTATTCTCTTATTAGGTTATGTAAAGACTATAAAATTGTGGCAGTATTTGAGAATAACTGGTGGAATCTTACCCTAGTAATCATTCCTGATTACACCTTGGCTGGACTTAAGGAATTCCACGTACTAATGCCTT
>Ga0209353_10001225_pt1 | contig 14709 bp, 26 predicted proteins | sample LauGreSpBDMM15SD_2_FD_187561 | JGI IMG/M metagenome (GOLD analysis project Ga0209353, IMG submission 187561) | Freshwater lake microbial communities from Lake Michigan, USA - Sp13.BD.MM15.SD (SPAdes) (version 2) | ecosystem: Environmental > Aquatic > Freshwater > Lake | place: Lake Michigan...
TTGGACGCTCGGACCCTCCGCCGTGGCGCTGGGCTTGATAGGCCATGGCCCTACGGTTACGACCCCTACTGCAACAACTGCTAACGATGGGCGCACATTCTAAAAACATTTTGAAACTCCAAGCATATGTCATGGATAAAAATCAAGCAAGCACTCCTTGCGCTTGCAAATGCTCACCCGCAGGTAAACTCCTTCGGGACGGGGGATCCTCTTGCAATCGGGACCGACAACACCATCAACCTACGAACCCCAAGCCGTGAGCGAATCGTCTATCCGCTCGTGTTTGCGGATGTTCAGTCAGCGACTACTGATAGCGGGACTCTCAATTTGGTGGTTGGTGTCTATTTTTCTGACCGTGTGGAATCCATTGCCACGATGGGCGGAGTGGTTTCGGGAAGCCCGACGCTGGGTTGGCAAGACAACGAAGACGAGGTTTTGAGCGACCAACTGCAAATCGCCCAGGACTTCATTTCATCCCTTACAAACGACCCAACGCAAGAGTGGACCCTAAGTACCAGCGTCAGCCTTACGAGGTTTGTGGAGAGCCGTGATGACCGCACGGCGGGGTGGGTGGCTACGATGTCGTTCCAACTGCCATACGGCCACAACATTTGTGAAATTCCTTCATAAGATACATTTACCCTAAAGCAGAATTATGCCTACACCTATTTTACAACAAATGCTCGGCCAAGGCGGCACGATGGAATTCGTGGACGCAGCCGTCACGGGCGAGAACTTTGACTTTATCGTGGTGAACACCGCCGCAACTTTTACGACCTTGACGGGTACAGGAGGCGAAAACCTGCTGACCGCCTACGCAATGAGCGGCAAGTCCGTTTCCGCTGGCATCGTCATCAGCGGTCGCAACGGCGGCAAGATTACGGCCGTCACTCCAAGCGTTGGTTCGGTAATCGGTTACACCTTCCTCTAAGCGATGTTTTTAGGGTACGGCTACGGCTATCCGATCAACCCGTTCCAAGGTTCGTTCCTTTCGGCTGCGGCATGGGCTGCCTTTAACACCCGTGCTGATGCGGACGGAGCAACCACGGCAGAGGCCGCCGTCAGCGGATGCCTCTTCGGTCGCTTTGCTACGATTTACAACTTCTAAGAATGCCGACACCTTCGCTACTGATAGTTCCCGCCCGCTTCAAGTCGGGTAAACTTTACTCGCAAATCCCAACCAGCGGAGCGGGTGATTTCACGGTTACCCGTGCGACTACTGCAACCCGTGTCAATGCCAGCGGATTTATTGAGTCGGTGGCTTCGGGGATTCCGAGGTTGGACTATTTCGCAAGCGATGGAACGGTTGGGTGTCCTGCGCTTTTGGTGGAGCCGAGTGGGTCCAACTTGGTCGTACAAAGCGAAAACTGGCTTGCGAGTGGATGGCGTTCGGATGCAACGGCAAACGTTACAACCGTGTCAGCAACCACGGGAACACTTGACCCGTTAGGTACAAACACGGCCAACGCAATCAGTCCGACAAGCGGGAATACATCACACACAAAGGTTGGTAATGATAGTGCTACAAATTTTACAAGCGGAACGGTTTACACGGCATCCGCATTTTTCAAACAGGGAGTGGGCAATGCAGGAAGATATGTCCAAATATTTTGGGCTCCTACAAGATTTGCTTCAAATACCTTTGCGAATTTTGACCTGCAACTTGGAACAGTTGCCCTTGTAACAGGTTCAACGGTAACGGCAGACATAGAAAATTACGGAAATGGCTGGTATCGATGCAGATGCACAAACACCTGCATAAGTACAGGAACAGGGGCAAATGGTATATCCATCGCATTAATTGAAACAAGCGGTAGTACTCGTGCGTCTATTTTTACAGGCACAACTACGGACATCTTGTACGGCTGGGGCGCACAACTTGAAACAGGCTCCATCGCAACCTCCTACATCCCAACAACAACCGCAAGCGCAACACGCAACGCAGATGTAATAACCCTATCAGGAGCAGTCAGCGGATGCATCGGGCAGAGCGAAGGGACTATTTATGCGGAGGTAGATTTGCGAGCGTTAAGTGTGGCGAGGACTATTTTTGGTGTTTCTCTAAATTCAAATACGGCCGACTTTGCGAACATTCAAATAAATTCTTCGAATCGGATTCTCGCAAGAATACGCTCAGGTGCTGGAACTCTTCAAGACGTAACGGCAAGTTCAACAGTTACGGGGACAACAAAAATCGCCATGGCTTATGATTCGAGCGGAAGTGTTCTCGTTGTCAATGGAACAATAATAGGAACAAACGCAAGCGGAATTGCAAGTTGGTCGAGTGGCGTTAATTTTGTCCATATCGGTAACGGCCCATCCGCTGCATCAGGGTCTTCTCAAAGTGCATTCTTGAACGACCGCATTGGTGCTCCTGTGCTCTACACGACTCGTTTAACCAACGCTCAACTCGCTGCCCTTACGACCCTCTAATGGCTACCTTCCGAAAATACGAGTTTGCCGTTTACGCTGACTTCCGCACCATCCACGATGCAGAAGCCTCGCCAAATACCTGTGTTGAATTGGGCCGAGTCAACGCCGACAACCCCAAGGCTTACTGCGTGGACATCCTATGGGAAGGCGCAGAACCTACCGATTGGGTGCGCCATCAAGTTTGGCCCACGCCTTGCGGAGTGCATTCGTTCCTCGGTTGGGATGCTCAATACGAGGCTGACTACAAAGAATTTGCAACACCGCAAACCAAATAACATTTACAAACATGGGACTATTTCGCCGCAACCCTAACAAACCCAACCTTATGCAATCAGCCATCATCGCACTACTTCGCCACTTGCTAACATTTATCGGTGGTACACTCGTCGCCAAAGGTGTCATTGATACCGCCACGCTCACCGAAATCATCGGTGCGATAATTACCTTGTTGTCAGTTGGTTGGATGGCCGTGGAGAAAGTAAAGGCTAAACCCGAAGCACCGAAGGCGTGAACTTGATTGAAACCACTATCATCGGGTCCATCTCCGCAATCGTCGGGGGTGCTATTGCTTGGCTAACACGGGGACGCTTCCAAGCGGATTCCCTCCAGGTCAAGCAAGCGCAAGCCGTGCTGGCTATGTGGCAGGCAACCGCCGAAGCACAAAACAAAGAGTTAACAGAATTACGCAATGAACTTGTAGTTTTGCGTCAACGGATTGAGTGTTTGGAAAGTACAATCCATTCCCTTGAATCCGAGAACGCAACACTAAAAGCCATGCAATGATTCTACCACTCACCAAGCATTCCCGCAACATCCACGACATCACCTGCCAATCGGGGCAGGAGTTCTTGTTAATTTCCGACCTGCATTGGGACAACCCCCATTGCGATAGGGGGTTGCTGACCAACCATCTAAAAGAAGCCCAACGGCGCAACGCAGGAGTCATCGTAAACGGTGACTTTTTTTGTTTGATGCAGGGGAAGGGCGACCCAAGACGGAGCAAGGAAGACATCCGTGAAGAACACAACAACGCCCGCTACTTGGATTCCATCGTCAACACGGCGGTGGAATGGTTTGCACCCTACGCAAAGAACCTGCTGCTGGTTGGCTACGGGAACCACGAAACCTCCATCATTCACCACCAAGAAACCGACATCCTGCAACGCTTTGCCAGCACCCTCAACTATGCCACGGGGTCAGCAGTTGAAGTCGGTGGCTACGGAGGCACGATTGACATCCGAGTACAACACGACAACCTTCGGGGGATCAACTTCGTGGTGCATTATTTTCATGGGGCAGGTGGGGGAGGCCCCGTCAGCCGCGGAGTAATTCACGATCAGCGATTGCTCGCATCCACCGAAGGCTACGACCTCACTTGGATGGGCCATGTCCACGAACTCTACTACCACCAAAACATCATCCACCGCTATGACCGCTCCACGAAGACGCTCCTTCAGAAACCTATTCACCAACTTAGGACGGCGACTTACAAGGAGGAATGGGACGGAGGCTACATGGGCTTTCATACTGAGCGAGGACGAGGCCCGAAGCCTTTGGGAGGCTATTGGATGAAACTTGAAACCAGCAGGAACGCAAGCAAGGACAACAAAGGCCCAGAGTTGCAACTGCACGCTACCTTCACGCCTGCGGATAGGTTGTACTAATCATGTAAAGAAAATCCCAAAAACTACGCATGACGAAGCGGTCATGTATAGAAAACGGCCTTTTTGATGTACGATTCCTTCGTACAACTGTCCCGTTTTTTTCAAAATAAACTGGACATTCGGGGAATCAATTCTCCAGTATCACCCGCAAAAAAGAGAATATTTCCCATAAGTAGCGGATTCCGCTACCTTCCGCAAAGGATTACTCTGCACGACTTACGCTGCATTATCCCTGCAAACCCCCGTTAATGACGGGTTTCTCGTTCATTAAGGCTGACGATACACATATACTGTGTCAATAGTATTGTTTTTTACAACCAACTCTATTTCAGGAATTATTGGTTTGGTACTACGAATAGCATCGTCAATCCAAAGCCAATCAATAATTTCCCAAAGACCCCAACAAGCAAGTCCACAAAAAACACAAAAAGCAATAAGCGTATGAATTACTTCATCTGAGTTTCCCATTTTGTTTTAAATTTACTTTACTATCCCTCCTGCGTATCGTTGGCGGTCAAGTACAGGTAACCGTATTCTTTTTCAGCGTTAAACTGCGGGCATTCCTTGGCTACTCCTGGGAAGTCCCGATGGCCACAAATGCGGGCCTTGGGGTACTTCTGCAACCAAGAAAGCAGTACCCCTGCGATGGCTTGGCGTTGTTGGATGGAGCGGTCATCCGTGTCCTTGCCCCCGATGTAGGACACATGCAGGCTTGTACTGTTGTGACCCGCAACCCCGTTGGTCACCTTGTCATCCGTAGCCAAGGTCATGATGTTCCCGTTCGGCTCAATGATTTTGTGGTACCCCACCGCCTTCCAGCCAAGCCCCTCCTTCCAATGTTTGCGGATGGATGCGATGGTGGTGTTCTTCGGGGTAGCCGTGCAATGCACAACGAGGTGGGTGATGTTTCGCATGGTTATTCTTCGGGGTTTAAAAGCGGATAGTAGCAGACGGTATGGTCTTCGTCCTTGGGTAACTGGGAGGCGGACACTTCATGAACCCCAGCCCATTGAGCCTTGGCGGGGTCGTACCCCAGCAACTCGCAGGCACGGCGATACTCGCACAGGAGGGCGTGGTTCTGCTCCAGGTCAGCGGGCGAAATGGCTATCATCAGCCGCTCCAAGGCGTTGGTAAGGGCTTTGGCGGGTCGGGTGGAGTGGTAGGTCATACCGCAAATTTATACCCGATAGCGTCAAAATATGGCGAAAACAGAGAGTTTTAAAAATCTTATACCGCATCGGGTGTAAATGCCCAAAAAGAAAATCACAAAAAAAATGACTACAATGGTCGCAAAAGAGAAAACCGCCGTATCTTTGACCTACAAACCAACCACTAAACCAAATAACCATGAAAGCATCCGAATTGAAAATCAACGACACTATCAGGAGAGATGGCTACAAATTCACAGTAAAGGAAATCATCCATGAAACATACAAAAACGGCACCCCTTCGCTTTTGATATGTTGCACAATGGGAGATAGTCAGGTAGTAGATAGTTTCTTTCACATTAAGCCTACCACGAAAGTGAAATAAACAAAGGTAAAAATCCCACAGTATTCGTACAGGGTTGACAGGCTGGAAAGACAGCCACTTTTTTTTCTTTCACCAAACCCAAAACCATGAACCACGAAAACAAAGTCAAACTCAAATCCGCCCTTGCGACGGGCTACATCGTGCTGACCACCTGCCTCGGCCTCGCATTTTTCGGCAGATTCTTTTTTGCAATTATCACCAACTAAACCCACCAACCATGCACAAGTTTAAAACCACCAACATCAAAGGCAAGGACTATGTTGAAGTCAACCAACGCTTGCTCTATTTCCGCAACGAGCCAACCTTCGCTGGTTGGTCCATTGAGTCGGACCTCGTTGACCTGCAACCCGACCGCTGCTGCATCAAAGCCATGATTCGGGATTCCGATGGCCGCATCCGTGCTACGGGTCATGCTCATGAGGACCGCACCTCCAGCATGATTAACAAGACCTCTTATGTAGAAAACTGCGAAACCTCTGCCTTTGGCCGTGCTTTAGCCGCCCTTGGTATCGGGATTGAAACGAGCATCGCAAGTGCCAACGAGGTGCAGATGGCCATTGCCAAGCAGGACCAGTTCAATGACTTGACCGACAAACTCGGCCTCGTTCCCGCCTACGACGACCTCACCGCCGCAACGCTCAAAGCCGACTTCATCAAGTTGGTGCAGAAGTTACCCGCCGACCAACAGGAGCGATTCATGAAGGACCTGGACCAAATGACCCCCGCCCGATTTGAGAAAGGCATTCAATTCATTCAAAATCAACTCTCTAAAAAATAAGCCATGACCAACCTACTATCCCGCCTTAACGCTGACGCTTTCGTTGCCCTAATGGCCGACCGTGAACAGTATTCCACGACCATCAATGAGTTGCTCCAAGTCCTGCAACAAAAGGACTGGTTCCAAGACCTCACCCAAAAAGAGTTGTGGAACCTGTCCATGCACATCCCCAAGGATATTTGGGATGGCAATGTCCGTACGCTTGTTAACTTATTCCAAACCCGCCCAATCACTAACCCATGAACCATCTCGTAACCATCCCCAAGTCGGACATCAGCAAGGCTGATATTAACGACATCGCCGCTGGCCTTATCCTTCGCATTGAGGAAGGCGAGTTCAACCCCATCGCCGCCCATGTGCGCTTGAAGGCGGTCGTGAAAGCCCTTGAGCAAGTCCTAAAGGCCACCGAGGACATCGTTCGGGACGAAGCGGAGAAACACGGAAAAACCTTCTCTGCCTTCGGGGCAGACATTCAAGTCAAGGAGGGGGCGTTGACACCCGACTACTCGCACGACCAAGTGTGGAGTGACCTGCAGGCATCCATGAAAGCAAGGGAAGAACTGCTAAAGATGGCCTTCCGCAACGCTGGCAAGGCAACGGTGTACGACGAAGCGACGGGCGAAGCGGTTCCCGTATGTCCCGCCAAAGGGACAAAACCAAGCATCGCAGTTACTTTTAAAGCCAGTTAAGATGCCCGAACAACCCATCCAAAAGAGAGGCTCCCAACGCCGAAACCGCAACGCAACGGTCAAGGCCGTGTACCTACTGCTCAACAAGCCCATGCGTGTTGAACGATTGGCCGAGGCCGTAGATTTGCCCCTCCGCCAAACCTACCGAATCATTACCCACCTCAAAGCAACGGGGTGGCTGCAAAGCGACAGGTCTTACTACTGGCTAACCATAAACCCTTAACCATGCCCAAACCCAAAGGAAAAGAAATCCAACGAAGAGTGGCCACCATCTACGCCGTGTCATACCTCGCACAACGCCCATACAGGGCCACAGAACTCGCCGAAGTGCTTGGAGTGACCATCCGTACCACCTACCGAATTCTAAGCGATTTACGGGCCTCTAAATGGCTCGTACTGGAAAACTGCAAATATTCAATTCAACCCAATCAAACCCCAACCCAAAACCCATGAGCGATTACACCCCACAACCCAACACCTTCACCTTGTTCGCCAACGACAAAGGTGACAACCCAAAACGGCCCGACTACAAGGGCGACATCATCATGCCCGACGGGACCAAGATGCGACTGTCCGCATGGGTCAAAGAAGGCAAGAGCGGCAAGCGGTTCTTGTCAGGCAAAGTAGAACCCATGAACCAGCAGACCAGCAGTGGGAATTTTGCACCCCAAGATGGTGATATGCCTTTTTAGTGTAACTTTGTGAACTAATTACATTTACCAATATAGCCCATTTGAAATTGCAGCCAAATGGTGCTTCCGATAAAGGGTTCATTCTCTAACCCCTGCCCTGGCTGCTGCAATCAGTCAGGGTTTTTTTTTCTTTGCTATGGCAACAATATCACTATTCAAGGCCGCAAAAGGAGCGGCAACACGCAACACCACCCCAGACGATCACCTGGACTTTGCGGAGTACATCACCAATATCCGTGAGGGGTATTGGTACAACGAGGTAACCGCATACCGTGCGTCCAAGACGGACGAAACCAAACGCAGGCTTTCTGCCGTTACACCCAGCGGCAAGTTCAAGAAGCAGGGCAGGGATGGACTTGACACCCATTCAGGGATCCTCTGCATCGACATTGATGCCAAGGACAACGATGGCGTGAACATGAAGGCTCTGCTGAATGACGAGTTTTTGCTTGCCATGCACAAGTCCACAGGCGGGGAAGGGTATGCCGCCTATTACCGCATTGAACCCGATCGTCACCTGGAGGCGTTCTTCGCCCTGGAGAAACGATTGGCCGATAAGTACCACATCATTATTGACCCTGCATGCAAGGATGTGTCCCGCCTGCGGTTCGTCAGTTTTGATCCCGAAGCCTACCACACCGAACGCAAGGTGGCCGTATTCAAAGCCTACCTACCCAAAGCCAAGGCAACGCCCGCACCAAAATTCTATCCACACGGCGAGCATGATGTGGAGCATATCGTCCAGCAGATTGAAGCCAAGCGGATTGACCTTACCAACTCCTATGCTGACTGGGTAAAGATCGGCTTTGCCATTGCCGCAAAGTACCAGGACATGGGTGCGGACCTATTCCATCGCGTGTCAGCCATATCCCCGAAGTACGACCCGCAAGCCTGCGATCGGAAGTACAAAGCCCTCTGCCAAACCAAGCAGAACTCCGTGTCCTTTGCATCCTTCATGTGGCTGGCTAAGAATGCGGGCGTTGAAATCCAAACCCCGCAAACCCGCCACATCGTGTCAACCGCCAAGACCCACCGCATGCGGGTGGGAACCAACGGAGGACCCAAGGACATCGCATCAGCCACCGAAACGGCGGTCCGCATCCTTCGGGAGATTGATCAGATTGATGTCGAGCAGTTAGATGAAATCGTTGCACACACCATGCAAATGGATAGCGATGAACTGAAAACCGCATCAACCGAGGATTCGCCCATCAAGCAGATCAAAGCCTACCTGCGATCCTACGATCTGCGCCGCAACGCCGTGACCAGGAACATCGAACTGAACGGCCAACCCATTAACGATACGGATCTCAACAACATCTATGTCGCTTGCCTGGAGAACTTTGGCAAGAAGGAGGTCAACATGCAATTGGTCAACGCCATCGTGGATTCGGATTTCGTTGTCACCTACAATCCGTTTTTGGAGTTCTTCGCCAAGAACGGCCACCGCCAACCAAAGGGGTGCATTGAAGCCTTATCCAATACGATCACCAGCACGACGCAAGAACACGCATTTGTGCAGATGTGCATCTACAAGTGGCTTTGCTCCGTCGTTGCAAGCATGCAGGGCGATTACTCGCTTGCTATCTTGGTGCTATGCGGCGATCAAGGAATCGGAAAGACCAACTTTTTCAGGAACCTGCTCCCTGCCGAACTGCGGTCCTACTACGGGGAATCCAAACTGGATGCAGGCAAGGACGACGAGATCCTCATGTGCAAGAAGATTATCCTCTGCGATGACGAGTTCGGTGGCAAATCCAAGCAGGAGGCCAAGAAACTGAAGGAACTTTCCTCCAAGCAGACCTTCAGCATCCGCAAGCCTTACGGACGGGTCCACGAAGATTTGAACCGTTATGCGGTCCTTTGCGGTACATCCAACGACGAAGAAGTCATCAATGACCCGACGGGGAACCGACGGATCCTGCCCGTGGTGGCCGCAAGCATTGACTGGGATGCCTATGATGCCATTGACAAGACCGACCTATTCATTGAGTGCTACCATGCCATCCAAACACACGGAAGCGATGCCTGGCAACTATCAAGAGCCGAGATCGCAATCCTCAACGATCGGACCCAACTGAATGTCCAGCCCGCCGTGGAGAAAGAACTCCTGCTCAAATTGTTTACCATCCCCGATCGGAGCGACGACCCCGAAGGCAAGTGGCTGACCAACTCCGAGATCAAGGATGTCATCGAAACTTGCACCCGCCAGCATGTGTCCGCACACAAACTTGGAGCCATCCTAAAGTCCCTTGGGTGTCAAAAAGTATGCCGAAGGGAGCGGAATTTCCTCGGATGCTATTTTGTAGTCAGAAATTACGAAAGAAGTGACTACGCCCAAACGCCTACTAATCAAGGCATTCCGTTTTAAGTAGTCAGTGTAGTCAGTTTTGACCCCTATTTTACATTGGCAATATATACGAGCGTGTGCGTGTGTGCATGTGTGATGTATATCTACTCATAAGAAAAAAAGTAACTACAAGTGACTACACTGACTACAACCGCCTCCACGCTATCAGGAAGGCCGTTTTTTGTAGTCACTTCTCAAAAACCAAAGTGACTACAAGTGACTACGCTTAGACCCTACCAAAACCAAGCCATTGACCAAATGCGGACAAGTATCGCAGAGGGCAAGAGGCATATCATCCTGTGCTCTCCAACGGGGAGCGGCAAAACCGTCATGTTCACCTTCATGGTGGCATCGGCCCTCCAGCGGGGCAAACGGTGCATCATATTCACCGATCGGGTTGAACTGCTGAAACAATCCAACGGAGCCTTGGATCAGTTCGGGATCGTGCCGACCCTCATTGAAGCGGGCAAGCCCCGACTGGATGTTTCGGGGAACTGCTTCATTGCCATGGCGCAGACCTACGCCAGACGCAAGAACAAGGCCGACTATGCCGACCTCATGGCGGGAATGGACCTGGTGATTATTGACGAAGCCCACAAGCAAACCTTCAACCCGCTACTTGCAAGCATCCCCGCCAAGGCCGTCGTGATCGGAGCCACCGCAACCCCGCTGCGTCGGGGGAACCAAGAGTGCCTCTCCAAGTTCTACCAAGCACTCCACAATCCTGTGCAGGTCGGGGAACTGATACGCCAAGGGTTTCTTGCCAGTCCCGTAACCTATGGGACAAACTTGGACTTGTCGGGAATCGGCATGCGGGGCGATGACTACGACACCCAGCAGATGGCGACCGTGTACTCCAAGCGGAGGGTGTTTGACGGCGTTGTCAAAAACTACGGAAGGCATTGCAGGGGTAAGAAGGCGATCCTGTTTGCCAGCAACATCGCATCGAGCAAAGAGGTTTGCGCTGCCTTGCACCTTGCAGGCCACAACGCCAGGCATGTGGATGGGACCATGGGCAAGCAGGAGCGTGCCGATGTATTGGAATGGTTCAATCATACCCCCGACGCTATCCTTTGCAACTGTGATCTGATGACCACGGGATTTGACGAGCCAACCATTGAGGTGGTGATCCTTTACCGTGCAACCGCAAGCCTGCCGCTATTCATGCAGATGGTGGGCCGTGGCTCCAGGGTAACGCCAACCAAGCGGGAGTTCACGATCCTTGACTTCGGGAATAATGTCAACCACCACGGGTTTTGGGAAGCGAGCCGTGACTGGTCCCTCAAAAAGAAACGCAAGAAGAAATCCGATGGCGTTGGCGGGGCGAAGAACTGCAAGGGCTGCGAGGCGATTATCCCCGTCGGGGCGATGAAGTGCAAGCATTGCGGCTACGAGTACCAGCGCAAGCCGCAAGAGCAGGGCGAGATGGTGGACCTGCACCTGATGACCAAGGCCCAGGGCATGCAGTTGGCCACGACCAGCAGCATGTACCAAAAGGCACAACTGGCCAAGGCCAAAGTAATTTCGCCGTTCTGGGTGTTGCACAACCAATGCAAGAGCAAAGCCGAAGCCTTGGAGTTTATCCGCTACATGGGCTGGAAGCCAGGCTGGGCCTTCCACAACAAAGACCGTTTCCCAATCCTAAAATAACTTACCCATGCAAGAGTTCAAGATTCAAGCCGAGTGCTTCCAATGGCACTGGAACAACTTCCCCGACCAGCGGGGCCGATTGTTCACCGTCAACAACAACGCCCCGTCTGCGTATGCTGGAAGCGTGATGAAGGCTATGGGCGTGGTAGCGGGGGTGAGCGACATGATATACTTATCCGCCGCTGGGGCCGTGTTCTTGGAGTTCAAAGACCCCAAGGGCAAGCAGTCCCTCTCCCAAAAGTGGTGGCAGGGGGTCGTGGAGGCAGTTGGCTACAGGTATGTAGTCATCCGAAGCGTGGAAGATTTCCAAAGGGTGTTGGCTGAATGTGGCTAAGTTGTGTATATGTTTGCTGAACCTAAACCAAACTCAATGAAACCAACCCCCACCGATTTCCGCCGCTGGCAAATCCACATCCGCAAGGAGTGCGTGTCTTGCAGCCGCCCCGACCGCTCCGAAACTATTTCTCCGTGGAGAGTAAACTGGACCCTGCTCGGTAGAATCCTTCAAGCCAAAAACGCCTGACCATGCCCTGGATAAGACCCCAAGACCGAATGCCCAAAGACGGGGTAGAGGTACTGATTACCGATGTGGAGGGAATGCAAATTGTGGCCCACTATTCCTTGCACGCTGATTTGTGGTTTTCCGAAAATCATTCTTGGTGGACCCACGAAGTCAACTATTGGATGCCTATTCCCGAAATCGTATAAACCCAACCCCCATGAACGAAATAGTAGAAAAATACGAGGCAAAATTGGAACGCCTGAATGAAGCCATCGAAGTAAAAAAAAGACTCCTTACTGAAGCAGATTTAGAAGTATTGGTTCAATTAAAAGTCCTTTTAACCGAAGTCGTGACCGACCTGCGAGCAATCCGAGCCTTTTCAAAGTAACCCATGACCCCAGCCCTCATCCATCATCTCGTTGACACCACCGCAATGATATTCGGCATCACCCCCGACCAAGTGAGGTCTCCGTCAAGGGAACGGCACTGCGTCATCGCCCGCAACATCGTGGCCGACATTGCTTACAACGAGTACCTGTTTACCTATATGGCCATCGGCAAGGAACTCAACCGCCATTACTCCACCATCATCATCAACTTGGAATCCTTCCACAACGATTGCAAAGCGAATCCCCAACTCCGCTACCTTCGGAGGCAAGTTTTCAACAACGCCCAAGAGTACTTGCAGACCGCTGAAGGGGCTTATATTACTGATACTCTGCAACTTCCGCCCACCGAATAGCCCGAAACCGCTATCACGCCCAAGGGGTCGGCCTAACCGCTGACCCCTTTTTTTTGCAATCTTTGTGCATGGCATCCGCAGACACCATCATACTCGACCTCTACCGAAGCGGCGAAATCCGAAAAGCCTGCCTGACCATTACGGGGGGCGACCCGCTTTGGAGGGACTTGGAGCAGGAGTGCGTGTTAATCCTATTGGAAAAAGACTCCGCCAAGATTCTGCAAATCCACGGGCAGGGCTACTTCAAGTTCTATGTGGTACGCTTGCTGCTCAACCTCTACCGAGGCAAGAACAACCAATTTGCCCAAAAGTACCGTCACCACGACCTACTCGAAGAACTGGACCCCGATTCCCCTATCCCCCAGTCCGAGTACGATTCCTTGATGGATGACCTTTGGGCCATAGCAGAGGCGGAGATGGACACTTGGGCAAAGGATGGGGCGTTCCCCTATGACAAGGAGTTACTGCGCCTCCACCTACGGACGGGCAACATGAAGAAACTATCCCGTGACACGGGCATCCCGTACCGTTCTATAATCTATTCCATTGACCAAGCCAAGGCCAAAATCAAGGCCGCCATTCAATCCCATGGACACGCTGATATTTCCCCTGCTGATAAGTAGTTTGACCGCTCTCGCTATTGCCGAGTACCATGTCCTGCCACAAGCCTGGTACAAGACCTGGTTCGCAAGGAACAAGCCGTTCTCCTGCGTGACCTGCCTGACCTTTTGGGTGGCGTTCCTGCTCACCTGGTCCACCTGCGGATGGGTTCTCGCTCCCGTTTACGGCCTCGCCTCTGCGGGGTTGACGGTTGTCATCCTCCAAGTCACGAACCGATGACCCACCAACTGCACCACGGCGATTGCCTTGAAGTGTTGCGGTCCATGCCCGATTGCAGCGTGGATTCAATCGTTACCGACCCGCCCTATGGGTTGTCATTCATGGGTAAGAAATGGGACTACGATGTGCCGAGCGTTGATGTTTGGGTGGAGTGCCTTCGGGTCTTGAAGCCTGGGGGTCATCTGCTGGCCTTTGCGGGGACGAGGACGCAGCACCGCATGGCGGTAAAAATTGAGGATGCGGGCTTTGAGATTCGGGATATGATTGCGTGGGTGTACGGGTCGGGGTTTCCGAAGTCGCTGGATGTGAGCAAGGCGATTGATAAGGCGGCGGGGGCGGAGCGGGAGGTCGTGGGCCGGAAGGCCGTTACGCGGGTAATGGATGGCTCAGACCTCGTCGGCGGAAACGTGCGCGCCGGGTTCGTTTCCGTCACCGCCCCTTCCACCGATGCCGCAAAGGAATGGCAAGGTTGGGGGACTGCCCTCAAGCCTGCGTTGGAGCCGATAACCGTGGCCCGCAAGCCGCTGATTGGAACGGTTGCCGAGAATGTCCTGCAATACGGGACGGGGGCGATAAATGTGGATGGGGGAAGGGTGGGGACGGGTGACGACAGGACGTCAGGCGGCGCAACAGGAAAGCGGATTGACGCAGACGGGGGATATTCTGGTGGATGGGGTTTCGCGCAAGACGGCGTCAAACGTGCATCGGGCGGCCGCTGGCCCGCCAACTTCATCCACGATGGAAGCGACGAGGTGCTGGGGCTGTTTCCGCAAAGCAAATCAACAGGAGGAACTAATCCTTCAAACCCAAATGTCATATACGGTAAACGGGATTCA
>Ga0209353_10001226_pt1 | contig 14701 bp, 5 predicted proteins | sample LauGreSpBDMM15SD_2_FD_187561 | JGI IMG/M metagenome (GOLD analysis project Ga0209353, IMG submission 187561) | Freshwater lake microbial communities from Lake Michigan, USA - Sp13.BD.MM15.SD (SPAdes) (version 2) | ecosystem: Environmental > Aquatic > Freshwater > Lake | place: Lake Michigan, USA...
TTTATTTCCAATAGGGGAAAGTCGTATGAAGTTTTTTTTATGATCAATCTCTATAGCCATTATGAGATTGAAAATGAATACCTTAAAAGTAAACTGAACGAAGATTTTTTTGCGCATTACCAGGTGCACCTGAGTGATTATGGTACGGAAGGCAAATACAATATTTTTGCTGAAACAGGAGAATATTTGTTCTCCATAGAATATGATGAAACCAAAAAGAATGACAGTGCACTTTGGTTGGCCGTGACGTTTATTTTGATGCTTTCAGGGATAAGTTTGATTATTTTGTTCATTTACAACAAGGTGATTTCCCTTCAGAAAATAGAAAAATATGAGTCTGCCTTTTTGCTGATTTTATGTTCTGTGGTTTCTATGAGGGCCATCATGTTGTATTTTGAAATGCCTTTTTTTCTGGTCGATTGGGATATTTTTAATTCTAAGTTTTATGCTTCATCTGTCATTTCTCCATCGGTAGGAGACTTGTTTATCAATCAGTTGTGTGTGTTTTTTGTGTTGCTCTATTTCTTTACCCATTATAAAAAAACGAACTATTCGTTCAAATTGGAAAAGCTTAACAGCAAGTGGAAGTTGGTGGTGGCTTTTGTGTTGCTACTGCTTTCTACGTTTAGTTTATACCTGGTTTTTGATGTTACCAAATCTATCTTTCAACATGCTAAGGAGGTATTGGACATTTCCAAAGACATAGAATTCAATTTGTTTAAATTGCTGTTTATCCTCATTTTTATATGCTTGTCTTTGTCTTACTTTATTGTAAACCAGATTATTGGCAGGCTGTTTTTGAAAGTAAACAAACACTATTCGTTGTTGTATTTTTGTGTGCTGCTGTTAATTGTAATGCTTGCGAGTAGTTTGTTGGGATACCTTTATTTGAAATCGAGTGTGTTGTTGTCTTTGCTGTCGGTGGTATATATTGGCGTTATAGTCTATTTTAAATTGCCCAAAACCATCAAGTTTTTCAGGTACAAAACCTACCTCTATTTTTTCTTGTCGGCCTTTGTTTGTGCCATTACGGGTGCTATTGCCGTGTATGAAGTGGACAGTTTGAGGACCGTAAATGACAAAGAAAAATTTAGCAACAGTTTGTTGATTGAAAATGATTTTCAGGGAGAATATTTATTGAATGAAATCACAGAAAAAATCAACAATGACGGTACGATAAAAAACCTGTTTGACAACCAGATTTCTAATAAATCACTTATTGAACAAAAAGTAAGAAGGGTTTATTTGAATAACTATTTTGACAAATATGATATCGACATTCATTTGTACAATGACCATGGAATTAGACTTTTACAAACGAGTAATGAGTCGTACCGTCAGGTAAAATCAAAATACAATCAAACTGCCAACAAAACACAATACGAGAATTTATTCTACATCAATGAATCCAGAAAGAATGTAACGAGCAAATATGTGAGTTGTATTGAGATGAACAAAGATGGAATCATTGTTGGCTATATTTTGATAGAATTGAAACTCAAAAAATTGATTCCCAACTCTGTATATCCCGAATTGTTGGTGGACAGCAGGTTTGAACAGGAAACGCCGCGCAGCTACAGTTATGCCATTTACAGAGATCATAAAATGCTGTATTCTTATGGCGATTATAACTATACCGATTTCTTTAAATCAATGGCTTATGCCAACCAGGAGCAGGGAAACAGTGAATTCAGCTACAATGCATTTGACCATTTGATCATTTCTGCCAGTGGCAATAAATTGATTGTCATTTCATCACCTGAATACAGGTTTTTCAACTTGTTTTCTAACTTTTCATTTTTGTTGATGGTATTGATGTTTACCATTTTGTTGGCCATTGTGAGTTACAGTGCCTATTTCAATTATACCGAAAAACTTCAGCTCAACTTTTCCGCTAAAATTCAAATTTACCTGAACTTCTCTTTTTTCTTACCCTTACTCATTGTCAGTGTGGCTACTTTAGGGATTATCAGTGCCGATTATAAAGCCTATATCAATGATAACTTTGTGCAAAAAGCAAAACGTGTAAGGGTCAATATTGCTGATATTTTGGATCAATACAACAACAGAACCATCTCCAAAGAATTGCTGAATTCTTCCCTAATAGAGCTGGCAAAGTATTCAGAATCAGATGTTAATATTTTTGATGTCTATGGGAAGTTGATTGCAACCAGCCAACCATTAATTTACCAATCAGGTTTAAATTCCGGTTTGATGAATCCTGAAGCCTACTCCAAAATTGTGGAGTTAAAAGGGCGTGTGATGATGATCAAGGAAAATATTGGTACCCTCAATTACAATGCGGTTTATACGGTAATCAAATCTCCTGAAACAGGTGAAGTGAGTGGCGTGTTGAGTATTCCCTATTTCCATTCTAAAACGGATTTGGAAAAACATTTGATTGAAGTGTTGAACACAATCATTGATATTTTCATGGTGGTATTTATCTTCTTTTTAATACTCTCCTTCATCACCTCCAGGATTTTAACGGATCCGTTTACGCTCATTACCCAAAAAATTAAAAAGATCAGTTTCAGCTATGAAAATGAGCCCTTGAGCTGGAATTCCAAAGATGAAATTGGTTTGTTGGTGGGAGAATACAATAAAATGTTGTTGAAATTGGTAGAGAGTAAACGCATTCTGTCACAAACCGAAAAGGAATCGGCCTGGAGAGAAATGGCACAACAAGTGGCCCATGAAATCAAGAATCCATTGACGCCCATGAAGTTGTCTATCCAGCATTTACAACGTGCCATGGCTGACAACAGGGAAGATTTGAACCAGTTGATGGGCCGTTCATTACAAAATTTATTGATTCAGGTAGACACCCTGAGTGATATTGCGACTTCCTTTTCTACTTTTGCCAAAATGCCGGTGCCAAAAAATGAGGCATTTGAAATTGGGGCATTGCTCAAGCAAACGGTAGAGTTTTATAATAATATAGAAAGGGGTTTCGTTAAATTGGAACAACCTACTTCCTCATTTATGGTGCTTTGTGATGGTCATTTGATGGGCCGTATCATTTCCAATTTAATATTAAATGCATTACAATCAGTACCCAATGATCGTGATCCTCATGTTTATGTGAGACTTTCGGTGATTGATGGTAAAGTGCTGATTGAGGTGAATGACAATGGTTTGGGAATTCCTGAAGCAATTCGGGAAAAAGTATTTATTCCGAATTTCAGTACCAAATATGGTGGTTCTGGAATTGGTTTGGCGGTGGCCAAAAGAGGCGTGGAGCATGCCGGCGGTAAAATCTGGTTTGAAACACCTACTGACCTTGGGACTTCATTTTATATAGCACTACCAATGATTTCGGATGAAGTGTAAGCACTACAATCATTTGTTTAACACTGTTTTAATAGGGCTTTTTTTGCTCTTAATTTTTGATGTCAAGGCGCAGCAAATGCCAGTGAATACCAAATTTAAATGGGTGAAACTCAATCAGGGATTTACATTTAAATTGGATTCTCTTTCCATTATTCCATCCAGTATTAAAATTTTACAGCCTTCTCAGGATTCGGCACTTCAATTTTCCTATGACCTGAACACGGGTAAGCTACAGCTAAAAAGTAACAAGACTGATGTTTTTGCTTATGATTCTGTATTTATTGCCTACCAGGTTTTCCCTTTTAGTTTGCACCACCAATATTTTAACAGGGATATTGCCGTTTACGATTCCAATGCCTATTACAAAGATCCGAACCAGGTAGAGAGTAGATTTGGAATTAGAGGAATTGAAAAACGTGATGAAATATTTGCCACACAAGGAATCAACAAAACAGGAAATATCTCTCGAGGATTGTCATTTGGAAATACCCAAAATGTATTCGTCAATTCATCCCTCAATTTACAATTAGAGGGAATGATTACCCCGGATTTGAAATTGACTGCGGCGATTTCTGATCAAAATATCCCTATTCAACCAGAAGGAAATACGCAACAAATTCAACAGTTTGACAGGGTATACATGCAGTTAGACCATAAAATGGGACGTTTAACCGCTGGAGATCTAGTACTCAAAAATGGAGATACTTATTTCTTGAAATACTTTAAAAATGTACAGGGTGGTTTTGTACAATCCGATTATAAGGTAGCAAAAAACAGCAATGCTTCCACAGCCATTGGCGCTTCAGTAGCCAAAGGAAAATTTGCATCCTTGACATTAGAGGTAAAAGAAGGTGTACAAGGACCTTACCGTTTGGTTGGACCTAACAATGAGCGTTTCATTATAGTGATTGCCAACAGTGAAAAGCTATACCTGGATGGTAAATTGTTGAATAGAGGCTTTAATTATGACTATGTCATTGATTATAATTCAGCGGAAATTACGTTTACCGCTGGCGTGGTGATTACAAAATTTTCTCGTGTTAGGGTTGATTATGAATATTCTGAACGTAATTATAGCCGTACCAACCTCGTACTTAACCACCAACAAAATGTAGGAAAGTTTAAGTTTGCCTTGGATTATTACAGCGAGGAAGACAATCCCAATAAACCACTACTGTCGCTTAGTCTTTCTCAAAAAGACATAGAAATTTTACATCGGGTTGGAGATACGCTCTTTTCAGCAGCAAGTTCTGGGGTGGATTCTGTGGCTTTTAACGCCAACCAGGTGTTGTATACCGATACCGTTTTGAATGGACAAGCCATTTATATGTACAGTATTGATCCGAATAAAGCACGTTTCAGAATTGTGTTTTCAGAAGTGGGACCGAATCAGGGCGATTATATCAAAACAAGAATTACTGCCAATGGTCAGGTGTATGAATACAAGCCTCCTTTTGCTGGGAAAAAGCAAGGAAATTTTGCACCTGTGAGGGTATTGCCTACACCCAAAAAGAAAAATATGGCTGCAATTGCTTTGGCCTATGAGGTCAATAAAAATGACAAGGTATATTTTGAAGGGGCAATTTCTAAAAATGACATCAACCTTTTTTCCGACATCGATAAAAAAGACGATGATGGCAAAGCTTTTAAAGTAGGGTATCAAAATAGAGGTATAGCTCTTACAAAATCAAGTGCTTATAAGTTGATTGGTGGTTTTGATTATGAATACCTGGATAAATATTTTAATCCCATTGATCGGTTTAGGAATGTAGATTTTGACAGGGATTGGAGTGCGAGTACCAACACGACACTTTCCTCCACGGTCAATTCTTTGACCATGTACAGGGCGGATGACCATATTGTAAATGGTAAAGTGGGCTTAGCAAAAGACAATAACAATAAACTAAACTATAACCTGACTTATAGAGATAAAGGAACGGATGTATTGGGGTACCAGCACCGGGTTGATTTGATACAGCAATACAAGTTTATGCAATTGAATGCCGATTATTTTCAATTGAGCAATAAAACGTCCAGCATTTCCTCTTCCTGGCAACGTTTAAATGTGAGTCCCTCTTTTTATTTGGGCAAATATTTACAACCTGGATACACGTACAGCATTGATAAAAATCAGGTGACTTACCTGAAATTGACTGATAGTGTGGGAACAGTAATGAATTACGAACAACACAAGTTTTTTATCAAATCATTGGATACCTGTAAAACCAAATTTGGATTTGATTATGCCTATCGGGAAGACTATTTGCCCCAAAAAGGTATTTTTTATTTGGGAAATATTGCCAAAACGGCCAATGTAAATGTGGCTTCTCAGGTGAATAAAACCAATTATGTTGGCGTACTTTTTACCTATAGAAATTTAGTCAACAAGTCCATTGCAGATAACAGCAAGCCGGTTGAAAATACGATCATGGGTCGTATCGATTGGAATTCAGACCTTTTGAAACGACATATTCGTTCTGAAATTACCTTGGTTTCCACCAATGGGAGGGAATTGAAACGTGCCTATATATATATTCCTGTGGCTACAGGACAAGGAAATTATGTATGGAATGATTTGAACAAAGATGGTGTACAGCAATTGAATGAGTTTTTAGAAAAAGTATACAACGATCCCAATGGAGAATTTATCAGAAGTTTTGTGCCGACAAACGAATACCTGAATGCGTATTCAAACAACCTGAATTATCGTTTAAATATAAGCACACCCAGAAGTTGGAGAGATAAGGGTTTTGTGAAAAATGTCATTTCTAAATTTTCAAATGTATTGTCATGGACATTGGATAAAAAAATTACTTCAAGTAATCTTTATGAACGATTGAATCCATTTGCTAAAATAATAGATACGGCCTTACTTTCTTCCCAATCTAATTTTAGGTCCACTACCTTTTTCAACCGTTCCAATCCGAGTTATGGCTTGGATTATGTGCATCAAAATGTATTTGGAAAACAATTGTTGACCAATGGATTTGAAACCAGAAAAGTATTGGAAAATCAGTTGAATTCTAGGGCCAATTTTTTGAAAATTTTCAATGCCAAACTCGGATTGATTTCAACAATCAAAGCCTTGTCATCGGATTATTTGACCAACAGAAATTACACGTTACAATCGTATCAAATTAAACCCGAACTGGCATTTCAGCCCATAGATAATTTCCGATTGACGGCAGGATATATTTACAATACTAAACAGAATATTTTTGGAGTGAGTGGTGAAAATGTCCAATTGCATGAATTTTTAGCAGAATCCAGGATTAGTAAAGTGACGACCAGAACCATTACGGCAAATGTAAAATTGATAAAAATTACATTTGTCGGCGATGTGAATACTGCTGTTGCTTATGAAATGTTGGAAGCCCTTAGGCCTGGCGACAACTATACCTGGACGGTGAATTGGCAGGAAAAACTGACCAGCGGTTTACAACTTACATTCAGTTATGAAGGTCGTAAATCTGAAAATGTAAATGTAATTCACCTGGGGCGAATGCAATTGTCTGCCTTGTTCTAGTGAGTGGTTTTATATTACTTTTGAATTTTTTGTCGTTGTTGTAATTTCTTCTCTAACAACATGTTCATCTTATTCAAAAATATTAGTATTGATTCATCAATTCTATAAATCTAGTATTTTCCACCGATTGTTCGCTTTCTACAACATTAGCGGAAAATTTTTAATTCTTGGTCAAAGAATAAAAAAAACACACATATTTTGCGGATTAAGCAGGTGTTCACGGATTTTATGGTGTCAAAATTTATTGACTTAACGACATTGGCTGAAGGAAAGTGCTCCCATATTTTAACTTGCAATTATTCTCAATCACCCATTCATTAAAATCAATAGTAATCTTCAATGATTTCAATACGTTTCTACTAGGCAATATCCATTTTAAATTCACTCGTTTCATGGAAAGTAATTTCTGGATAATCGCCCATCGTTACTTTTAGGTTCCAGATTGATTCAGCCAGATACACAGGGTTTTCATCTTTGTCCAAGGCGATATAATTGGCTTTTTTTCTGCAGAAATCTGCCAAGATTTTTTTGTCGTCACAAGTCAGCCAAAGTGCTTTATAATATCCCATTGGTGCAAAACGACAAGAGGCAGTGTACTCATGTTGCAAACGGTACTGGATTACCTCAAACTGGAGTTCACCCACCGTTCCAATAATTTTTCGGTTTCCGGGTTGTTGAATAAACAATTGGGCAACACCTTCATCCGTAAGCTGCATGATCCCTTTTTCCAATTGTTTGGTTTTCATCGGGTCAGTGTTTACCAACTCTTTGAAAATCTCAGGAGAGAAACTTGGAATACCACGGTACATGAATTTTTCACCTTCTGTAAGGGTATCACCAATTTTGAAATTTCCGGTGTCGTACAAACCAATGACATCTCCGGGAAATGCCTCATCGATAACACTTTTGGATTGCGCCAAAAAGGTCACAGGGTTACTGAAACGTACTTCTTTGCCATTTCTGACATGGTAATAAAATTTATTTCGTTCAAATTTACCGGAGCAAATTCTTAAAAATGCAATCCTGTCCCTGTGTCTTGGGTCTAAGTTGGCGTGGATTTTAAATACAAAACCTGTGAATTTATTTTCTTCAGGTTTTACTTCACGCGTATCGCTGAACCTGCTTCTTGGTGTCGGTGCGATTTTAATAAACGTATCCAACATTTCCTGGATACCAAAATTGTTGACCGCGGAGCCAAAGAATACCGGAGCAACTTCGCCTGACAAATAGGTATTGATATCAAAAGGTTCAAACACCGATTCAATCAATTCTATGTCTTCACGCAATTGTTTTGCATAACGAGGCGTAACCTGGGTATCCAATGCTGGATCTTCAAGACTTTCTACGGCTACGATTTTGGTTTCAATGGTGGTTTTGCTGGCGTTGAAAACGTTCAGGCTTTTTTCATAAATGTTGTAAACCCCTTTGAAACTGTCGCCTCCACTGATCGGCCAGGTAAGTGGGCGCGTAGTGATGGACAATGTTTTTTCGAGTTCATCTATCAAGTCAAATGGGTCTTTTCCTTCACGGTCCATTTTGTTGACAAACACAATTACAGGCGTGTTCCTCATCCTACACACTTCCATCAGCCTTTCCGTTTGTGCTTCCACACCTTTGGCACAGTCGATTACCAAAATAACGCTGTCTACCGCCGTTAAGGTGCGGTAAGTATCTTCCGCAAAGTCTTTGTGACCGGGAGTATCGAGGATGTTGATTAAAGTGTCTTTGTATTCAAATGACATCACAGAAGTAGCGACAGAGATCCCTCTCTGGCGCTCTATTTCCATGAAATCTGAGGTAGCAGTTTTCTTGATTTTGTTAGATTTAACGGCTCCAGCGGTAAGTATAGCTCCTCCAAAAAGTAAAAGTTTTTCTGTCAAAGTAGTTTTCCCTGCATCGGGATGACTGATGATGGCAAAGGTTCTACGTTTGCTTATTTCATTGATTAATGAGCTCATGAATGCGATTGTGATTATACTAGCGCTTCAAAATTAAGCTATTTTGTGTTATAATCTTAATTTTATTTTTTTGATTTGATTTTTTTGTGCAATTTATATAATTACTTTCCTACTGGAGCTACATCTTATAATTTGATAATTCAGTATTTGTATTAATTTATAACCACAGGAAAAATTACATCAATATCTGCAGATCCTTGGTTTTTATCACCATTTCCTGTTTTGGGTTTAACTCCAGGCTGATGTTTTAAAATGACTTGTAAATTTCCCTCAGAAGAAATTCCTGTTTTAAATTTTGGGAAAAGTCCTACAGGAACACCGTTATCGTCTTTATCTGTAGTTAAATAACTGCTTGAAAGGGTTAAGTTGGCACTGCTTTCATAAAAAAACTGGTGCTCATTTTTTAATTCCAATACTTCATTTGAAATGGTATCAACAGCTGCAGGATTGGTTTTATTGAGCAATAATACTGATGCCAAATAAGTTTTAGCGGCACTTAATTTTATGGTATCAACAGTACTGGTCGATCCTAAACCATATCCTCCTAAATTCTCCCATTGATAAACTGTAGAAGTGTTGGATACAGAGTCTTTAAATTCAATTATAACTGTGGTGATGATTTCATTTTCCGCTTCTGGTGCAGGGTCGTTTTTTTTCTCATCTTTTTTGCATGAGAATAATAATGCGGAAACTAGTAATGGTAGTATGAAGTATTTTTTCATTGTTTTTTTATTTTAAATTTGATTATTAGAATTACAATACAAATATAGTTTAATATTTTAAATATGCAACAATGTTGCAATGTTAAAATATTAAAAGGAGTATTTAATTTTTAGTGAAATATTTCGTCCGGTTTCATCGGCATAATACCTGAACCTGTTGAGGTAATCGCGGTATTTAGAATTCAGTAAATTAGTTACTGTTAGGTTGATGCCTATTTGTTGTTTGCCTAAAGGAATGATTAAACCTGCAGATAAACCAAGCAATTGATAGGATGGAGGAGGGGCGAGGTAATCGCCTGTATTTGCGAGGTTATTAAAAATTACGCCTTGGTTTTTTGCATCGACTACTGTTTTTTGGGGAGTATTTGTTTGCTCAAATACATATTGGTATTGAAATCCGATATAAGGTTCATGAATTTTTCCATGGTCTTTAAACTGGTATTTTGCATTGACTTCAAACCTGTTTGCTGGAATAAATACCAGGTAATCTTGTTTCAATTGGTCATAAACCCAGATGAAACTGGCTTTTGAACCTAGGGTAATGTGAGAATGGATTTTTTGATTAAAACTGGCGTCTATTCCTCTGAATACTGCATTGGTTTGTGTATAATTAAAAACAGGATATGTACCTCTCACAGTGGTGAGTAATTGTCCATAAGGTTTGAAGTAAATGAAATTTTGAATGGTGTTTTGATAAATGTTTATTTCACCAAAAGTATTTTTATAATAGTAATTGGTAACCCAATGCAGGTTGAGGGAAGATTCAGGTTGCAAGGTACTGTCACCAAAAACAAATACGCCGTCGCCATGGTGTAAGCCACCGCTGAAAAGCTCATTGATGGCCGGTGCTCTTCGTGCCTGACCAATATTGAGGGAAGTATTCCAATGTTCGTTGATAAAATAATTAGCTCCCAAACTCCATGAAAAATTAACATAATTTAATGCTAATATTGGTTTTTTCGTTCTAGTGATGTCGTATGTTTTTTGTTCAATGCGAAAACCAGTTTCTATTTCAAGTTTTTGTTTTTTCCATTTTTCAATGGCAAAAAAGCCGAAAGTATTGGCGGTATAATCGGGAATGAATAATCTTGTATTGGTGGAGGAAACATTATTGGTTTGGATTAAAGTAACCAATCCAAATTGGCCTTTCAAATTGTTGATTTTTTGATGGGTCAATTCCAGGTTGGCAGTGTAGGTGGTAAGGCTAAAATCTATGGTAGGGACATTCTTTCCCAATATAATATTTCTCAAAGGTTGATCTAGGTCATATTCTGCCCTGTAATTGTATTGTCTTGCGAGTATGAGTGAGGTTTTCCATTTTGGGTTGAGTTGAATATATGTTTTGGCCTTTGAGAGTTCATGCACTACTTCCTGATAAGGTTTGTTGATGTCATAACTGAACCCCGAGATTGCAAATGGTTTTCCATTGGCGATTACATTTGCAACATCACTTACTGTGTGTAAATGAGCGCCTTCAAAAATTCCTGTTTTATTATTAAATAAACTATAAAACAATTCTATACCCCACTTTGAGCGGGTATAATTCATTGCCCAAGAACCATTATAGTTGCTACTTCCAGTGTTTTTGAGGTAATAATCAGGGGTTTTGTAATTACCACCTTTATCTATTGTACCTTGAATTCTACTACTAAAGTTATTGCATTTAGCAGGTACATAATTGATAATTCCTGAAACGATACCTTGATTGTTATTTGAGTTTCCAACCACATTGAGTTGGCCATCTATACCAATTTCTCTTCTTAAATCTGAGGGATCAATAAGTATGACACCTGCCAGTGCATCCGCACCATATTTTACAGTACCTGCACCTTTGATAACGCTAATTTTTGTAGCTACGAAAGGATCAATTTCTGGTGCATGGTCTGCGCCCCAGTTTTGCCCTTCTTGCCTTACTTCATTGTTCATCAGCAATACCCTATTTCCATACAAACCTTCAATGACGGGTTTAAAAATACTTGGACCAGTTTGAATAGCATTTACTCCCGGAAGTACTTTCAATGCTTCACCCAAAGATTGTCCACGGGTTAAATCGAGCTCTTTTTCAGTGAGTTCCAATACTGATTGCACTTTGGTTGCATTGTCAGCTTTAGCAACTACAGTAACTGATGCCAAATGACAGGTATCAGCATGCAATTGAATGACTTCATTTATATCCGAATGGATATGGTACTTTACTTCTAAGGTTTTAAAGCCCGTAAAACTAAACCTGAGGATATAGGTTTTATGGCATAAATTGTGAAGTTCAAAATTTCCTAATGTATTGGAAGTGTTTCCTTTGCCTGTGTTTTTAATTGTGATTACAACGCCTTCAAAGGGTTCTTTCGTTTCTCCGTTAATTACTTTGCCTCTAAAAATATAGTTGCAATTGGGACTTGGTTCTTGGGCTATCAAAGTATGACATGACCCAATAGTTAGGAGCATGCACAAAAAAGAGTAGCGTAAAATTTTTACCAATGAATTCATCTGGTACAAATATGCAAAAAAGTATTTAATATGCAATAATGTTGCATTAAAATCCCCATAAAAATGTACCTCATTTTTATGGGAATTTTAAAGTTGAAAGAAGGATTATACTGTTACTGAATATTCATCAATTCCTCCCAAAAGGTTTCTCACATTCGTAAAACCTTGTTGTTCCAGGAATTTTTTTGCGTTATCACTTCTTCTTCCTGATTTACAGTGAATGATAAGTTCTACATTTTTGAATGAAGCGATTTCATCAAGTTTGTGAGGCAACAGCCCTAAAGGAATGTTGATTGCCCCCATATTGACCGCTTCGTATTCGTAAGTTTCACGAACATCAATAATGTTTAATGCTTCATTGTTGTTTTTTCTCTCTTTAAGTTCTGAGCAGGTAATATCAGCCATCATGAATTAAGGTTAAGGTTGAATGAATACTTTTTTAGAAGTCACCGTATTGCTGTGGTATAAAAATAAGATGTAAAATCCTGATTCTAATTTTGTTAGGTTAATGGTTTGTCTGTTGTATTTATCCTTACTGCTTAAGGAATATTGGTCGTCTTGTATTTCGTTGCCAATGAGACTGAAAACTTTGAGTTGGTCGATGGTATCATTTTCAGCAGTAAGCAAACCTTGAGAAGGATTTGGGTACAAGAGTATATCATTTACTGGTGGATTGGCTTTTCTATCTTTGGAGGTTTTTACGCCTCTTTCAAAAATGGGTCTCATCATCAAACTTCCGGTAACCTGTGTAAAAGGTCTCCAATGGTAAGTACTTGTTCCAGGAATATAGCCTGTTCCGTAAAGAATATTCAAATTACTTGTGGTATTTTTATCGTACCCTACTGTTAAAACTATATCTGAATTTTGTTCATAACCAATGTAAAAAGAGTCTTTTACAATTATTCCCGAGTCTAATGTATACCTGGTAAAGGCATTTAAAGAATCTCCATAGCCAACCAATAATTGTTTCGAAAATTGGATACTGTTAAGGGTTGGCATCAACAATAATTTAAAAGTGGTTCCTTCTAAATTGACCACTGATTTTACCCAGGCAATATCTACCGCAGATATCGTGTCGGGTCTATTGAGTTTGATTTTATACAAAACCCTGCCCGCGGCCTGGTTAATTCCAAATGCTCCTTCTGCCGACCCGTCATCATAAGCAAGGTAATTGGTGATTTTAGACGTGATTTTTAGGGTGTCATTGTTTCTAATAATATCATTGAGCTTTATTCCATCAACGAGAAAGCTACTATTGGAAATGTTACAGCTGTCGGGTAGATTTAAGAATTTACTTTTGTCTACACCAATTTTTTGTGTGTAAAATTTTGGGAATGGCAAAGCTTCTAAAACCAAATAATTTGATGAATCAATAATCGTATTGTTATTTTTAAAATCAGAATGGATTTTAATACTTGACGTTTTTGCATTGATAAAATTGAAAAGATTTATTTGAATTGTATCCATTAATTCCTGGGCTTCAAATCCTTTGAATTGTTCTGAAGTAATAGCTGTATATTTTTTAAAAAGTGTATTGTAATAATTAATATTGTTTAAACTGAAATCTTTGGATCTTGCATCATTTTTACTTCTATTTGAATCTAATTTGACATAGTCTATATGCCAGTTGTCCCAGGCGCCAGATTGATTGCCAAAGGATTGTATTTTAAATTGACTCCCGTTATACATCAAACTGTCGGGTACTTTGATAGCCACAAAGTTGAATTGAGTTGGGTCTAGTGAGTCTTTATCCGGCATGTAGGTCCAAACTTTTGCCCAAGTTCTCCCAACTTTAGTTTTAAAAAATACAGAAAGAGAATCTGTTTGAACTGAATCCGGTAATTCCACAAAACCGCCCGCCTGCCAATAAAAACTGAAATAAACACTGTCTTTTGCAGTTAACCCGAATAAGTTTATCGGCTGAGAAATTAATTGATCACAAGGACCATAAGCAAAACCATTGTTGAAATTATAGGGAGAACCTGTGGAATCAATCCCATCAAAAGTGACCACATTGGTTGTAGGAGGATTGATGGCGTTCGTATTGTTGATGGTTACACCACTTTTTATCCATAAAGTCGTGTTTAACCTGTCATGATTACTGGTGAAGTCGTCGATAAATGGAAGAGAAATATAGCCAAGTGTAATAGAGTCTGCAGCTGTTCTGTTTTTATCTAGTTTTACATAATCAATATTCCATGCATCTTTTCTTCCACTAATATTTCCAAAAGATTGGAATTTGAATTGGAATCCATTGTACAACAAAGAATCTGCAATTTTTATCGTGGCAAATTTGAAATCAGTCACCATTTTTATGGCTGATTTTAACACCAATGCATTTACCCATTGTTTGCTATTGGGAGTATAAAAAGAAACGACAAGAGAATCAAATTTCGTTGAATCCGGAGCATCGAATAAACCACCTGCCTGCCAATAAAAACTAAGGTAAGTATTACTGGTTGCATTTAGGTTGATGGGTTTTGATACTATTGAATCTCCTTTGCCATAAATGTTACTCGTGTTATAGCCTGTTCCTGATGCTTTTGAGCCGTCTAGGGTTATTGTATTGGATTTAAAGAAAAAAATGCCAGCAGAATCTGAGACCAAAACATTGGAATTGGCTTGCCAAAGTGCTGTATTTAAACTTTTAGCATTGTCAAAATTGTCCGAAAAAGGAA
>Ga0209353_10001229_pt1 | contig 14678 bp, 15 predicted proteins | sample LauGreSpBDMM15SD_2_FD_187561 | JGI IMG/M metagenome (GOLD analysis project Ga0209353, IMG submission 187561) | Freshwater lake microbial communities from Lake Michigan, USA - Sp13.BD.MM15.SD (SPAdes) (version 2) | ecosystem: Environmental > Aquatic > Freshwater > Lake | place: Lake Michigan...
GACCAATCATTTAATTCAATAAATAAAGAACTTCACTTTTATCACTGTTATAACAAGAATCAATTATTTTTTCAACAATAAAAGATTTTGGTACACCCTTTTCCATAAGAATCAAATCAATCTTATTTTCTTCAATAAATTTCCCCTTTGCTAAATCAATTTTATCAAAAGTATAGCTATTGTCAAAAAAATATTTTGTAAACGCAGTAGCTTTGCTCATGTTAATATAAACTCGATCTATACTTGAAATATTTTCATTACTTGTTTTTTCATATAATTTCAAAGCATCGACGTCAGAAATACTAATAAAGCTCATATTGGGTGCAATAGTACTTATCCAATAGCCCATTCGATAAAAATTTGAATTAAAAAAATATGAGTCTTCAATATAAGATGTGCTTTCCCTTAAAAAAAGCACTTTGTCATTTCTTGATTTCAATAAAATCTTATTTAAAGCTACATTATCAAAATTGGTGATTTGCACTCCTTGTAATGTATATCTATTATAATATTGGTTGTAAAGAATAAAAAATAAAAAAAACACAGGAATAATCCATTTAAATAGATTATTACAGATTGAAACAATACACAAACCAAAACATAATGGATAACAACACATAACTATATTCGTAAAAATTTGTCCTGAATCAATTGAATGGAAGAATAAAGTAATAAATGCTAATGAAAAAAGACCTGAAATCACATTTAATACCCATTTTTTTTTATTAGAATAATCTGTAATACAAAACAAAAAATATAATGGCAATACACTAACAATACCACCAATTGAACGATAAATTGTGTCATTCAAAATAAAGTCAATTCTATCACTTATCGAAAATTTTATTGGACCAACAATATTAGAGGCATAAGAATATATGAATAAAAAAAAAGAAAAATACATCAAAAAATATATTATTACATCACTATAAACGATTTCTTTATTTTTTAAAAGAAACACTAAATACAAAAAATCTATTATCAAAACTCCAAAAATTAAATTAGAATATATAATAGAGGTAATATTTAGTATATAAAATGCTAATTTCTTTTTATTATCTAGGTATAACAATGTTGAGCATAAAATCAACATTGAAGGCAAACAGAGTTTCAAAAAAGACAATAAATTACAAACTCCAATATAGTTTTCAAGCTTAAAATTCGAATCTATAAAAGCACTCAAAGACCACATTGTTGCCATCAATGTAATCAATAAAAAAAAAACAGCCTTTAATGTTTTTTTTGTTTTATCATATAAATATGAATATAATCCCATAGAATATAAAATAATTGAAAATAGAAATAGAGATATTTTATATGAAAGAAAAATAGTGATTTTAGTAAAATAAGAAAATACAATATTTAGATATATATCTCCATAATGATATGGGGAATAAGAAAAATTATGATCAAACCAATTCGTAAATACTGATTCTGAATGAGATTTCAATATAAAATTGGATAAGTCACCATAAAAAAGCATATCCATATCAGGAAAAACAAAAATATTATTCTGTTGCCCATAATATTTAAATAGAATACATGTCCCTAAATAATTTACAAATAATACAATAAGGAAAAGTATAAATTCATTTAAATTAAAATTTATTGACATTAGGACTATTTTTTCTTTAAACAAAAAATAAACAATTGGAATAAACACTAAAATAAATGATGATCTAAAATTTGTAATAATTAAAGCTGCACCAAGTATTGTTATAAGAGAACCTAAAAACAGTTTATAAAATAAATTTCTAATTACATTTCCAGACTCTAAATTTATTATTGAGGACAATATTAGTCCGCCAATATAAAATATGAGAAAAGGTAGGCTAAATAGAAACATTTGAGACAACATAAGTATTAAATTTATTGGAAATAATTAATTTATAGACACCAGTACCATAAATACAAATGGTATTTGTGATATTTTTAACTTGTAAAAAGACTTTTTCATATTATTGTTATAACAAGTTAAAGGAACGATCATGTGAATGGCAATGAGTTCATGCAATTATAACGTATCCATTCGAGAAACTCCATCCTAAAAAAGCATATTATTTTTCATATAAGCAGGCAATAATATACAATTTGAATGAAATCGAATTTAATATTTTATCTATCTCCATAAAATAAATTAATTTTATGGATAATATAATTTATTTCATTATCTGTTAGCTCATAAAACAAAGGTAATCTTACTAAACAATCTGAATACTTATCAGCATTGATCAATTCTTCTCCATTATATTGATCAATATAATAAGGAGATTTATGTAAGGATAAATAATGGAATACCGAATAAATATCATTTTCTTTTAAATGCAATATTAATCTAGTTCTCTCTTCCAATGAATGGCATGTTAAATAAAACATGTGTGCATTATTGCTTGCATAAACTGGTATTTTGGGAAGGGTTACTAGTGATTTGTTTTCTAATTCAATAAGCCCTTCGTAATAAGTGTTCCAAATTTGTTTTCTTTTGAGTTGAATATCTTCAAGATTCTCTAATTGAGCATATAAAAATGCGGCTATAATATCTGAAGGGAGAAATGAAGACCCAATATCAACCCAACCATATTTATCGACTTCACCTCTAAAAAAAGAAGAACGATTTGTCCCTTTTTCTCGAATTATTTCAGCCCTTTCAATAAATTTATCATTATTTATTACCAACATCCCTCCTTCTCCTGCAATGATATTTTTAGTCTCATGAAATGAAAAAGTTGCAAAATCCCCAATAGAACCTAATGGCTTACCTTTGTAATATGAATCTATTGCTTGCGCCGCATCCTCAATCACATATATATCGTACTTTTCTGCAATGGCCATAATTGCATCCATATCACATGCCATCCCTGCATAATGCACAATAACGATTGCTTTAGTTTTGGAAGTAATAAGTTTTTCAATTTGACTTGCGTCAATATTAGGGGTGTTTGTTTCTGAATCTGCAAAAATGATATTCGCACCCCTTAATACAAAAGCATTTACTGTAGAAACAAATGTAAAAGACGGGGCTATAATTTCATCACCTGCTTGTATATTTATAAGCATTGCTGCCATTTCAAGAGCATCAGTACAAGAAGTGGTTAATAAAGTTTTATTGAATCCGAATTTATTTTCAAAAAAAGCATGGCATTTTTTGGTAAATATTCCGTCTCCAGATATTTTTCCTGAGTTTACAGCTTGGTAAATATAATGGGTTTCTTTACCTGTAAGATATGGCTTATTGAAGGGTATTTTCATATTTATTTAAACTTTAGTACACAACCACCCCATGAATAACCAACTCCAAAGCCAGCTAGTAATACTTTATCGTTTTGATTGATTTGATTGTTTTCAATCGCTTCTTTTAATACAATTGGAATAGTAGAAGAGACAGTATTGCCACAATTTTCCATCCAACACAAAAATTTTTCTTGAGGAATATTGAGTTTTTTTCTTAAATGATTTAACATGAACATATTTGCTTGATGAAATATGAATACGTTGGTGCTGTCTATATTTAATTTGTTTTTTTCTAATGTATTTGCTATAAGACCTGGAATTGCTTTAATAGTGAAATTGAAAATTTCATTTCCATTCATAAATAAGTGTGCATCAGATTTGAATCCATTCTCTGATTCTTCATAGAATTCAGAGCGAAAAGGCTCTTTTAATGCTCCTTGTTTAACAATTAAGTTTTCTGCACCTTTGCCATCGGTACCTAATTCAAATTCTCCAATTTCAGCAAAACCGTCTGTACTGACAATAGTGGCTGAAGCAGCATCTCCAAATATTGTTCTATTGCTTTTGTCTTTTGGATGAAGAAATTTACTGTACGTTTCAGACGTGATTAGTAAAATATTTTTAGCAATTCCTGCATAAACAAGTCCTTTGGCCAAAGCAAGGCCATATACATACCCTGAGCAACCTAAATTAAAATCGAGAGCTCCAGCACTTGTTGGAATATTTAATTTGTTTTGTACAATACAAGCTGTAGTTGGCAAGAAGTAATCAGGACTTTGTGTACATAGGAGTACAAAATCGATTTCATTTGGATTTATATTATAATCTGATAAAATTTTCTCCCCAACTTTTACTGCCAAATCTGACGTAAATTCGTCTTTTGCAGCGATATGTCTTTGATTTATCCCAATTTTAGAAGCAATTTTTTCAACAGACCATTCAGGGAATTCATTTACTAAAGATTCATTAGTAAGTATAGATTCAGGAAGAATATAAGTAACAGCTTTTATAAATGCTTTCATAATTTAATTTAAAATATTTGAACGCCCTCCATCAATTGAAATATTAGTTCCTGTAATCCATGTGCTTTTTTCTGAAAGTAAAAAAAGAGCTAGATTAGAAATGTCAGAAATGTTTCCATAGCCTAATGGATATTTATTTCTATCTAAATTTAAAGCTTCTGAAGAAATATGTTCAGAAACTTGTTCTGTAAGATTGGTCTCAACCTGCCCTGGATTTATAGTATTTACTCTTATTTTTTGAGAAGATAATTCAGCTGCAATTACTTTTGCAGAAATGTCAAGTGCAGCTTTTGTTGTTGAATACATTAAATTACCTTTCATACCTCTTGAGCCTGCAATAGAACTAATTAGTACTATGGAAGCATTTTTAGCTATTTTTTTTGACTTCACTAATTTTGAAAGAATAATTAAAATAGAATCTTGATTTATATTCCTAAGCTTAGTGTATTCTTCCATATCCCAAAATTTCAATGGTAAAACCTTTACAATACCAGCAGAGTGTACAATACCGTCTAATGGTATTTCAATTTTTTCTATAATGTTTTGAATTTCATTTATATTTTCAAGATCATAGATTATTTTTTGAAATTTAACATTTGGATTTAACTGGCTTTTTAGCAAGTCTAATTTTTCATTATCTCTTCCTATTGCAATTATATTTCCTCCCAATTGACTAATTTGAATACATATTTCTAAACCAATTCCTGAAGTAGAACCGGTAATAAGAAAATTTTTTGATTGTAAATTTATGAAATTTGACATTGTAATTGTGAATTATATTTTTTGTGAAAATCTACAATTCTTGTCTCTTCCAAGCCAAGGTGATATGTATTTTTAGCAAATTTGATAGTTTTTTGAAGTTCCTCAAGTAAATTTTTATCTTCTGTTAATATATTATTAATAGAAGATTGTACAAGACTTAAGAAAGCTTTATGGATAGCCTTACTCGGCTCAAAATTATTAGTAAAATTTATGTCGTAGAATCTTTTTCTTAATTTAGTCTCTTTAGCAGAAATAGGTAAAATATTGCCAACATAAATACTTGTTCCCTCAGTAGAGGAAATTACCAAATTGGGATATATAAAAAAATGTCTGAACGAATCATGTTTTAATATACTTTTTTCTAAATATTTAAGTACATTATTAGGCATTTCGATATCATTTCTTTTAGGATAGTCTGCTACAGAATGTCCTCCATAAAATAGTTGATTTGTTTCTGGAATACTACAAAACCCCATTTCGTACAAAGTATCTTTGTGTATTGCATGACAATGATAAGCTTCAATGACATTTTCAATAATTATTTTCCAATTTATTTTTTGATTATCATCTTCAAAATAAAATTGTTTATTAATAGCTTTGCTAATTTCAATAAGCTTTTCGTAGAAAGGACCAAGAAATTGATTTATATCTTGTTTTGGCTCTTCTAAACAGATAAAAATGAATTTACCTACTTTTGCAACTTGAAATGACTTTAAACAGTTAAAAGATTCATTTTCAATGTCAAAATATTTTTTTAAAGCATTTTTTCTAGGTGCACCGTCAACGTCGAAAACCCAATTGTGATATTTACAAATAAGCGGTCTATTGCCTTTTGTATCTGTTTGAATTTTATTGTGCCTGTGCGTACAAATGTTTTCAAATGCTTTGATTTCACCTCTAAAATTTTGTAAAACAATTGGATAGTTAAATATATTTAAAGTAATAAAAGCATTATTTTCTTGTAAATCATCGTCCATAGATGCAAAAATCCATTCTTTTGAAAAAATTTTATCAAATTCAATTTCAGTTATTTTTTCATCAAAATAATTTTGAGGACTTATTAAATTTGAGAGATTCATAGATATGATATATTGGTTTCAATTTTAAATTTTGTTTCTATGTGAACGATACCCCATGATAAACCAACTCCGAATCCACTCATTAATACATTATTATTTGAGTCAAATGATGAATCTTTAAAAAAGTCAGTTATAGTTACTGGTATAGAAGAGCCGTTGGTGTTACCAAAGTTTTGAATTGAATAAGGTGTTTTGTCTTTATCAATTTTTATTTTTTTGCGTATAGTTTCGTTTAAGAAAAGATTTGCTTGATGTAAAAAAAGCAAATCGATTTCATTGGTTGTTAAATTTATTTTTTCCAATAAATCTCTTACTATTGAAGGTACTATTTTTATAGCAAAGTTGAAAATATCTACTCCATTTAAATTTAAATCTATGTTTCGTTTTAAAATACTTGCATCTAATTCATTTTCATAAAAATTAAATGAATCAAGATTTGTTCTGTTTCTTGCTCCTCCATTATTAATTTTAATTGCATTTTCACCAGAACCATCTGTTCCTAAAATGAAACTCCAAATTGAAGGAACTGAATCATCATATTCTATTGCGGTAGCAGTACCTGCATCACCAAATAATGGATAAACACTTTTGTCTTTGGGAGAAGAATATTGACTTATTGTATCGCCTACTAGTAAAATGGCTTTTTTGTAGCTTGGATTTTGTAATAAATTTCCAATTAAGTTTAAGCCATATATAAATGCTGAACAACCAAGATTTATATCTAAGCATAAGCAGTTATTTGATAAACCTAATTTGTGCTGAAGAATGTTTGAAGTAGCGGGTAGTACATAATCGGAAGTTTGAGAGATAAATATTAAAATATCTATCTCTTCTTTTTTCCAGTTTAGTTTTTGGATTATGTCTTCAGCTGCTTTAAAACACAAATCTGAAGCACACATTTGCTCGTTTGGAACAATGTGTTTTTGGTAAATACCTGTATTTTTAGTAAAAGTATCAGCTTCTTTTTGATTAAATATATCTAAGCTTGATATTGTTATCAAATTTTCGGGAATACAAGCAGCAATTCCTTTAATATGAACATTATTTACTTGAGAAAATGACATTACTTTAATTTTGATTCAACAATAATAAATAAATCTTCAATTGTAGAAGCATTATTAATATCATCTCCGTTTACGCTTACTTCGTATTCTTCATCAATAAATGCAATAATTAATAGTGCCATCATTGAACTCCATTCGCTTAAACTTTTGAAAACAGTATCAAGCTGTATTTCAGTAATTGGTGTTTCTTCGAATTGTTCTTGAAATGATTGTAAGAATTTAGATTTTTCCATTTTTATTTAATTTTAAGAAAGTATTTTTTTAAATCTGATTGTTTTTTTGTCGTAATTAACTTTATTTAATTCAAAATAAACTACTTCAGTAGTAGATTTTTCTTTATTTTCCACACAGCCTTGTGCTTTAGATGTTGATAATGCTTTGGGATTATTGCATTTGACATGAGAATACATAATGTCAATTTTTAAAACATTAAATATATAATCATTAAAACATAATACCATTCTTGTGAATATATCAGTATTCTCAAATTTTGAATTTGTTAAATATATTCCACCTTCGCCTATATTATTGATAATGTTCTTGATATGGATTACACCAACATCGTCATTTTTATATTTTGCAATAAAGTAATAATTTTGGTCATTATTTACAGTTTCAAACCATTTTATTTGCATTTGTTCTGTAATATAATCTGTAAAAATCATTTGAGATCTTATATAATCACTATTTCTCCAATCTCTAACTTGTTCCAAGTCTTCTGGTGTTATTCTTCTCAGAATAATGCCATATTTTTCAATTATTTCCATTATTTAGTTCAATATCAATAATATATAAAGGTCTATTTTTAGTTTCATTAAAAATTTTACCTACATACAAACCTAATAATCCAAAGTGAGCGAATATTAACCCACTAACAAAAAAAAGCGAAACAATAATGCTTGTAAACCCAGGAACATGAATATTGAAAATTAAGTATTTTATCACAAAATATAAACCAATAATGAATGAAATGAATGATATAGATAAACCAAATTGTATAGACAGTTTTAGTGGTTTGTTTGATTGCGCAACAATAACATCAATGGCTAGGTTAATTAATTTAGTAAATGTATAAGAGCTTTTTCCTTCAAATCTACTGCTGTGCTCTACTTCAATAAATACAGGTTGAAAGCCAAGCCATTGAATGAAAAGAGGGAATGCTCTGTTTTGCTCTTTCATTAATCGAAAATTTGAAATAACCTGCTGAGAATAGATACCAAAATTTGCAATGGTATGGTCGTATTTAGTTTCGGTAAAATAATTGAAAACAAGATAAAATAATCTAGAACTTAACTTTTTGAAAAATCCATCTTTTCTGATTTTTCTTTGAGCAAATACTATTTTATTTCCTTCTTGAGCTTTGGCATATAGCTTTGAGATTTCTTCTGGTAAATCTTGTAAATCACAATCCATTACTACCACCCATTCACCTTTTGCATAGTCAAGACCAGCAGTAATGGCATAATGCTGCCCGAAATTTCTCGAAAGTTTAATACCTTTTATTTTGGAATCTTTTTCACATGCAAATTCGATGGCTTGCCATGAATTGTCTGGACTACAATCATCAACCAAGATGATCTCATAATTATCGGTAATGTGGGATACAGCATTAGAGATTCTAGAAACTAATTCGGGAATTATTTTTTCAGCTCTATATACAGGTGATACGATAGAAATATGTTTTTGCATGTGTTAATATTCAGATTTCCAATTTCAATAGAAATTCTGACAAAATAAAGAGAATTGGTAATGATTTCTAGAAAATGTATTAATTAGTGCTAAAATTCATACGGGCAATCTCATTAAATCAGACGCTATTTTTTTAAAAATTTGTCAGACAATGCTTAAATATCATTTCTTATATACGGGAAAATGAGCTTTTTTTTCAAACTAGTATTTATTTAATACGTCAATTACGCTCTCCACCTGTTCCTCTGTCAACTCAGCATACATGGGTAAACTCAAACAATGGGCTGCTAAATATTCTGAATGCGGGAAATCACCCACTTTATACCCTAAACTCGTATATGCTTTTTGCAAATGACATGGCACGGGGTAATGTAAGCCAGGATTAACGCCATTTTTAATCAAATACTGCATCAAACCATCTCTATCTTCGGTAGTCACCACAAATAAATGGTACACTGAATCAGTATGGTCAGGTTGCGCCTGTAATTTAATTTTAGGATTGGTAATGCGTGATTGATACGCTTTAGCAATGGCTTTCCTTTTCGCGTTCCAGCCATCCAAATAACCTACTTTCACTTGAAGAGATACCGCTTCTAAGCCACCCATTTTCATGTTATACCCTATTTCATCGTGAAAATAACGCACTTTCATGCCATGACTTCTAAGACTATGTAAATGGGTTTGGTATTTTTCATTATCGGTAGTTATACCACCCGCTTCACCACAAGCCCCTAAATTTTTACCAGGGTAAAAACTAAAACAAGCCATTTCACCAAACCCACCAACCCTATTTCCTTTATAATAAGCGCCATGGGCTTGCGCTGCATCTTCTACTAAAAACAGATTATGTTTAGTGGCAATTGCTTTCACAGCATCAATATCAAAAGGTTGTCCATATAAATGAACTCCTATAATGGCTTTTGTTTTGGAAGTTATTTTGGCTTCAATCAAATCGGCATCAATTTCCCAAGTGTCTGACTTACAATCCACAAAAACAGGGATTGCTCCCACATAGGAAACTCCCCAGGCAGTAGCAATAAAAGTATTGGCAGGAATAATTACCTCATCCCCTTCACCAATACCCAAGGCTAACATGGCTAAATGCAAGGCTGAAGTGCCGTTGTTTACACCAATAGCATAGTCAGTATTGCAATATTTTTTAAATTTATCTTCAAATTCTTCGACGTATGACCCACCAGAAAAAGCGGTATTGTCATACACTTTTTCGAACAATTCAAATACCTCTTTTTTAACCTGCTGTTGTTGTAGTTTTAAATCTAAACAAGGAATCATATTGTAGCGTTTAGCGTTTAGCGTTTAGAAACTAGGGTTTTAGACCTAACATCTATCTCTAAACTATATTTTAATTTATATTTTTAATGATTTTAGCAGGGTTACCAGCAACAATAGTATTCGACGGAACATCTTTAACAACGGTAGCACCTGCACCAACTAGGGCATTTTCACCAATTGTAATTCCACAAAGTATAGTTGCCCCACTCCCAATGGATGCCCCTTTTTTAACAAAAGTTTCTACCATTTCCCAATCTTCTGCAGTTTGTGGACTGCCATCAATATTTGTTGCCCTAGGAAATAAATCATTTGTAAACATTACGCCATGTCCTATAAATACATTGTCTTCTATATGTACTCCTTCACAAATAAAGGAATGACTACTTATTTTGCAATTTTCACCAATTGATGCTCCACCTTGAATCTCGACAAATGAACCAACTTTTGTTCCCGAGCCAATTTCACAATTATAAGCATTGACAAAATTAAAAATCTTAACATGCTCCCCTACTTTAACATTTACCAATGCCTTTCGTGGGCTATCTTCGTTGATGATTTGCATAAGGCACTACGCTATTTTCACTTCTTTACCATTATTTTTAATAGAGAGCTGAGAAGCTTCCAATACTTTGACTACAGATAAACCTAAGTTATAATCACAAACAGGTTTTGTTCCATTTGCAATGGCATTCACAAAATCATTGGCCATGCCTAGTAATGCCTCTTTTGTTTCTAATTTAGGAATAAAAATATCACCAATTCTATAATCAACTAATATCCTATTTTTTTCTTCCTCACTAGAATGATTATAGCCGGTATCATATATTTTAATTTTTTCAGTTGGTTCCATATCATTGTAAACCATCATTTTTTCATCGCCACCTACCAACATTTGTCGTAGTTTAACTGGGGAAGTCCATGAGCAATTAAAATGAGCGATGGTATCCGATTGATAATTCAAGGTCAAATAGGCGATGTTTTCAATCCCATTATTAGTATGAGAAATACCAGTAGCTTGCACACTTACTGGTTTTTCAGACATTAAATAGTCACAAATGGAAATGTCATGAGGAGCTAAATCCCACAATACATTGACATCAGATTGGAATAAGCCTAAATTTATTCTGGTAGGATCTAAATATTTTAAGGTCCCAATTTCTCCTGAATCAATCAAAGATTTCATTTTTTGAACAGCACCCATATATAAAAAAGTATGGTCAACCATTAACACAAGATTTTGTATCAAAGAAAGTTCAATCAATTCTTCAGCCTCTTTAATTGAAGAGGTGATTGGTTTCTCAATTAACATGTATTTTTCTACTAATAAAGCTTTTTTGGCGATGGAATAATGCGTAAAAACGAAGGTTGCAATTACAATTGTATCAATTCCCTTTGTTATTAACCACTTCATCTAAATTGTCTGACAATTTCAGATTTGGATAAGAATTCAAGGTGTTTTGCAATCTATCCACTCTTAAGTCGCACAAAGTATGCACTTTACAATTTTTCACCAGGGAGAAATTTCTTAATAAATTGGGGCCACAATAACCGTATCCTATGATGGCAATGTTCATATTTTCAAGAAAAGATTAGTTTCAAAAGTATATATATTAATAATAGAAACAAAAAAATAAATAGTAATTTTGAAATAACTGAAAAACTGAAAAATGTTAATGATTCTGCAAATCAATCCCTTAACAACTTATTCATCAATTCAATAATTCTTTCCACTTTAATCTCATCTTTTTTAGCCAAAATAATCCAATCAATCATTCGCTTTTGTTCACTTTCAGGATAAGTTATAAATATTTTATAAGCTTCAGGTTCATCTTTTAAACAAGCTATAATTTCTTCAGGAAACACAGTGGTTGAATCATCTAAATACAATATTACTTGAACACTCTCTCCTGCATTTTTATTGATCTTTTTTCTGATTTCAGCCCTTACTGGCAAAAACAATTTACCATTAGCCATGGGCATGAGCTTATAGTTTTTAAGTTCAAACCCATCAATGGAACCATTCACTTGCACACAACCAAACTTTGCTCGTTTATCTTTAGGAATTCCTTCAATGACAGCATAAGTCCAACCACCTTTCCCAGGCATTTTTTCTAATACATATTGCTGATGAACCAAAGGAATCATTTTTTTTTATTGAGATAGTCTCTGCAAATATATACTTTTGTAAACATTCACACATTCCTGTTCCCTTGAAAAAAATTTTCACAAACAAATGGGTTAAAATCCCAAGCTACATTGTCCTTGTTTCCTTTGCCTTAATTGGTTTTTTATTGACCGCTTCTTACCTCGCTATCCAGTTGAGGCTGACGGATCAAAAAGGCGATATTGATAACAATAACCGCCACTTCCAAGACATGAAAGACAAATACAACCAGTCTTTCAAAATGGATACGTCTCAAACAGAATCCTATAAAAATGAGGCATTGAACAGGGTTTTGGTATTGAATAAATATTACCCGAAAAATGCACAATATATTTTAACGGTAATGCAAGAAGGTACCAATAGCAAAGAGGTGTTGAAAATGCTGGATGCCGTAGATATCAATTTACAAAGCAATGTGCCCTATTTGACCGAAATCAAAAAAGTGAAAGACGCTCAATTTTTATCCGCTTCAAAAAACAATTTAAGTGTTTTTGAATGGATGAATATTGCTGAGTGGGCAGACTTTAAAGTGGCTGTGGCCAAAGATAAAAAACTCATTGATTCTGTTGCCAAACAAACCAATGTAGAAGAAAGGTTGATTGTTTCTTGTTTGGTAGGAGAACAAATTCGTTTATTTAACTCCGATCGTGAAGCCTACAAACGCTGGATTGGTCCCTTAAAAATATTGTCTGTAGAATCAAAATTTTCCTTGGGAGTAACTGGTATTAAAGAACTTACCGCTAAAAATATTGAAACCTATTTAAAAGACAGTACCAGCAAGTTTTACTTGGGCAAACAATATGAACACTTACTGGATTTCAAAACAGACAATCCTGAAAAAGAAAGAATTGACAGGTTAATTACCTACAAAAATCATTATTACTCCTACATGTATGCTGCCATTTTTTTAAAACAAATGAAGTTACAATGGGAGAAAGCAGGATTTCCTATTGCAGACCGACCAGAAATTTTGGCAACCTTGTTCAATGTTGGTTTTCCGCAATCGGTTCCGAAAAGTAATCCAAGGGTTGGTGGATCAACCATAAAGGTAAATGAAAAAGAATACTCCTTTGGAGCCCTGGCTTACCAGTTTTATTATTCAGGCGAACTGCACGAATTGTTCCCTTTGAAAGCCACCAAATTTGATTGTTATGACTAAAGTTATCTTTTTAAGTATTTGGGTTTGGTTTAATTTCTTGGTCGCCCATGCACAAGACAGCACCACATTTCAATACAAATTTCAATGGCAAAAATTGGCTTCAGGGATTGAGTACGCTGAAGTGGATGCACCGAAAAAGTCTATTGTCAATGATTCAAAAATCACGGTCGTTAAAATCAACCCAAGCCAGTTTGATTTTTTTCTTTTCACTGCTTCAGCACAAAAAAGAAAAGCACGCACAGCCAAGGAATGGGCAGATACTTTTAACCTCCATGTGGTCATCAACGCAGGCATGTACAACCTTGCCAATATGCTTGAAAATGATGGCTTTATGAAAAACTATACCCATTACAACAATTCTAATTTTAAAGAAGGCTATAATGGCATGATGGCTTTCAACGCCAAAGATTCAAGTTACCAAAACTTCTCCATATTAGATTTAAACTGTACCGTTTGGGATACCGTCAAAACCCAATACCATTGTTATTCTCAATGCATGCGCATGATTGATTGCCAAGGAATTCCATTGTCATGGGAGAAGAAAAAACAATCCTGCAGCATGGTAATTGCTGCACACGATAAGGAAAATAACCTGTATTTTATTTTCAATAGGTCGCCCTATACCCACAAAGAAATGATACAGTTTATGCTTCAATTCCCTTTTAAAATAAAAAATGCCGTATATTTAGAGGGTGGTCCGGAAGCAAGCCTTTACCTCAAATTTGGAAACACTGAAATTGGTAAAATGGGCAGTTATATTTCAACCACTTACCCAACAGATTCCAACCAGAAATTCTGGAAAATTCCCAATGTGATTGGTTTGAGGATGAAGAATCCATAAACTTTCAGAAATCTAAATTACCATTCCTCAAAACATTGCTTGTATTAAATCAATGATTATATTTGTAGTTGGTGGAAAATCAGAAATTGGGTGAAATGAAGAAAAAATTTAAGCAGGTACTTACGACATTACTACAAATACTTACTATTGGTTGGAATTTCTTCCTTGAAGTAAGAGCACTTTTTTTAGAAAAATTCAATGCAACTCCGGTACTCAAAGTATGGAAATGGTTTATCTATGTTGTAGGTGGAATATTTTTATACATTCAATTTGTAGATTACAATCTTTTATGGCTTGCCGGAAAATCACCTGATTTAGAACAACTTGAAAATCCAAAACTAGACACCCCTTCTGAAGCCTGGACTGCTGATGGC
>Ga0209353_10001231_pt1 | contig 14669 bp, 11 predicted proteins | sample LauGreSpBDMM15SD_2_FD_187561 | JGI IMG/M metagenome (GOLD analysis project Ga0209353, IMG submission 187561) | Freshwater lake microbial communities from Lake Michigan, USA - Sp13.BD.MM15.SD (SPAdes) (version 2) | ecosystem: Environmental > Aquatic > Freshwater > Lake | place: Lake Michigan...
GTGGCCTTCGTACTGTGGGGCACGTACACAATCATTTGGATATGGTCATGATGTATGCGCTGGCTCATATTGTTACTGCTGTTGGGGCTAGTTGGAGCCGTAGCCAAGAACGGCTGTCATGTACGCGAGTTCTACGGCATAGGTTACACAATCCACAACCCATCCGAGCGCCATCAGCAAATGATTGCTTGGCTAAAGAACAACGCGCCTTACTGCAAATCCGAAGATTATGTGGTGATTTGGAACAACCTGCCCATGTGGGCGGGTACAGCAGATTCGGCAGAAGCCCGATCTTTAATTTTGCGTGGCTATGAAGAAGCGATTAAACGTGAAAAGAAATGATTCAGCTTCGCAAATGGTATCCGTTTGTGTTCCCCACTCCATACGACGTCCGAGCAATAGCTTCGGAACGTAGGGCGGAACGACTAGAGCATGAGTACAAGGTAGCTGTAGAAGCCGAAAAGGTAAACAAAGCAGTTGATGCGCTTGAGATTGAGTTGTACAACAAACGAGCAAGACAAAACACGATTGAGTTGGAAATCTTTAACAACACAAAACATTTTGACAAATACGTATGACCAAGAAACCAACAGTCAGACCAATCAGGAAACCGCAGATGGAAACAAAAGAAAAGTTGACGCTGTGGGTTACATTGATGGTCAGCACCACCCTGTGCATCTCCGTATTGGCCATGGTAACCGCCTTTATGTTGGGTCTTTGGGCCAAGGAAGTGGACAACGCCGAGATTTTCAAAATGATTTCACCCGCTTTTTCTACTCTTATCGGCGGCATGATTGGGTTCCTGTCTGGTATCAAACTCATGCAAAATGAAGACTCTAAAAAGGATGGCAAATGCTGACACTACTCTCAACACTGATCTCGTTCCTAATGGGCGGCCTGCCCAAGCTTTTGGAGTTCTTCCAAGGCCAACAAGACAAAGCCCATGAATTGGCTCTGGCCAGACTACAAATTGAGCGTGAGTTAGAACTGCGTAAAGCAGGCTTTGAAGCGCAGGAACGGATTGAACACATCCGGTCAGATCAACTGGCAACAGAGAGTGCCGCTAACACCGCCCAAGTTCTGATTGGGGCACAGCAGGCCGAGATGCAGGCAATTTATGCCCATGACGCAAGTTTAAACGAGGGGACTTCAACATGGATGAAAAACCTGAGAGCGAGTGTCAGACCTGTCATTACCTATGGATTCTTCTTTCTGCTAGTCTTTGTGGATATTGGGGGCTTCTGGTATGGATACTATATGTCTGTCCCTTTTAACGACCTCTTAGAGATGCTGTGGGATACAGAAACCCAAGCCTTGTTTGCCTCAATCATTGCGTTCCACTTTGGTGGTCGGGCGTTTGGTAAATGAACATCTCAGACAAGTGCCTGCACATGATCCGCCACCATGAAGGTGTGCGGCAAAACCCGTATAAATGTCCAGCAAAGTTGTGGACTGTGGGCGTTGGGCATGTCATGTTTCCAGAACAGGGCAAGTTAAAGATAGACCAGCGGGATGCCTTTGTGCCACCCGCAGAAGCTATGCGCAAGTACAGCATGGAGGAAGTTGATGGAATTCTTAGAGCCGATTTGCAGCGCTTCGAGCGTGGGGTGCACACTTACTGTCCTGTCGATCTTACACAAGGTATGTTTGATGGCCTTGTTAGTTTTTCTTTTAATGTCGGGCTGGGAACACTCCAGCGTTCAACGCTTCGTCAGAAGCTGCTACGGGGCGATAAAGAAGGCACTGCTGAAGAACTCTTGAAGTATTGCATGGCGGGGGGTAAAATCCTCAAAGGGCTGCAAAAGCGTCGCATCGACGAGCGTGCATTGTTTCTATCCTAGGACTGCCAATGCCATTACAAAAAATCCTGTTTAAGCCGGGCGTGAATAAAGAGAACACGCGATACACCACTGAGGGTGGTTGGTATGAGGCCGACAAGGTACGCTTTCGTCAGGGTAATCCCGAAGTTATTGGTGGCTGGGAACGTATTTCTATTAATACATTTTTAGGCATCTGTCGGTCTTTGTGGAACTGGGTTTTATTAGACGGCAGAAACATTTTAGGTGTGGGCACAAACCTTAAATTTTATCTTGAGAATGGTGGTGCTTATAACGACATCACACCCCTTCGAGCTACCAGCACAATCAATACAAATCCTTTTGTGGCTACAAACGGCTCTGCCGTTATTACGGTTACAGACACCGCCCACGGTGCGTCAATTAATGATTTTGTAACTTTTAGTGGTGCAACTGGTTTGGGCGGCAATATAACAGCGGCTGTTCTTAACGCAAACTATCAAATTTTAAACGTTATTGACGCTAACACTTACACATTTACAGCTACGGCTACAGCCAACGCATCAGATGTTTCTGGTTCTCCCGGAGGAGGCGCTTCGGTTGTTGCGGCGTATGAAATAAATGTTGGCCCTGCCACTCAACAAGTATTAACAGGGTGGGGCGCTGGCGGCTGGGGTTTAGGTACATGGGGTAATGGCGCTCCCGTAGCCACTGTTTTTGGTGCTTTAAGATTATGGAGCCAGCAAAATTTTGGCGAAGATTTGGTATTTAATCCTCGCGGTGGGGGCTTGTATTACTGGGAGGCACCTACATTAACAACCCGTGGTGTGCTTCTTAACTCTCTTGGCGGCACGGTAACCTTTACTAACGCTTCTCCTACCGTTGTAACCTCAACTGTTGCATACACGGAGGGCGCGGCTTTGCAGTTTTCTGGCGGTTCTTTGCCAATAGGCGTGTCTGCGGCTACAACCTTTTTTGTTTTTGAGGTAAACGGCCTAACATTTAATTTGCTTGATTCCTCAGGTAACGTAGTTAATACGTCTAGCTCAGGCACAGGTTCCGTTTCTTTAATTGTAGACGTGCCCACGGTCGTCAACACTTTAATTGTTTCAGACACCTCACGTTTTATTTTGACATTTGGCGTAAATGATTACGGCAGTGCAACATTAGATCCAATGTTAATCCGTTGGTGCGGGCAAGAGGATCCTTTCAATTGGACACCTACAGCTACTAACCAAGCGGGAAGCGTGCGTTTATCCAACGGTTCTGAGATTGTTACTACAATACAAACGCGTCAAGAGATTGTTGTGTTTACAGACTCCGCTGTATATTCTTTACAGTATCTTGGACCGCCCTTTGTTTGGGGATCTCAACTTCTTGCAGACAGCACTTCTATTTACGGACCGAATGCGGCAGCCGTGGCCTCAGGTGTGGTGTATTGGATGGGGATAGATAAGTTCTATGTTTATGATGGCCGGGTTCAAACCCTTAACTGTGATTTGCGCCGGTTTATTTTTAGTGACATTAACAAAAATCAGAACCTGCAAGTCTTTGCTGGGGTCAATGAAGGTTTTAATGAGATATGGTGGTTCTATTGTTCAGAATCTAGTACGACCATTGACCGCTACGTTATTTACAACTATCAAGAAAAAATCTGGTATTACGGCACGATGGCACGGACAGCGTGGCTTGATTCAGGTTTGCGTGACTATCCGTTGGCTGCTACATACCAGCCAAATAATACGGGCAACATCGTGGAGCACGAAAACGGTTTGAACGACAACGCAACAGGCACTGCAATAGCTTTAAATGCTTTTATTTCCTCATCGGAACTGGACATAGGTGATGGCCACAACTTTGCGTTTGTATGGCGCGTGTTGCCTGATCTGACGTTTGGGGATTCTACGAATACGCCTACGGGTGCTGTTCCTGCGGTTACCATGACTTTGTTTGGATTGTCCAACTCTGGTTCGGGTACTACCAGCAACGCGTCAGCTTCTGTCCTTAAGGGCAGTACCTACGTTATAACCGAAGAATTTACTGGCCAGATATTTACGCGCATGCGCGGGCGGCAGATGATATTTAAAATTGACTCAAATCAGTTAAATACACAGTGGCAGCTTGGCTCTCCTAGAATTGACATCAGAGCTGATGGGAGGCGGTAAGTGGCTGAACTTAATGTCCGTCCTCCTAATCTGCCTTTGGCATCCGATGAGTATGACCGCAGGTATCAGGATCAATTAAACAATATCTTGCGTTTGTTTTTTGCGCAGCTTAATAATCCGGGGGACATGGGCGGAACGTCGTTGAATTTGAACCTAGACACGCTGCCCACGGAAGCTGACCTGCCGACTTTACGGCTAGGTGATGTGTACCGCGACACACAAGATGGCATACAAGCAACAAGTCAAATGCTTCGCATAAAGACGTCTACGTAATACAATTGAACAAATACCTTTTCCCAAGGAACTGACATGGCCACAGCACCCCAAACCGCAATGGAAATGCCTCAACAAGGCGCAAATCCTTTTGCCGATCCCAATACGATGGCCGTTTATGACCAGATGCGTCAGTCTGTGTCACCTAAACAATTTGGTGATGAGATGTTGGCGGGTGCCTCGCAAATCGATCCGCGGGCCACGGCCCAATTTATGGATGACTTAAGCCAGATTGATTTGTCTCCAGAAGATCTGGAAATGCTCAACAACATGGTTGATGAGATTCTGGCCAACCCAGAGCAGTATGCCGAGGTCCGTGCAAAGTATTTAGAGATGGGTGCGCCGGAGGAGTTGTTGCCCGAGCAGTTTGACCCTCAGTTCTTTGCTGCAATGAACATGGCCGTGGACCAGTTGATTGCAGAGCCTGCCGGTGTTCAATCGTTTGCCATGGGCGGTATTGCAGAGCTTAAGCCAATTGCCAAAGCGATTGCCAGTTATGGCCGCAACGGTGACACCATGCTGGCGCACATTACGCCTGCAGAAGCGCGCATGCTGCGCCGCCGTGGTGGCTCGGGCACTATCAATCCTACTACGGGCTTGCCTGAGTTTTTCTTGAAGAAGGCGTTTAAGAGCCTTGGCAAAGCCATTAAGAGTTTTGCAAGCAGCACCGTGGGCAAGATTGTTACCACCGTGGCCCTTGGCTTTTTCTTAGGCCCTGCTGCTGCTAGTTTTATGGGGGTTACCTCTGCTGCCGGAATTGCGGCCGTCACTGGTTTTGTAGGCAGCGCAGGATCTACGCTTCTTGCCGGCGGTAACATTGGCGATGCTTTAAAAGCTGGTGCAGTTGGCGGTTTGACGTATGGCGCAACAGTGGGTATTACGGGCGGTGCTGAGGCATTTGCTCCGGGACTTGAGACAACCCCCGGACAAGCGTTCCAAGGTCAGTTAGACAAGGTGAGTAACGTGTTCAGCGCGCCTACAACCGCGGCTCCTGCTCAGATTGCTACTGATGTTACACAAGCTCCATACAAGCCTTTGGAAATGACAGGCACTCCATCAAAACCGTTTGATGCGTATTTTGATTCACAACCTTCGGCCGCGGCAACTGACGTTGCTGATTCTGCATTACAAGCAAAGAGGGTGACACTGACACCAAATCCTCAAACAGGGACTCTTGAAATACCTGCCGGATCAGAGGTTCGTCCATTTACCACCCCAGATGGAGCTACATCATATGGAACGTTTCCTAAGGATGCATATACAGGTTCGTTAAAACCCCCTGTTGGCGGATTGCAGCCTAATATTGCGGTGCCTGATATGCCAGCAGGGACACAACTAAGCAGAATGCCACAAAGCATGCTTAGCCCTTCCGCTTCATTACCTACTATCTCTGGCGTTGCACCCCCTGCTGCACCTCCTGTACCTACTGTGGGTAAAGCTTTTAGCACCATCGGTGAGGGCCTAGGTATTGGTGAAGGTAATTCATTTAGCTTTGACAAGCTAATGCAGGGCGGCAAAGAGTTGTTCTCGCCAAGCTTGTCAAATGCCGAGCTTGCAAAAACTCCTGAGTATACGAATGCAATAAATAGCGGAAAAACCGTAACTCAGGCTTTGGCAGATGCAGCTAAATTAAATGCTCCTGACTTTTTTAGATCCTACGGCCCTGCCACTTTAGCGGGCCTTGGCACGTTAGGCTTGATGGGTGGTTTTAGTCCTAAGCCTATTGAAGAATCTGCTCAGAGCAAAATGCTTAAAGGCGGCCCCGGCTCGGCAGAAGATTTACTGAGCAAAAACCCATCACAGTTTTATGTACAGTATTTGCCCGGTGTGCAGTATTACAACGGCTCCCTTCGTAGACCTCCCGGCATGGCAACAGGCGGTATTGTTGATGCAATGCCAATGAACTATGCAATCGGTGGTGGCGTAGACAAGCAGCTATACGATGTTTACACATCAACAACTTTGTCTGAAGCAGACAAAGCCACAAAATTAAATGCAATTATTGCAGCTAACAATGTCACAGCCGACGAGATTAAAACGCGTTTTAATTTATCGGATAAAGACATCTCGTACATTGACAATTCAGCAGGGGTTAATTACGCCGCCCCCGTTCAAAATAGCGGAGGCATTACTACTGTCTTAAACCCCAGTGGAGAAGCATACAGCGCAGCAGATACCGCGATGTATAACGCTTTCCGCGCAGGAGACTACGGTCTATTAAACGGTTTAATGGCCACTTACAGTGTCACGCCTGCTTACATTAAAACTAAGTTTGGTCTGTCAGATGCGGATATCAACTACATTACCGGTCAAGGCGGTAAATTCTCGGCAACAGGCCCCGCTGCATTGAAAAATACGGGCACTGGAACTTCCACTATTTTCTCTAATACACCCGGATTTTCCTTAACTCCCGGTGGTTTAAAAACAATGCCAAAAACCACAGCAGGTGGCACACAAGTGCCTACCGGTGGAACCGGCTCATACCCTGCGATTGATGATTTGCAGTTAGCTGCGGGCATGGATGCCAACAACATTAGCCCACAAAAAATGGCAATTGCTTCTGGCGTAAGTGTGCCTGAGGCAACTACTCGTTATTACAACGCTAAGAATGAAGCTCTTTTGGGCAACTTTACAGTTGATCCAGCCACGGGTAGACGTACCCCCATCGCGGCCCGCGCGCCTGTGGCACAGCCCTACAACAACGCTGTTGCTTTGGCTTCGGGCTTATCTCCAACAGGCCCATTAGGCGAGTACAGCACACGCAATGTAACGCCCGTTGTGCCTGACACAGTAACCGGCGGAATTACAACTCTTCCAGATGTAAGTTTTAGTCGCCCCGGCGTTCAACGTGCAATGCCGTTGTTTAAAACAGATGGTACTTTGGGTGCATATCGTGATCCCAATACGGCTACGCAGTACACACCCTTAGAAAGTCGTTTGTATGATGCTTTTACAAGCAAAAACACACCAGAGTTAAACAATCTTTTATCTCAATTTAACGTCAGTGCGGGCGCTATTGAAAATCGTTTTGGATTAACTCCCGCAGATACTGCATCTATGGCGCAAAGTGGAGTAAAGTTTTTTACGCCTCCCGCAGCCAATACAAGCACTGCTCCTAAATTATTAAACATGGGCGGTATTGCAGGTTTAGCTCAGGGCGGTTATCCTAGGAAAACTGGTCAAATCAACGGTCCGGGGACCGGAACCTCTGATTCAATCCCTGCAATGCTGTCTGACGGCGAGTTCGTAATGACTGCCAAAGCTGTTCGTGGAGCAGGCAAAGGCGACAGACGGGCTGGAGCAAAACGCATGTACGCTCTTATGCATCAACTTGAACAAAACGCAGCACGAGGTTAAACCATGGCAGATCCCGCAATCACAGGCGAATCAACAACGATACAACGCGAAGCGCCGCTAATTGAAGCCTACAAAACAGGCTTATTAGAAAGCGCCAAAAGTCAAGTCGATGCAACGAATCGGGCCGCAACCGAGGGCCGATATTTAACCCCCGATTATCAAATTGCGGGGATGAGTCAAAACCAGATGAATGCCCTGAATGCAGGGGCTGCTGGTATTGGTGCTTATCAGCCTTATTTGACAAATGCTGTTAGACAAATGACGGGGGGACAGCAGTTATTAGGGCAGGCTACTGATGTTTTACAGGGTGCTGATACCCGTAATCAATTTAACGTAGCACAGGCTTTGACCGGGATGGCCGCCCAAAACACGTTGGGTGCGGCACGTCCTATTAATGAGCAGCAAATTGCTCAGTACATGAACCCCTACATGAATATTGCTTTGCAACAGCAATTAGGGGAGATGAACAGGCAAGCGGCTATTCAGGGTCAGAATCTGCAAGGGCAGGCCACACGAGCCGGTGCTTTTGGTGGTTCCCGTGAAGGTATTCAGCGCGCTGAGTTGGGTCGTAGTTTGGCCCAAACACAAAATCAAGCCATTGCAAACGCTATGCAGCAAGGTTATGGCCAAGCATTAGGCACTGCACAGCAGCAGCAGCAAATACAAATGGGTGGTGCAAACCAGTTGGCAAACATTGGCGCGGGCATTGGTTCTTTAGCCGGTCAGCAATTTGGTTTGGGTTCTCAGTTGGCTCAGGGTCTTGGTTCTTTGGCCGGCCAGCAAGCAAATATGGGCGCGCAAGTGGCGGGTCTTGGTCAGCAGGCACAGGGTCTTGGTCAGCAGGACGTCAATTTCTTGTACAACTTGGGTGCGATGCAGCAAAAGCAATCTCAAGCCGAGATCGATGCTTCACGCCAAAACGTTATTTCACAGAACATGCAGCCTTATCAGCAGTTGGGCTTCTTGTCCGACATCTACAAAGGTGCGCCGTCCACACAAATGGGCGTTACAACGGCATCACAGGCTACTCCAAGTCCGTTCCAACAGATTGCTGGTTTGGGAATAGCTGGTTTAAGCGCCGCCGCTGCGGGTTCCCGCGCTGGAATTCTTTAAGGATATATTATGAAGAATGAAATTTTAGAGCGTGCCATGTTTGCGATGCCCTTGTCAAAGGACGCACGCAACTCTGGGATTATGGCGGGGTTTGAAGAGGATATGCCTGAGGATATGGAAGATGAAGGCATGGAAGAAATGCCTCCTATGGCGCGCACGCCACAGAACCCAGAGATCCTGATGAATACTTTGCGTGGTGACATGCGTTCACTGGACGCACGATATCAAGAGTTGGCTCAGATGGTGGGTGAAGACGCTGCGATGGAGACGCCTCCTGAAGTGTTGGCCATGCTGCAACCTCAGTTAGCTGCACCGCCGGCCGGCATTGGTGGCTTACCTCAGGCTCAAGGCATGATGCCGCCCGGTATGGGCATGCCCCCTCCCGGTATGGGCATGCCTCCTGATCAGATGGGCGCTCCTCAACCTGCTCCGGCCATGCCTCAGGGTGGTATTCCCATGCCTGCGGGTATGGAGAGTGCACCCCCTTTTTCCCCGGGGGTTGAAGCCCCTCAAGGCTACGCTTTTGGCGGTGTTGTGCGCGGTGCACAGATGGTGGGTGACAAGTTGGGTCAGTACGGCTCCGCGGCTAATGCGGCGCTTGGCCGTATGTTTATGACGCCCCAAGGCATCTCGCAACCTGTTTTAGAAAACGTTCGCGGCCCCGGTGGCCGTTATACGGCTGAACAAATTGTGCGGGGCGGTGAGTCATTGACTGCGCCTACCTTTACACAAGGGTTGCAACAAGGTGCGTCGCAAGCGCTTACACGGCTGTCTGATCAATATCCCCGTTTATCATCAATGACGGCTCCTGCTGCCCTTGCGCTTGGGTTGGCAAATATACCTAGGGGTGGTGCAAGCGAGCCGGGCACTGATATGGCGTCCCAGATCCCAAGAGATACCATTGAAGACAGGGTTGCAAACAGTGTATTAAATAAGCCTCCTATTTTGTCAATGAGCCTTGATAAGCCGTTTACAACCACGCGTCCTGATCTAGTTACGATTACTGAAGGACCGCGGCCTTCTGTGCCTAAAATAAGTCTTGATGGCATGGCAACAACAGCGGCAGAGCAAGCAGCAGTTGATGAACGTCAAGTGGCTGCATCGGAGAAAGCCAGTGCTGACCCATTAGGTTTGTTTATCAATGAAAAATTAAAAGCTTTTGATGAGCGCGCGGCTAAAGGTAAACCCCTGTCCAAAATAGAACGCATCAAGGCAAGTCAAGCGGAATATGGGCCCTTGTTTGAGGAGTTGCTAGGCAGTGACAAAGAGTCTGCAAAGATCAATGCACTGCTCCTCCTGTCCGAGGCAGGGCTGAAACTGGCTGGCTCGACCAAGCCCACAGTTGCCATGTCACTTTCTGAGTCGTTTGCGGGTGTTCCTCGCGGTATTGCAGCAATTGCTGCACAAGAGCGTGAGTTGGCACTGAAGACTAAGAGTGCTTCCTTGCAGCAAGCCATCAGCGACGTGAGTTCTGAAGACGCTGCCGCTGCCGCAAGACAAAAACTGGTTCTCGAATACACCATGAAGGAACAGTTAGAAAAAGCAAAACAAGGCGGCGGAAACGTTATCTACGAAAATGCTGGGGCGGGCGGTCGTATTGGAAAAGATAAAGCAGGAAATTACAAAGGCTTTTTTATTGATTCAAACTCTGATGATTACAAAGACATTGCTGAAAATCCTATATTGGTCAATAACTTCACCTCTACCAATCCTTTTGCCAAAGATTTAGGAAAAGCTACAACGGTTACAGTGCAGTCGTTGAAGAAGCGCGAAGAAATACAAGAGAAAATGAATTTGCTTACGGGTCTAATTGCAAAAGTAGACACAGGCCTAGGTCAAGTAACCAATGCATTTAGTCCGGGAACGTTTGTAAATAATCTTGCAAACAATGTTGTTGTTCCGTTGGTGCCTAATTTTATTTTGCGACCAGACGTGGACCAAGCAGCCACTATTGCTGTTCTTAATAATGTGTTTAGTGACATTACCCGAGGCAATGCGGAAGTGGGCGGAAAACTTTCTGTGCAAGGTGAAAAGTGGGCACGTGAAAATGCTAAAGCTATTAAGGAACCAGCGGGTTTGTTAAAAAACCCAGAACTTGCCGCAAAAGTTTTTGGAACAATAAAAACCGGTTATCTCAATGAATACGCCCAGCTTGCTTCGCAACTGGGCATCGGTACGCGCAACATTGTTGTGACCACACCGCCTACGGGAACAAAGAATGATCCATTTGTGATACCTTCAGATGCGGCAGGACAACAACAGATGCTAAATTATTTGCGTATTAATTTTGGCGCAGTTGATGATCCTAAAGCTATGATTTATGTGCGCAACCCTGATGGAAAAATAGCGTCTACTCCTGTACAAAATCTTTTCAAGCCCGTAGGACAATAAATGGCCTCGTACATTATTGAAGACTCGCAAGGACGCCCGTTTGATCTCTTTGGCAATACCAAGGGAGCAGCAGGTGGGGCAGAGGGCGCTCCCGCTGCACGCGGCCCGAGGACCAAGGGCCCTGACCAAGCAGTTGACGACCCTGTCTCGGGTTTAATAAAACAGGCTTCTTGGGGCCTGAGCGCCGGCCTGTTTGCATTACCTGACTTGGCAGTCAAGGGAATTGGCAAAGGCTTGGGCATGGACGATAAAAACGTCATGACCTTGACAAAGCTGTTTAATCGGGGTGAGACAGCGCCGCGCAATGAGCAAGAACGTTACGCACGGGCTATTGCTGAAGGCATTGGTGGTGGTTTGTTGCCTACAGGTGTGTTGTCTTTTATTGCACGAGGTCGAGCCATTGCTCCTATTGCAGCGCCCAGCGCAGGCGTTTTCAAACAAATTGCAAACGAAACGTTGGACTTTGTTAAAAAGAATCCTAAGCAGGCGTTCACGATGGATGCTGCGTTTGGCGCGGCCCACGAGACATTGGTTCAAGCAGTAGAAGAAAACATGTCGGATGATGATCCTGAGCGCAAGCAGTTCTTTAAGGACTTCATGCCTACGGCAGCATTGATTGGTGCACCTTTGGCTATTTCAGCACTTAGCCCCACCGCCATGGCATATCGTTTTGGCAGTAAAAAGCTAACCGGTCTCAATGAGTCGTTAGGTGAGTTAGAAAAAGATGCAATCAAGGATCTTCCTTCAGGTTACAAGCTTCCGGTAATCAGCATTGCTCCAAAAATATTTGCTGCAAAAGCCAAAGAAAAACTAATACAAAACTTAGGTGCGGCTGCTGATTCGCCTGAGGGTAGGGCCGCTTTGGCAAAGATGGATGAGATATTTAATGACTATCCACAGTTGGCAGCGGCAGGGTTTAAGCCCAACATTGTTGAACAAACAATGGATCCGATGTTGATGGATAGGGCAGAGAAAGCCATATCAAGTTTGCCAGCAGGTAGTGAAGCGCAAAAACTTTTAATGGCACAGCGGACCACAAACGACGCTGCTTTTGCTTCGCTCTACGACAACTTGACGCCTCAAGCAAACATGGAACTGCAGGCTGCTTTAAGCCAAGTCCAACAGCAACGACAGCAGTTGTTTGATTCGTTGGCGGCTAATCGAACAGACGTTACCCAAGATGAACTGACCCGCTTAAGCATGTTCTACGGACCACTCAATCCTGACAAATTAAACGGTGAGCTTCGCGGCATGCTTCAAGCGCAGAATGAGCTTGATGTAGGCATGCGCAAAAACATCATGCGCAAACTGGGACTGAGTCAAGGTGTAGATAAAGAGGGGTTGCCTCTTCCTGTCCGCGATAATCAAGGTAAATCACTACTCACTGCGTCTAACATTGAACAACCCGCTGTAGACTTGATTGGTTATTACGATACGTTGCTTAAGGGCCGTACAACGATGGCCGCGGAAATGCGCAGATTTATCACAGGATCTGAGCCTTTAAATACTTTGCGCAAAAACGTTACGGACAAGATTAAAGCCCGTGATGCTATGGAAGCACAGATGAAAGAAGATCTGTTGGTTGAAAAATACATGGATGCGTTGCAGGGCACCAAACTGGCAGCAAAGATGAGCGGCCCTTTGGCAAAAGACTTTGCAGCGCAAGATAACAAAACTATTCAAGACGTTTTAAAAAATCTTCGTTTGATTCTTAAGCCTAATCCCACTGAAAAAGAGCTTGGTGACATAAAAGCGCTGGGCAGGTCGGCTCTATACAACCCTGATACAGGGGATGTTCGCTTGAGTATGGGTAAGGATGACACCCTTACCATGAACGTAAAAACTATTGGACAAGACGCCAAACAGATTGCAGAACAAACGCATGCTGTGGATATCAATATTCCAGAGGCCATTGATTACCTTGAGGCCGCTGCACGTTTCCGTAATCAAGCATTGGACAAACACAATTCTGTGCTTGCTGGAAGTCGCCAGACCCGTGTCGTAGATGCAGATCAATACCTTGCATTAGGCAACAAGGTCTACGACGACTTTGAAAAAATGATTTTGAACAACGTGCCCCGCTTGAAGCAAGAGCGGGATGCGATGAAGACTGTTTTAGATGATTACCGAAGTGTTTACGAGCAGCGGTTGCCTTTGCTTCTTGGAAGAAGATCGAACGAAGGTGGTGCTACCCGTTACTCCGTTCCCAATGAACAAGTATTGTCAGTTGCGTTTAAGAGCGCGGAAGATGTGCGAACCCTTTCCGCGTTGATTGGCAACAATCCAATTGGTTTAAATCTGTTGGAAAAAGGTACGTTGAACTGGCTGCAGAGCAAAAACATTCTGGACAAAGATGGTTTGATCAGTCCAAAAAAGATTAACGATGTCTTGCAGAAAAACCAAAACATTGTTTCTGTTTTGCCTAAGCAAGTTCAGGATACTTTACGCAATGAAGCGGACACGGCAGTAAACGTGTCCCGTCGTTTAGCTGAAATAAAACAACAAGAAGTTATTGCACAGGATGTCGAGTTTGATAACTTCCTGACCAAGGTCCTGCGCCCGGGAACTGACAATGAGATTGTTTTAAAACAAGCTTTGTCTAGTCCAATTGAAATGAGCAAGCTGGTCAGTGCTGTAAAAGGTGATCCAGAAAAACTGGCTGCGCTGCGGCGCGCTGTGTTTGATATTTCTAAGGAAGGTTCCCTGACAGGGGGATCTTTAAAGAAGTTCATGGAAGTCACAGATAAGTCGTTAAAAGTGTTGTTTGATGAAAAGCACTTAAAGAATTTAAATGCACTTGCCGATATCCAAGCACGCAATGCAGCCCTTGCTAAGGTTACTGGCACTGCTCCAAAATTTGAATCTGCAAATCAAGTATTTCAACGCCTGCTTGGCGTGTCTATTCCGGGTTTGATGACTTATGGACGAGATGTTGTGGGAGGCCGCATATCGCCTCAAGGCGCAGGCATAAGCTTAAGTGTTCGGTTGTTGTCCTCTATGGAAGAGGACCTGCAAAACAAGATGATGGTGCGTGCCTTGACTGATCCTAAAGTGGCCGAGGCATTGTCTAATGCTAAAACCGCAGATCAGGGCAAATTACTTTTGCGTGAAGTACAGTCTCTGGGATATCTTTCCCGAGCACTGATGGCGGACATTGGCGTAACAAGCTCACAACTGGCAATGGGGGACAGAGAGTCTCCTGTACAGGACAGGCAGCCCTCTCCGATTGGTGCCTCTTCCTCTGCTGCTCCCTCCTCGGCTGCTGCACCGCGCCCTGAAACGGCGGCTGCTTTGTTGAAGAAAATGCCTCCTGCACCGCAGACCAGAGGCTTGCCTTCAACGATGTCTCCCCGTTTTGCACCGCCCCCACCCGCAACAGCGCCGGCTGCTCCGGGTATGTACCAAATGTTGTTCCCCGACGACCCAATTAGCAAAATGCTAAATCAGCGTCAACAACCTGTAGCCCCTCCGCAATAGCAGAGAAAATGTAAGTTAAATAATCTTTTATAAAGGTGGTAAATCATGGACTCGAAAATGAAAATGGTTAAAGGCAAAGACGGCAAAATGGTTCCGT
>Ga0209353_10001240_pt1 | contig 14643 bp, 10 predicted proteins | sample LauGreSpBDMM15SD_2_FD_187561 | JGI IMG/M metagenome (GOLD analysis project Ga0209353, IMG submission 187561) | Freshwater lake microbial communities from Lake Michigan, USA - Sp13.BD.MM15.SD (SPAdes) (version 2) | ecosystem: Environmental > Aquatic > Freshwater > Lake | place: Lake Michigan...
TGCCGGTAACCGTCAACCCTCCGGGTTCGTCAAGCCCACCCGCATCAGTGAGGAGCTCGCCAAGTTCCTCGGCAAGGCCGTTGGAACCGAGATGGCACGCACTGAGGTGAGCAAGGAGATCAATGAATATATCCGCACTCACAAGCTGCAGAACAAGGACAATGGTCGCATCATTGAGGCCGACGCAAAGTTGTCCGCTCTTCTTAAGTTGAAGAAGGACGACGAGCTCAGCTACTTCAACTTGCAGCGTTACATGAAGTCTCACTTCATTAAGGCTGAGGTCTCTGCCGCCGCAACTGCCTAAGTATTTTTGAATTAACCATCGTTTTGAATGGTAAAAAGAGTTTTAATAATAGGAATGTTTTCATAATAATATAAAAAAATATTTGTATCATCCGACGAGATGTTACAAATAACCAGGAATTTGGAGCGAGCCGGAGCGTAAGCGACTGAACTCCGGAGATATGCGAAGCATGTCGCAGGAGTTTAAGAGAGGAACAAAGGCATTGCCTTGGTTCACGTGAAGACAAACCCATCTTCTTTTAATATCAACTGTAATTGATCCGCATTATAGTTTGGATTTAATGATATATTCAATTTATCTAATTCTGGATACGAAACACCATCCATATTAAACATGTCGTATATCCCAGTCAAATCGTCTATATTTTTAATATATTTCGTATTAGCCCGCAACCAATCATAGAATCCATACGGACCATTCAGTGTGTCCAACGTAAACCCATCTACGCGCATACACTGTTCATACCATTTCATGGACTCTACCAGTGTAGTGTCGTTATCTATATTATAATCTGTTCCAGATAACACTGCGATTTGTCTAAAAACCGGCATATTCATTCTCAAATCGAATAACATACTAGGTGTTTTATATAACAGCACCGATTCGTTCAAAAGACTCATGTGCCTAAGAACGCGTTCACATCCATATACAAACATATCCATGTCGTCACTCAGACATGCCCATGCACGTCCGCTAATGACCATATACGCACACACGCGATCCGCCTCACCGTCTGCATCATAATACATCGCTCCGTATGCAGTTATCAATTCCTTGACCATCATGGTATCGCGCGGAGATACGCGAATAAATTGCCGTTTTAAATTATCCATTTCCATATTCAACGATTTACGTAATTCTGCATCATTTTCATCGGCCATTTGATCCTTCAGAAGCATAAATCGCTCCTCGGCCTCCTGTTTCAATAATTTTCGCCGACGCAGCAGTTCTCGTTTTTCGGGCGGAGGTTTTCCATCAAATATAAATAGCGGTGTAATATTATATTTATGAAAGAGCGAAATCATGAGATAGAAGTTTTCCAACAATGCATCTTGGGCGTTGTATTTATAAAGGTAAATACTCGTGTCTATAACAATGGTCTTATTCCGCAAAATATCAAACGTTTTTTTACATATCGAACTCTTTTTACAATTATCAACAAGAAATCTGTTCAAATTTTTTATTCCCATGTCGGGGGATTATATGATGAATTATACACACGGGCAATGTGGGGTTGCTCGAATCAATTTTGTTCAGAACACTACCGGGTTCTGTGTATGCTACTTCGCGTTCCGCTCTGTCGCACCCCCTATTTTAATTCATGTACAGTCATGCGAAGTGTCTTTACTATAGGGTCGGTTTCAGGAATAGTAGGCAAACGCCGTTCGAACTCCCCGATATAATGTAATAATTGATCATTTTGCGATTCGTTCACTACAAGATTCGCATATTGGGCGATATTTTCGGGTGTATTCCGAAATCCAATAATGGTTGGATTATTTTGCATGCACCATTCAATAAAATGATTCGGTTGCGACATCAATATAGATTTTGCTATAAAATACGACAAAACATAGGTGTTTTCTCTATATAACATTCTAGCCCTTTTGGACACGGGGCAGTTAACATTGGTGAGTTGTCCATATGTTAGATTATAATGATGCAATATTTTCACACATTGGAAGATTGAATACAACATCTCATTCTTTAACATTGTGTCTATATGCTCCAACATGCTAGGTATCGACTTTTTATCACGAGCCGTGAAAAATGCGATACATGTGATATTCATCATTTCCGCCCATAATTCACAATAACTCTCATACAATCGTATACCGTTCGCGGCTTGGATTGGAAATGCTTTTAATATTATCCGATTTGCCTGACTATCGTCCATCCCCGAGAAATCTACGCCCGTATTATGAAGTGTTTCGTGCATCAATACCTTTAACCATTCTTGCCCTCTGTATATATGGACACTTGTATGGGGTTTACAATGAGTAGTGAACGCGGTGTTTACATGCAATTCGCCAAGCGGTTCCAATTTGGTGGAAGCCATTTGTTTCATATGATCGGTGAAAAATATATAGATATTTGTTGTAATTGAACATCCGTCCACAATATAGGGCGCAATTAAATAAAACCACATATATATTTTTTCAATTGCCTGCTTAAAAAACCGGTTTGCGCGATTTCTCGCAGATGCTATGTCTAGAGCCACCGGATACATTAACGCGATTTTATACTCGCGTTTTTCCACAGTTAACAAACACATTTTTTGATATACGTGACTCTCTTCAATACCCATACGAATTGTTTCGGGGATCAACATATACTCGCCACCCTTTGCGAAATCAGAATGTGTTAAGTATTCGATCGGGGTATGTGCTAATGTTTCCTGAAATGTTGTCCAAGATTTCCAACCGTCAGACAAACGATGCAATAGTCGACTAAATACTGTTTTTGTCTTCTTGGACATCAACTGTGATGGAATAGGTTTCGGAAAGTATTGTTTCATTGTTTTATGATAATAATGTATAAGTTCCGGCATAATATATACTATTTTGGTTTATATTATACTCACATTTTTCTACTCAACTCTTTCAGATCCGACCGATTGAATAAGCTCGCGACGAACGGACATGAGAACATGGTCGGGTTCTGCGGGTGCGCCACGGTGATATTGCATGAGTTTCGCATCTCGTGTCGACGCGAGTAGCTGTTTCAAATCCTCGTTCTTTGTAAACTTCGCGCGGACCGCCTCAACCCGTTCCTTCTCGCTGCGTTCACCATAGAAGTCGGGGTCAATTTCCACCGTTTTAGGTCGCAATAATACATCCTTTTTCACCTTCGTCTTGGCTTTTCCTGTAGGAATACCACTTTTGCTACCCGCCGCCTTGGCCAAATCGATATCGAGAGAAAATTCGCTCGGTTTATCCATAGAGAACATGGCCGAAAATTCGGGGTTCCTCTTTTTAAATTTAGATGCTTGGTAATAGTGTTCAACAGAGGCCCATTTATGGTTATCGAGTTCAAATGGCGCTTCTGTCCAAGAATCGTCCAACTTGCGACGCCAATCCACGGCGCGACTTAAATCCAAGAATAACGTGCGTTTATCGGCAGGGATTTTCTCGTTGGTTCCCTTTCCTGGCTTGGGTGTATTCGCCGATGTTCGATGAAATTCAAAAACAATATTACTATTATATTCGGATGAACCCTTATCGTCGGGCTCATCTGGTTTACCCTCATCTTCGTCGATTCCCATGCGCGACTTTAAATCACGAACCTCTTTGATAATGTAAAACGCACCCGACGATTTTTCCAAGCATTTGTTTACAATCAGAGTCTTTACATGATAGGGTAATTCATGAAATGAGAATATTCGCTTATCCTTATAGGTTATCAATTTGAAATGATCGCCACTATAAGACGTCATAATATAATGTTTGGGACGAAATACACCCTCGCGTTGCAATTTAGCATCGAACTCACCACACATAAGCACTGCGTCTAAATCATTGTCTAAATATGATCTCTGTGATAAAACAACAATCTTTATTTGTAAAACACGTTCCAAGACGGAAACCGCCCAATTATCGGCCCAATATTGGGGAGTTTGCAGATATTCGCGGAATTTCTCCAAAGTATCAATGGATGAAAAATTGGACACACTTTCGGAAAGAATGGACTGTGCACTCTGTTTGCTTTTTAATACGCGTTTGTATTCTTCTTTCATGCGCGTCGATTCATTTAAAATAGTGCGCAATGCGACTTTATCATCACGTGAATTTTCGGCCCGCTTGTGGAGAACATTCTCTAATGTATGTTTAATACCCTTTAATTCGCGCTCATGTTCACGAATAGTTCCGTCTAGTTCATTAAACAATGTTCGATGTTCTTGGAAAACGGAATCAGTTGCCTCATCGGCCAAGATCGCACGCAATTTCGCAACGTCGGTAACTTGTCCGATTTGTTTAAATGCGTCACGTATTACGGCAAAAAAACAGTCGCCGTTTGATTCAACTTCGTGAATATCATAATGATTATTTTTCATGAATTTTTCGATCCAGGTTGTTCTTGCTGTGGTTTTAAACTCCTTTTTATACTGCTTCGCATCGGCCTCCGATTCTTCTACTAGTTCAGGTGGTATTTTCACGGTAGAATCGGTCTGAAATACACCATCCTTCAATGTATCCGCCGCCTTTTCCGCCGCTTTGGACTTATTCGCAGGAACGACTTTGACTAACAATACATCATCTTCGTCATCATCACTTTCATCCTCTTTCTTTTCGGAAGCAGGTTCGTCTTTTTCGACAGGCTTATTTAGATTCTTCAAAAATGTCTCTGTATCCGAGCCATTTCGGTCAATATACGTTTCGTTCGCAAAGCCAAAATAAAGGGGTGCGGGCAAATTGTCGACATCCATATCACCATCGTCGTCGGTCAATTCAAGAACGCGGTTTTTAGCCACTTCAATCACACCAATATTTGATTTTATAACTCCGTTCTTGACTAAATATATGGGAAAGTATACAACGCCGCGATTAATATAAGTATGTTTCGCTTTACCTAACACAATTAATATTGGTTTATTATGGATATTAAGTTCATATACAGTTGCTTCATGTCCGGTATCTTCCGGGTCAATATCAGCCGACTCTTTATAAAAAACAGTTCCATTAAGATTCGAATAAACCATTTATATATTGAGTAGTTATTTTGTCCATCTTCGAGATACGCATAAACACGACTAAACGCGCAACTCCACCGGCTATCGCCGACATAGTTCAATCTGAACTCACCTACGCTATCGCTCCGGCTCGCTCCAAAAACTGTGGTTATAGTCTACATTTCGTAGACATTTTATTGTCGACGCATATACTATAATGACGTCTAGTGTTTTAGACAATCCAGTTACGGTAAACGGTGTAAGCACACCCTTCTCAACATTCGCAGGCCAAGATGTAATGACCGAGTTTTTTAACGTATTTAACATGTTCTGGAAATACTTAATAGCCATTTTCGCATTTGTGTGGTTTATGTATCGGTACACAATGCGATCTCGTTCGAAAGGCAAGGGGCGCATGACTGGCGGATGAGGAGGAACACTACCAGGCGGGGAAGAAGATCGACGAGCACCGATTTAAGCCCTACTCAATAAACTCCTTTTCTATCACCTACGTTTTCGTCTATAGGTATTAAATCTAACACGCGGAATGACCATTATGTGCTTATAAAATATGCATGTTTTGCGAAAAAGATTGTTGGCGATACCATTTTTTGGGGGAAAAATGAGGCATAGTTTCTATTAAACAATTTTATAAAACCATTCGTGGTTTCATAAAATATTAACTTAGGCTTCGTGTTCGGATCGTTCCAAACTTTTGAACGAAATTGTAGGTTTAAGAGCACAAACTCCTTCGGCATGCTTCGCATGTCTCCGGAGTTCACTCGGAAAACTTCGGCTAACGCCTACGTTTCCCTCCAAACTGGAGTGTCGGCGAAGGAGTTTCTGCTATCATGTTCTTCGACCTATTGCGCGTGAATTACTAACAGTTCCGTTAGGACAAGACGAAACCGTGTTTACTTTATAAAATACCATCGAATTGTTTGAATATAGACTCGTCCTAGTGTTTAATGGAGTGATAATAGGCGATGACGCGGATGATGGAGTCGAAGTTCCTCCCGAATTTGTAGCAGTTACTGTAAATGTATAACTCGTATTATACGATAATCCAGTTACTACAATTGGCGATGATGCACCTCTAGCAGTTATTGATCCAGGTAAACTAGTTACAGTATAACTGGTCGCGCCAGATGAAGCTGTAAAGGATACACTTGCTGAAATACTAGTTAGTAGTGTTGCAGAAACACCTGTTGGTGCGCTCGGGGATGTAATAATAGGTGATGACGCGGATGACGATGTAGAAGTTCCACCCGAATTTGTCGCGGTTACTGTAAATATATATGATGTTCCGCCAGTTAATCCGGTTATAGTAATTGGTGAGGATGAACCTGTCGTAGTTATTGATCCAGTCGTAACAGTATAACTGGTTGCTCCGGATGAACCTGTAAAATATATATTTGCCGAACTACTAGATAGTATTGTTGCGGATACTCCGGTTGGTGCGTTTGGGGATGTAATAATAGGTGATGAAGCGGATGACGGTGGAGAAGTTCCGATCGAACTTGTCGCTGTTACCGTAAATGTATAACTTGTATTTGACGATAATCCCGTTATATTAATTGATGTGGATGAACCTGTAGCGGTTTTTGCTCCAGGTGAACTAGTTACAGTATAACTGGTTGCACCCGATGAAGCCGTAAAAGATACATTTGCTGAACTATTAGATATTGTTGTGGCGGATACTCCGGTTGGTGCGCCAGGGAATGTAATAATAGGTGATGATGCGGATGATGAACTCGATGTTCCACCTGAACTTGTCGCCGTTACTGTAAATGTATAACTTGTATTGGATGATAATCCGGTTATAGTAATTGGCGACGATGAACCTGTAGCAGTTATTGATCCGGTCGTAACAGTATAACTGGTTGAACCCGATGTAGCTGTAAAGGATACACTCGCCGAACTACTAGATACCGCTGTTGCGGATACTCCTGTTGGTGTAATTGGGAATGTAAAAATAGTTACATTGCTCTTCCCTCCAATGGTTTGATTTGGACCTACAGCAGTCGGAAAATTAGCCACACCCAACCGAGCAATATTGATTGTTGCTGTGGTTAAAGCTGAATTTAAGAACGCATTGTCTCCAATGCTGGTAACACCTAATGGAATTGCAATGGAGGTCAACACCGACGAATCACGGAACGCACCAACTCCAATACTGGTAACAGTTGATGGAATGGTAATGGAGGTCAGCGCTGTCTCGCGGAACGTCTCAATTCCAATGCTAGTTAATTGAGAACCTGCTTCAAATATTACAGAGGACAAAGATAATGCATCGTGGAACGCCTGATCTCCAATGCTGGTTACACCGGATGGAATTGTAATAGAGGTCAACATTAACGCACCTTGAAACGCAGAATTCCCAATGCCGGTAACAGTTGCTGGAATGGTAATGGAGGTCAAATATCTCGCATTGAAGAACACTGTATCTCCCAAGGTGGTTAATTGAGAGCCCGATTCAAATATTACAACGGACAAAGTGGAGTACATGAAGACCATGCTTCCAATGCTAGTAACACTTTTTTGAATGGTAATGGAGGTCAATGTAGACTCACTGTCGAACGCACCATTTCCAATGCTGGTGTATCCGGAAACAATTACGTTTGATATATGATTATAAGCCAAATTAGCACTTGCTACAATTGTGCGTGTTAGCACGCCATTACCATTAAATGTACCATTGAATGAATTATAAGTAGTAACGGTTACGCCAGTTTTTCCACCGATTGTCTGCCCTCCTCCTGCTGCCGCCGGAAAATTAGGGGTTCCTAATTTATCATATGAAACTAATGCGCTAATTAAACCTGAGCTTAAGAACGCATTAGTTCCAATGCTAGTAACATTTGCTGGAATGGTAATAGAGGTCAACATTGACGCACCTTGAAACGCAGAATTCCCAATGCTGGTAACAGTTGCTGGAATGGTAATGGAGGTTAAATATGCCGCACCCCAGAACACGGTATCTCCCAAGCTGGTTAATTGAGAGCCTGCTTCAAATATCACAACGGACAAACCGGAGTAGTAGAAGGCCATGCTTCCAATGCTGGTAACACTTGCTGGAATGGTAATGGACGTCAATGTAGTCTCACTGTCGAACGCGCCATTTCCAATGCTGGTGTATCCAGAAATAATTACGATTGATTTATGATTATAAGCCAAATTAGCACTTGCTACAATTGTGCGTGTTAGTACAGTAGAACCATAGCCAGGATAAGAAAATGTATAAGTAGCCATGAATATATTATTACTAATATATTATTAAACGATAAATATTTAATTCGCTTTTGTAGAACACTGCCGTTCACGTTGTTCACGTCCGCGTTCCGGTCGCTCAATTTACGCTTCGCTATCGCACCGGCTCGCTCCAAACTCGGGACACTTCGGCTTAAAATTAACAATATTTGAAATATAAAACGTATAAAAATAGTGCTATATAATAAATATATAATGTTTCTAAGTGAAGATAAAATAACCGAATGGGTAAATTCAGTCGGCGGCCTTTTAATCACACGCCGCATATCCAATATTAAAACATATGGGTTCACAAACCGAATTGGTCTACAATACGTATGTCTAACCGGCTACCCTCAAATCATTCAACACTTTTTCCAAGAGGTCATCCAAAAATTTCAATCTAAAATTGTCCTCGTCATCATCGAAAGCGACGTGGTGCAGATAAACACCGAATGGCTTGACCATCCGAAACTTCAACACTGTTTTACATGGAATAAACCGTTTCATCATCCCAACATGTCTGCATTGCCTATTGGCCTGAATTATAACCGTCAATATGAAGCCATATCCATTTGGCTTGGACAACATCAACTCACTCCATCTACAGAAAAAAAGTGGCTATGTATGAACTATAGTATTTCTACCGATCCTTCCCGCGTAAAACTCATTGAATATGCGAAACACAAATGGTCGAACTTTTGCACGATCCTGGATTTTATTCCGAATGCGCGCGTATATGCGATACCTTCTCATATAGAGGGACAAATCAACATTCCAGTGACCAACCCCGAATGCTACAGTCAATGGTCAAAATACAAATTTGTGATATCGCCTAGAGGAGCGGGTGAAGACTGCCACAGAACATGGGAAGCGATTCATATTGGTTGCATTCCAATCGTATTATCATCTAATTTGAATGAATTATACCAAGATTTACCAATTCTAGTTGTGAATTCGTGGACGGAAATCAATCGCGATCTTTTGGAAAAGGCATATGTTGAGATCGAAGGAAAAAAACGCGATAATATATATAACATGCGTAAAACAACGGTCGGTTATTGGACCGAACGTTTTCAATCTACATATAAGCCGTGTGCGCGCAAAATACACTTTATTACGTATGCGAACGAATTATTTGAAGAGGCAAAACGTAGACTTGTGTTGGAAGCCCACGAGTTTGGTATTTTCACAACGATTAATGGATATGGCCCGAACGATCTATCGCCAGAATTTCAGACCAAATACAAGGAAATACTTGATATGAAACGAGGAGGCGGGTATTGGATATGGAAACAAGAAATTATTCGTCAAACACTAAATCGAATGAACGATAATGATTATTTGATATATTTAGATGCAGGTTGCAAGTTGAATCTATATGGACGAAACCGCCTTATGGAATATATCGATTTGCTAGATAATAGTCCATACGGTATATTATCATTCCAAATGAGCGGAAATGATGGATTCGGTAGCCTTCAACTCGAAAAAGAGTGGACTACAAAAGAAATATTCCAAGCGGTGGGCGTCGATATATGGGGAGAACATGCGAATACCGGGCAATATTTGGGCGGCGTGTTGATTATGAAAAAAAATGAGCATTTGATGAATTATTTGAAAGAGTATGATCGAATTATTAGTGCGAATCCACGTTTATGCACCGATTTTTACAATACAAATGGTCAATGTGCGGAATTTAAAGAAAATAGGCACGATCAGAGTGTATCGAGTCTATTGCGAAAAAAAATGGGATCTGTTGTTATTGATGGCGACGAGTCATGGATACCACCATTTGGTTCCGGTAAATCGTTGAAATATCCATTTTGGGCGATGCGTTTAAAGAAATAACTTGGGAAACTATACTTTGCGCCCGTAAATATCCGCGAAATCAAAATCTTGGTATTTTGTTGATGATACGGGAACCGATGTCCGATCATAATCCTCGTCAGAATGCGTATACGAAACGTCATTTGAATCGTCGTCCCATTTTACCGATCTATTTGAAAGCGTATTCCAACACAAATAATATTCAAAAAAATGTCGTATTTGTTCTAGCAGTTCTTCAATCCAATTCATGTGGGGTTTATATTACACTCATATTTTGTTTGGGAGTATTATACGACGGAGTTTCCCGAGTGAACTCCGAAGACGCTAATCGAAGGAGTTTATTTGCGATGCTCGCCAAGATACACTTCCGCTCTGTGATAATTCCGAGCCAATAATGCATATGCAGCTAAACTACATATACATACGACAGCCACTAGACCAATCGAACAAACTGCGAATATCGTTATTATAAAATTCATGCTATATTATATCACGCGTGATCGTTTCAAGTCAATTTCATTAATATAATTGGGCCATATACCTTACGTTTTTCCCATAATACATAATACGGAGGCAGTGTTTGTGTGTTTTGTAATTCGGTTCTATAACCTGTATATATACGTAATATAGGTCGGTCATTGTAATAAATACAGCGTTTATTCTCATTTAAATGCAGCTCTGATTTATCAAATATATCGTCGGACACAAACGCACGCATCATGTGTGGTCCACATATCATTAGTGCGTTTGTCCCATAATACCTATTTTGCACATTTGTTACTACCCGATTAATACATTGCATCAACACTTCACTCTTCTGAAAATGTATCATACATGCTTGATACACACCTCGCACACCCTGCATTATTTGATCTTTTACATAATGTTCCTTCTTGGTCAACTCTATCAATTTAAAATCACCCACACACCCATATTTGATATCTAAGTAAATTCCACCGTGTATGTATAAGACACAATACCGCCACAAATCTGCCTTGTATGCGCCTGGATTCAGCATATCAAATGCCCTAACTACCTTCTTTGGGAAATTACGGTTTATAAATTCTCGGCACATTGTGTCGTCGTATAAATGATGCGTAAATTCTGGGTTATCGTGTATTAATTTATTCACACATACCCTCATTTGTTCTGGTAAATGTAATGTATGATATGTTTGAAAAATATTTAATGGTATTGTCGCATCATTGGACATGTATATTATATAATACGGGAATAATATATAAAATACGATTTAAATAATTCGTGCGTAATTATATTGCATGAACAATATATATAAATTTCAATCTAAAAATCGCGACTATAGCACATGGTCGACTATACCCCCGATCGCGAGCATAGACCCTGTTGCTAATAAACTATTAGTAGGTGACGAATTTACAATATCCGATAATACGGACTTAGCTATCATACACTCGCCGATTCGCGAAAATAAGTCAATCCCGGGCATTCTCATTCTACATGGGAATCAAACATTTGGCCGCATCGCAAACGGGCGCGTTCTGTATAAATGTATACCGTTTGATAAAACACTTCCCATTTTTTTGATTCCATATGATTTAAAAATAGGATTTCATAAATTGCTCGTGAATAAATATATATTATTTCAATTTTCGAATTGGAATGGTAAACATCCCGCTGGGATAATTAATGAAACAATCGGCGATGTTAATGATTTTCGCGCATTTTGCACCTACCAATTATGGACACGAAATCTCACCCACTCGATCGCTAAGTTTAATCAAGAGCTGAATATTCGCTTGAAATCTACTGGCGAAAATGATATTGTTGAAAAGATCTGTGCGGATTCGCGATATAGTATCGAAGATCATACGGATGAATATATGTTCACAATTGATCCCATTGGAAGTGTCGATCTAGATGACGGGTTTAGTGTTCAAACTCGAAACGACGAATGGATTGTGACTGTTCATATTGCGAATGTATATGCATGTCTGGATACACTTCAACTTTGGGATCATATGACCCCGCGTGTGTCGACGATTTATTTACCAGATGACCGTAAAACCATGCTTCCGACTGCTTTATCTGACCGCATTTGTAGTTTACTTGAAAATACAACTAGAGTCACATTTGCGATGGAGGTCGCTATTAATAAGGTTTACGGTGTGATTCGACTCGACTCGGTGCGATTTTTCAACGCGAAAGTAAACGTGAGTAAAAATTTTCGATATGAAGAAAAATCGCTACTGAAAAATACGCATTACAAAACATTATTTGAAATCGCGCGAAAATTAGACGCGTCGGTGGTAGACAGCCACGATGCTGTAGCATTTTGGATGGTTTATATGAATTCAATGGCTGCGCAAAAACTGCACGCATCGAAAACCGGTGTGTTTCGGTCGGTAATCACTCGTTCACCGGGTAACTCCACTGATACGGATTGTGATACGCGTCGTGTATTGGAATCGTGGAGAAATACAAGTAGTTTATATCAATTATACGACGAATCTGTCGACTTGCGACACATGTCGCTGAATGTGGATTCGTATGTGCACATTACAAGTCCGATTCGTAGATTAGTCGACATATTGAACCAGATATGTTTCAATAAATACGTTTTGCAAACTCCTGTTTCAGATCGATCTGCGCAGTTTCTAAACGCACAATTCGCAGAAATTGATAGAATAAACACGGATGTGAAATCGATCCAACGTGTTCAAATGGAGTGTGATATGCTATATTCATGCATTCATAATCCAGAATTAACGGAGGACTTACACGAAGGTATCGTATTCAATCGCACCGTTATTTCCGACTCTAACTTTCGTTATACAGTTTACCTGAAGACTGTAAAACGAATGTATACATTGGATACTGGCGAACAACTGGCCGAATATTCAACGCACAAGTTTAAACTATTGCTATTTGATAGTGAGAATACAGGCCATCGCAAAATGCGAATCGCACTATTTGGCGAAAATGTTGCTCAATCTTCTTCATCTATTCTATTGCGCTCATCGAGTTAATATACTTTTCGTGCGTTGAACATATCAATCGAAGCGTGTCCGCCGTATCATACCATTCGCCTACCTTCACCCATTTATTTGGCTCCAATCGTTTGTATGTTTCGAAAAATTCTTTTATTTGCGCAAGTGTATGTGGAGATAAATCTTTCATTGAGTGCACATTCGAATAATACGGATCTTTATCGACAACGGCTATGACCTTTTCATCCTTACCTTTTTCGTCCGTCATATCCATATAGCAAATGGGTCGAACATATACGATGGTTCCTGGCTGTAATGGCCGACTTGATATTGCTAAAACGTCCAACGGATCTCCGTCACCGCACAACGTTTGGGGTATAAACCCATAATTTTCTGGATAAAAAACCGACGAGTGTAATATCCTGTCTAATACAAGAACACTGTTTTCATTGTCCCACTCATATTTCACATTGGAATGTTGACTGACTTCAATGAATGCCGGAATTACATGTGGGTATTTATTCCCATCTATATGGAAATTATACATGATTTGTATTGTGTATTGTTTGATAAAAAAATAAGGTTTTTATCTTATTTTTTACGTTTTTTATTTTTTATTTTATTTTATTGGTTTATTATTATCTCTATCGAAATACCGAGACCACGTTTCGCATAATTTGTTCAATTGATACAAACTCATTCGACACGCTTCGCATGTCTCGGGAGTTCAGTCGTTTACCTACGCTGTCGCTCCGGCTCCTTCCAAAAACAGGTTAGCTAGAATATCGGATTCCGGTTCGGATTCTAACCACGAATTTATGGGTCGGTTATGGCGACGCGTATCTTCCTCCATCATATCGGATTTCTCGCGATGTTCGTTTTGAACGGCTACGTCCTCGCTTTCGATAATTTCATCGTGATCGCGGGCAAGCTTTACAATGAATTCACGAGACATCCTTTCATTCGATGGATCGATACGTCGTAAATACAACGTCATAATATCAGTCATCGTGTATCCCTTCGCCTCTAAACGGGCCGCGATTTTTGCCGAAGATGCTTCCCTATAATAATCGCGATAGCCGGACAGACTACTATCATCGTCGCTGTCCGAGTATTCGTCACCATCTTCATCTTCGTCGTCATCGTCTTCTTCCTCTGGTTCTTCTACCAAAACAGCTCGACAACATGGGCACGTATTGTTCACGCCGAGCGATTTCATCATGCATACAAAGCAAAACTTGTGACCACATGGTGTGGTGCAGTTGTTTTGGTTGCCGATTGACTCGTAACATATACAGCACTCCATGTTTTCCTCTGATTGATTTGTGTTATTTGCGGACATTGTTGATTAATAAATTACTATGATCTTGATATAAGCTACATTAGATTTAATTTTAAAAGAGCATATCAATTTTATGTGCATTTATCGATAAAAATATTCAAAATATTACTGCGACAGCGCGCTACACTACATTCATAAATATAAAATAAAGGGAGGGATCATAAGGGAACCGTAGGTTCCCTTACTTAAACGAGTTCGAGGTCGATGTCGTCAGTAATAGAGAAAGAAGAAGGAATAGATTGAGGAGGAGGAATATAGAGTGCATCATCGAGTTCGTTGG
>Ga0209353_10001242_pt1 | contig 14639 bp, 4 predicted proteins | sample LauGreSpBDMM15SD_2_FD_187561 | JGI IMG/M metagenome (GOLD analysis project Ga0209353, IMG submission 187561) | Freshwater lake microbial communities from Lake Michigan, USA - Sp13.BD.MM15.SD (SPAdes) (version 2) | ecosystem: Environmental > Aquatic > Freshwater > Lake | place: Lake Michigan, USA...
TATTTTATATCTTAAAATTATTTTAAAAAATGATAATGGAGTTTATAAATACAAATTTACACCAAACCTTAGACAAATACAGTTACCACCAGGAGTTAATCTTAATCCATCAAGCGGAGGAATACCGACATTAACTTTTTGGCAAATCACTCCTTAATATATTTATTAATAGTATGGAAATTATAAGGAAAAAAAGAAATTTAGAAAATTATACTATAAGAAGTATACCTAAAAGTGTTTTAAAAAAAGACTCAAACGGTAAAACCATTATAGATGAAAGTAACCCAAATTACTATTATGGTAAAATACCTGTTTATAAGGTAGATAAAGAGGGTAATTTTAGATTAGATTCTTTCGGTCAGAAAATATTAAACACAATAAACATAGATATTTTTTTAAAACAAGATATCGATGATATGGGACTTTTTAGTGATCAACAATTTATCCCTAAAACACCAATTCTATTAAGTGAACCTGAAGGATTTAATTCTTTTGAATATGGTAGATTGGCGGGAGCACCAGTTAATTTTTATTATAGTAACGTTGCCACTATTACTGGTACAACTGACGATGGATTACTTAAACAAGTAAAATCATATAGGAAAGATTTATCAGGTAATGATATTTATGTTCCTAATTTAAATGTTTCTTATGATCCTAAAAATATATTTAACGGTGTGTTAAGTGAGAATCAAGATGAAACACTTTATAAAATAGGTGCAAATGTTAGTGATATACAAAATACAGGTGTTTCTTTTAAAACATATAAAAATATATTCCAAAAAACATTTGACGAATATGGTAAGGAATTAACTTTTAATAAAACAGAATTCACCGCATCAAACGGTGGATGGAACCAATATAACACATCTTTAAGTGCTAACATAAAAAAAGAAGAATATTTAGGTATAGTTTTTAAACCAGAAGTTAAGAGTGTAGTATTTATAAATAGAGGTATTGCTGATATATTTGAAAGACACTCATTATTATCAGAAATTAAGACAACTAATGATATAGACACAAATAGAGGTGGGTTTATAAGAATTTAAAAATAAAGTTATGGCAACAGGAAATTATGGTACAATAAGACCAGCAGACGTATCAGTAGAAGATGTAGAAATTTTTTACAGTTATACCCCAAGTAGAGAATCTATCACATCGGTAGAATTAATATCGTTAGATCCAGCACAAGTTTTGATACCTGCTGCTAACCCAAATAATGTAACTGAAATATTTGGTGGGTTATATACATTAAAATTACCTACATCAGTATTTGGTACTAAGGGGTATTATAGTATTATAATAAGACCTAAACAAATTAGAGTAACCATACAAGATTGCGCAGTTTTAATAGATAATCAAGATGTAAAAGGTATTGTTTTTGATATTAATCAGATACCTTTAGAGTTACAAAATAGATTTGAGAATGGAAATCTTGTAGGTTATAGGGTAGAATACATTAAAGAACAAACAGGTACAGGACAAGATAAAATACAAAATTTATTTAGAATAATTACCTCAAATAATAGAGCGTTACCTATAACACAAAATCAAGGTAATAGTAATGCGTCACAAGCATACACCTTCAATGATAATTCGACAAGTGTATTTTGTACGGTAACCCCTGCATCTGCACCATCATTTAAACCAAATGCAACACCATTCATAGGTAACCCTCAACAAGAGGTTATAATTACAAATACGTTTTTTAATCCAGTTATGATGGAAATAGAAATGGTAGAGTTTGATGAAGAAACTTTAGCATACGCACTGTTCTCCAATCAAACAAAATCTCTAGAAGATGGTATTTATACTATATACAATTTCGGTAATGAAATTTATAGACAATACAATTTATATGAAGTTAAAGATCAATTTAGCGGTAAACCATTGTTCGAAGTTAGAGAACAGAAATTTACTATTGATCCTACAAAAGATTTTGATGATATAACTAATTTTTAAAAACGTAAATGGTAAATAAAAAAATAAAAGTCGCAGGATATGCCCAAAGAATATTTTTCAATGATAACATTGAATATAGGGATTTTAGTCCTGATTTAGTAGGGTTTCAACTTACTAGCGATGGAGGAACTACGCTTTTCACGAATGGTAATTTCTCCATATCAGTAAATTTAGATCCAAAACCAGATGTTTTATTTAAACAAGGCACTAAATCTAGATTTTATACTTTAGATGATATTACCTCATTAGGGACGACACAGTTAGATATAGAAAAAAATATTAAAACTAAATTAAATTTAGATTTAACAAATCCATTAAGTTATATTTGGTATGGTTCCGCAAAGGAATTAATAAGAGCTTCTTTATTGGAAATTCAAGAGAAATGGCCTGCAGCAATTTATGTTGATACTAAAGTAGGTAGTGTTACAGGAAATAACATCACTGATTATGTTTATGATATAGAAGCGGATGAATCCACTTTTTCGGTTAATAGTAATTTCTTTGTTAATCCGTATTCAATAAAGTATACTTTAGATGCTCAATATATTTCTGATAATGATATAACTAACCCATTAAGAAATTTTACAGTAAACTATGGTTCATATGTAATAGAACATAATGGGATTATTAAAAGAATTAAAAGTATAACACCGTCCCCACAAAAAACAAATTCAGTTTTGGAATTGATTGTGGAGGGTAACCCATTTCCTGAGTTGACAGGTATTTTTATACCACAACTTTCCTTTTTATTTAATAATGTTACTGCATCTATACCGTATTTCATTAAACCGAATGAAAGTGAGATTCAAAAGTTCTTTACTAGTTTAAATGACTTTCAAAGTAATATTCTAAATAAAAACTTATACCCTAAATATAAATCGGAAATTATTAGTACGAATTATACCGATGATGGAGTTTTATTAACATCTAAATCTGTTTTAACATTTCCAATTTTGGAGGATGGTTATAATTTAAACTTTTTTGATAGTTTTTATATTGCCTATATTGATGAATTAAATAGATTAGGTGAAGGTTTAGATGGTACAAAAACTGATACCATTGTAAGAAAGTATACGACAGAAGCAATATCTAGTTTTGATACAATACCTAGGGCAGATGGTGCAGATATAGTATTAAATGGTGAAAAAGCAACTAAATTACTTAGAATTTATGGGGTGGAATTCGATTATGTTAAAAAATATATTAATGCAATTAAATTTGCACATGTAGTAACTTACGATAAGAAAAACAATGTACCAGATACTTTAGTTAAAGATTTGGCTTATATGTTAGGACTAGAACCAGTTAATTTTATAAATGACGCATCTTTTAGTAAATTATTTTTACCTAGTAACGGTTCAGGATCATTTAGTGGGACTTCAACAAACCTGACTCAATCAGAAATAGATATTGAATTATATAGAAGATTAATTTTAAACATAGCTTGGCTTTGGAAAAGTAAGGGGACAAGAAAAGCGGTAGAATTTTTATTTAGATTTATAGGTGCACCAGAATCATTAGTTAATTTTAATGAATATATAGTAATACTTGATAAGCCTTTGGATATAGAGGAGATAAAAAAACTTTTATACCTTTATACTGGCGAAGTTAATTTAGAAGGTATACCATATGATGATGAAGGGTTTCCATTACCACCTGTAAATGGTGATGTTGTAATTACCAATTTCATAGACCCTCAAACAGGAGAATTAGTAGAAAATGATTTTACAGAGATGTACTTTCAAAAAGCAGGTGGATGGTATAGAGAAACTTACGGATCAAATGTAGTTTCAGTTTTAAGGGGTAATAACCCTCACGTTGGTAAATACGATGGTGGTAACGAATACTTACAATATTTTAGTAGGTGTTATATACCTAATTTTGATAACCAACCAACTGTAACTTTAACTGCTACAACTATAGTAGAAAATTATTTTATAAATTATAATTATGGTATTTTTAATGGAATTAGTAATAATTCAGATATATTTACTACTCAGTTAACGTTTAACCCTACAACAAATGGGTACCAGCCGATAGAGGATTGTATAGATGTCGATTATAGTATTATTGAGACACCATTACAGAATGATGGTAAGACTACATTACAACAAGCATTTAATGAAGCAGAATCGAATTATAACCAATACCTATTGTTAATTGAAAAGGACAGTTATTTAATTTATTCTCCTGAGTGGCAAACAATAAAAAATAATTATGAATTATCTTTAAAAAATTGTTTAAATGAAATATCGACAGAAAATTGTGATATTAACAAAACATTAGAAATATGTTTGTCAGAAAAACCAAAAAATGTAGTAGAATATAGTTGCGATAATTTAAATTTAGAAGATTGTAGTCCATTTATCTATTATACTAATAGTGATGGTATTAAAGTTTCTTTTGATGAATTCCCAGCTTGTTGTAAAACACAAGACGCTAATTATATTTCATATGTAAATGAATACGGTAGACAAACGGAATATTGTTCTAAATTGGCACCTTGTGTCGGTACACCTTCAGGAACATTACCTAATGGTGTGATAGAGTTTACTATGACTAATAATACGTCACCCCAATTGGGTACGTATCAGGTAGGGAACAAATGTTATCAATATACTAATACAAAAACCCCTTTATCAGAGTACATTAAAAAATATGGTGAACCAAAAACGTTTCCCGCTAATTTCTTTACTGAGGTTAATTGTAAAAAAACATCTATAATCAGTAGTCCTGAATGTTGTGCTTGGTATGGGTACGATTACCAAATATTAGAACAAAACGGTAAGAAATTTATTGTATGTAAAAAAAATAATGAGAATAGTGCTACTGAATTAACTACACCAGATGCAAATTATACTTTACCGATTATAGATTTTTCAGTTAACAATAGTTACTATGATTTACAAAATCCTATAGGTTCTGTATACGAGTATTACTCCACTGAAATTTTTTGGGATTGTTTTAATGAGTCTAGAATAGTTAAAGGTGTTGTTGAAGGATCAACATCATTATCCCCACAACCAAACTCTATTTTAGATGATCCTTCACTTATGAACCCATCAAACTGGAAGGTTGAGTCTATCGATGAATATGGAAGAGTTAGTTTTACACCATCAATATATAATAATAATTTTATATTGGATTGGTATAGTACTGATTTATTAAGTGATTTATATGGAGATGTTGCAATTTATTACGGGTATCAATTCGGTCAATTCACATTTGACTATGAGAATAATGTATTAATACCATACAATGGAGGTAATCAATACAGTACCAATCCGAATTCTATAATAATTGCAGCAGTCGATCCTTCTAGAATTGGTTGTGGTGACTTTAATAGTGTTGCAGTTGTATTCGCTAGTGAAAAATGGAAAGGATTTAAACTACCACAATTAGATGATTGTAGTTGTACTATAGACTTTTCATTTGATTATATGTTAAAATATACTGCGGATAATCTTATAAAATGTGCAGACAATATAAGTTGTTTTCCAGCTTTTATTTATGATAATACAATTAATAATATAAAGTGTTTAAATTTTGTTGCGTTTACTAATAGTGACGAAGAATCACAAAATTTACAATCTAACTTCAATGACTCTGAAAATCTAACTGCTGAGTATGTAATATGGCAAAATAGTAATATTTTAGAACCTAATACCGATTGTTGTAATGCAGTAGATGGTAGTGTGGTATCATTTACACAATGGTCAGGTACTAACCAATCATGGGTTAATAATATCACACAAACTTATAATGGTATTGCTACACAGAATAGTCAAACACTTTCATCTTTAAATTTTGATTATACACCTATATTAGAAGAAATAAAAAAATATAATGAAATTAAAAATAAATTATTAACTATTGTTTCTAATTTACCAACAAGTTGTTTCGTATTTAATTTTAATGTTGGAGCTTGTGAAATAAAATATGAAAAATATATTACAACACAAAATGTATGTTCATTACAAATTCCACTAGAATGTGGTTTATGGAGTAAATTATACGGTGATTATGAACAATTATCTTCTGAAATAATTGAGTTAATTGAATTGATTAACCGTAATTTAGAACCTTGTTTGAGGAATTCACAAGTCAATGTAACTACAGATACAATAACCAACCCAACATTATCTACTGATACATTTAAAAAATCAGCAACTAAACCACAATTAGAATTAGTTAATGATATAAAAGATTTTAATTCATTAACAACACAAAAAAATGTTCAGTTAGATAATTACGTTACTAATGAAACGATATTAAAAAATAGTATAGAAGAAATAAATAATGTAATTGTAGAAAAACGAGAAAGTAATGTTATAATAGAAAAAGCATTAACTAATGTTAACACTAATTTAGATTGTAGTGTTTATGAAAATACTATTAAAGAACTTAAAAACTTTGACTATGTTTCATATTGTAATACCATTATATACGTAGATTCTATAAATGATGGTTCAAAAACTAAAGAGTATAGTTCTTGTATATCATCTAAAACAAAAGAAAATCAAGATCAAATAATAATTTATTCTCAATTATTTGAGTCTTGTGTCTTAAAAACTCAATTAACCGATCAATTAGTTAAAGCAAAATTTGATAATAATACTGTATTAATAACTGAATTAGAAAAACAAATTCAGGATTTAAGTAATACTATTAATACATTAACTACTGATGTAAATAACTTTATAAGTTATGATGAGTCGGCTCAAAAATCTCAGTTATTACAGAATGATACCCAAAATACGATTAATAAAACTGCAAATATTTTATGTGTTACCACTAAAAGTATCACAGATATTAGTGGTAACTTACAGTTAACTGATTCACAAAAAGTTAAATTAAATGTTGAATTAACTAAGAATCAGTCTCAAATAACGGGATTAATAACTGAAAGGGAACAAAAAACTGATTTATTAACTCAAAATCTTAAAAACCAAACCTTTGTAGAAGTAGGTACGGATTTTAAACAAAACTCTCTTAAAACTTTTGAGTTAAGTCCTTTAATGTCAAAACCAGTTGTTGGTATATCTACCAATATTATATTGGATATACCAAAATTACCTACAGATGGAATCATCCTTTCGCTACCTACAGATACAATATTAGTAAATAGTAAAGAATGTTCGGATATAACTAGTAATACTTTGTCAATCACACCTAATTATGTGGTATTGACAAATGGGAAAAATATCCCTCAAAACTGTTGTAATAAAGATACATTAAATTTAGATGTTAGTTATGTAAATAAAGAATGTATTCTTAATCCTAAAGTTACTAGTAGTGGATCTTCTACAACAACTACATATGATGTACAATGTTGTTCTTTCATTATTGAATTAAATAGAAGTGGTAAAATACAAGAACTCAATCAATTATTAAATAGTATACAAAATTCGTTATTATATGTAGAAGAACAAACTTATATTTGTTATAATAAATGGTATGAGTCATTAATAAAAAAATATAATGTATACGAAGAATCAAACAATAATAATTATTTAAATTACATAGACGACTTAAAAATTAATTTTAAATTGTTTGTAGATAATAATAATATTGACGTTCAGAATAATATTGATACTTCATTAACTTATTTACCGTATACGCAGTCAGTAAACCCAATATGGGAATTTAACCCTAATGAAGGATACAGTGGAATTTTTATAGAAGGTGATGAACAATTGATGGCTCAAATTGAGGAGTCAATATTCAACCAACTGTCTTCTCAAGGAATAAGTTATAATTCGGATTTATTTGAACCAGATTGGAAAACATTTAATTTTACAATTCCTGAATGTGTTTGTGATGATTTAAGAAGATTATACCCTAATAAGGACTTTTTCTTTAGTATAGAGATTCAGAATTACGAATGTAATCTTTGTCTATTGGTAGATAATATAATGGTAAATGTTTCTGATTGTAAAACAAATAGAATACTATCTATTAATGATTGTTTAATACCACAATTAAATTGTGTTATTGATAATAAAAAATCTTGGGTATATTATGACGGTGGAGTAGTAAAAGAAACTATATACCCTAATGGTGAATGTAATACAGGATCAACTAATAACTATGAAGTAGTAAGAATTACTAATCCAGAGGAAAGATTATGGCTTAATTTAGAATATAGATATACTAATTATGATGTCTACCATTCTGATTTAATTTTAAACGTTAAAAACACATCATTTAGTATTGATCCTGCAAAATCAATAGAGTGTGATGTATTTAATTATTGGAAACAAATAGATTGCGATAATTGTCCAACTAGTTGTGATACGGATAATTACATTTTCCAATCTTCTGAAGATTATTTGTTTATGGGTGCCGAAGAATTTATTTTTCAGGATCAATCTATAACACCAATTAAATTTAGTGGGCAATTAATCAATAATTCTATTATAACAAATTATAATTTAGATTTAAGTTTATCTACAACAAGTGTTATACCTTTTAGTTGCGAAACTTATGTTGACATATTAAAAAATCAAATTATAGAACTTAAAAATAATTACTATACTTTAACATCTAATTATACACAGTCATTAAACGCTAACTATTACGAATTATTAGATATCGGTGGATCATTATCTAAATTTTATATTGAAGATGATAATTGTGAAAGTGATATTATTGTAATTAATAATTCAAAAAATTTAGAAAATTTATTTGGGTTAATTGTTGAGGATAGTGATGGTACTGTTAATTTATTTGAAGTTTACATATATTCTGGATCACCAACTTATAATGGAGCATTTCCACAACAAATAACAAGTACTATAAGTGCTCAAACATTTAATCAATCTGACAACATTACTAAAGAATGTTGTAATTCATTTAGTAAATTATTAAGTTCTGAAGGTATTGAAGGTTTTGGATTGGAAAAAAATTATCAATGGGATGATGTAGAAGAAGTTTGTTATTGGAGAACTAAAATAGATGACGAATGTTCTAACTGTAAAGGTGATTGTGAGTATTGTGGTAAAATGAAAGAATGTGTTTCGGGAGTTACTACTAATAATACATATTCAGTTTGTATTAACCCTTTAGACTTTTTAGATTATGATCCATCTACTATTATGGTTAAGGATGTATTTGATCAAATGGTATTAAGTAACTTAATTGATGCCAAAAGTAGACAAACAATAAGTGATTATCCATTACTTAGATTATTTTATGAATTATACTTAAGAGCCAGTAATTGTGGTAAAGATTTATCGGGTAAATTCACATATGATACTATGTTCGATTTTATGGATAAAGTTGGTGACTATTGGTTGGATTTATTAGAACAAGTAGTTCCTGCAACTACAATATGGGAAGGTTGTGATAATTCAGGAAAAATATATAGAAATACAATATTTGATCAAAATAAATTTAAATATAAAAAATATAGTTTAAATTTTATTGATACAGATCCACCAAGTTGTCCGTTAAGTAGTTATACTGATTTTAGTATTGGTTCTGAAGATTCAGTAATTGGTGTAGTTAGTGTTAGTTCATTAGTAGAACAAAAACCAATATATCCAACAAATGAAGAAATAAAATCGATTAAAAATGATATAAGAAATAAAGAGATTGAAATTGCGATAGTAAATCAACAAATAGTATTATATAATGGTAGACTATGTTCATTAAATTTACAAGATACTAATACACCAGATCTGACACAAAGTATTTTAGAGGTGACTCAAACAATATCGGAATTGAATGCCTCATTAACACAATTAAACACTCAACTTAATACTTTATTTGAACAATTATCACAATTAGAGATAGAATACATAAACCAACAAAATAATTTCTATGATAATTTTATGAGTTGTAGTGGTATAACACAATCACTAATAACTGCACAAAATAATTTATCTAATTTCATACCTGGTACAACATCATATGAAAGACAACGAAACTTTATAGCGGGACTTAGAAATAAGTATGATTTATGTGTTAGAAAAACAAATACGTTAATAAGTGATTACAATACAGTATTCATAACTCAAATATACGACACTAATGAATATGAGGGTAATGTCATAATAATAGGGGATCCAGATTTTGATCCACCAGAATTCATAAAAACATTTCCACCTATTCAGATATCAGGATTCTATTATAATCAAGAATTAATTCACAATTGTGAATGATTATAATACGAAAACTAATATTTATTAATAACGATATTGTTTTTAAAAACAAAAAATAAATGGCAAAAATAAGTGGTAAAATAATTAATCCTATAAATACTAGAGGTGAGGTAATTAACGAGATAGAGGCACCTGTATTGATTAGAGTGGGTACTGATATAACTTATCAAGCGGCATCATTGTCACCATTCTTAGAAACGGAATCTGCATTATTTTTACCGTTTAATTTATCTATGGTAAACGATATTTTTTTAATTTCTAATCCAGGTAAATATGGACAATCTATATTTAGGGATAGGTTAACTGAAAAAACTATTATTTTATCTTTATCGGGAAATAGTAGTGATAGTTCATCATTAGAACCGATACTACCGAATAATCAAATAAGTTATGTAGATGGAGGTAAAAAATATCAATTATTATCTAGTAGAAATGAAAGTTATAATTGGGAATTAGATATTAGTAATGACGCAAAATATGTACATATTGAAAGATCAGATTTTGATAGTTTTGATTTCCCTCAAATAACTATGAGGGGTGTTCGTAAAATACCTCCGACAACTGCGGATACTTTATGTGGACCAGTTTCTTATACTGGTTATACTTATGATAGAATTAACTATAATTGGTTATTCGGAAAAAATGCTGGAATTAGTTTTAATCCTATTATAACGGGAAATAAACCCGTTATATTTAGTGGTGGTATGGTGACACAAGAAGGATCATCATCAATATCTAATCAGATAGGTGAGTTGTTATTTTATACTAATGGTGAAACTGTTTATACTAGTGGAAATACAATAATGGTAAACGGTACTGGATTATCAAGTTCAGGAACATCAACACAATCGGCAATTATTGTACCAAAACCTGAATCAAATAAATACTTTATTTTTACTACAGACTACAATGGATCACCAAATGGGTTTGAGTATTCCATAGTTAATATGGATTTACAAAATGGTGATGGTGAAGTAGAAACTAAAAATATTAAATTAATTAATTTACCTATAACCGAAAAAGTTACTGCGTGTAATAATATGAATGATGAAAGTTATTGGGTTATTACCCACACTAGTGGAGACAGTACTTATTATAGTTTTAATGTATCATCATCGGGATTGACAGGACCTATTATAAGTAATATTGGTAGTGTTCATAATACCGCTAGAGGTTATATGAAAACATCACCTGATTCAACAAAACTAATATCTTTGTTATATGATGAAGATGTTATAGATATTTTAGATTTTGAATCTTCTGCGGGTACTTTAAGTAATTTAATTACAATTACGGGAATGACATTCAATGTAGGACCATATGGGTTAGAGTTTTCATCCGATTCATCAAAGTTCTATGTTACAGATGGTGCAGGTGAAAAAGTTCATCAGTTTGATTTAACATATACATCCGCAACCGATATGGTAGAAAATGTAATAACAGTTGCAGATATAAGTGGATCAACATTAGGGGCATTACAAATGGGGCCTGATGAACGAATTTATGTTGCAGATTTTAACAATACTAATTTACATATTATACATAGACCAAATGGGTTAGGGGTACAATGTAATTTTGAAATTGATTCATTAAGTCTAACATCTACTACTATAACAGGAACATCCTCATATTGGGGGTTACCGAATGTAGTTACAACAAAATCTTTATCTTGCGATAGATGTGTTTACATTACACCTAAAAGTAGAACTGGTTTTGAATTTGACTTATTAGTAAATGATGTTAATGGCGTTATTGGTACAAATAAATTATCGTATTATAGTGAAATTTATAAGTATAATCAGAATAGTGCAACATTTAACACTTCCGCATTATATAATTTTTCATTGGCATATGAAGATTTAACAGGTACCACTGGAAATACAATTTTTATCCCGACATTCAATATAGGGGAGGGTGAATTTTTAATAAAATCTTATTGGAACTATGATATAAACACTTTATTGGCTAAACAACAGTTGACGAGAAAAAATAGTATAGACACTTATAAAAGAGGTAACTTATATGGTTTATATTATCCAGAAACAGATTGGTATTTTATTAATATTTTTGCAGCAGAAAAACCTATCTTTAATAATAGTGTTGCACCGTCACCACCACCATTAAATACACTAACAGTATCGTCCCAATTCACTCAAACAGGTCAAACTGAATATATAGTGAATGGATTATCTGATCCAATAGTTAGTTATAATGGTTCTGTTTTAGCAAAAGATATAGAGTATAGTGCAATAACAACTGCAAATACTCAATTCATAAAATTATTATTTACACCATTAGATAAACAAATATTGACTTACGCATTTATAGTTAATAGTAAGAAAAATGATTTACTTGCGGATGTTTATTCTATTATTTCTTTAATTAATAGTGGGACAACTGGAAATCAATTAACATCCGATAGAGTATATTATAATACGACAACAGGTAAATATGAATTTTATTTAGTTAGTTCACCTGCGTCAGACGTAGTTTTTTCTTTAAATGGATCAATACTAACTAAAGATATTGAATATTATAGATCTACTACAGACGCTAGAAGGATTATATTGGAAGAAACTTTAATAATAGGTGATATTATTGAGGCGTTTTATGTCCCTAATGCATCGATTAATGGTGGTATATCTACTAACACACCTATATTGAGTTGGTCTATAAATAGTGAACCTTCTAACGAAATTTTAGGTAGATTTACTATTGAAGTTACAAGTCCATCAGATATAAACTATCAGAATGTGATATATAGTGAAATTGTGGAATATGTGGTAGGACAAAAAACATATAGTAAGTTAGTAACATTGACAAATGCGGTTGCTGGTGATAAATTTATATATAGAATTAAAAATGAAAAATTTTATACCCCAATAATAGGTGAAACCATCTATACGGTAGAATATAGTGACACAAATAAGATAGAAGTACTAACAAATGTTGGTAATACATACTAATAATTAAAATTTAGAATATTTATTAAAAAATAAAAGGAAATGAGTTATATCAATAAACAGAGTACAACATTAGTGAGAGTAAAATTAAGTGATGTTGGTAGAGAGCAATTAGCTAAAGGACAATTAACTTTCAGTAATTACGTAATTGGGGATTCGGAAGTGGATTACAATTACGTTAAGGGGTGGAAAGAATTTGTTCCATCTATAGGTGCGTCAACAGGAGAATTTTATTTTGTTGAGGCAGATGGGAATATCCAAAAAAATATATTTTCTAAGGTATTGAGACCAAAAGACGATAACCCATTTTTCTCTACCTTTTTATTGAACCAAAGTAATCAGTTTCTTTTCCCTTTAAATCAACAAAGTAATATACAATTAATAAAAGGTATTGTAACCAACGAAGCTGAGGATAGAGGATTCTTTTCTGGGTCAACAGTAGACAGTGGTTTAGTTGCTCAAACAGGAAATAGATTCATAAAAGAAAGTGGAACAATAGATTTGAGTAAGTTTGATGGTTCGTATGATTTAACAACTTACACACAAGGAATTTTAGTTTTAGACACACCTCTAACGGCAACAAGTGTTAACGATTATATAATATTTAGATTTAGTAATCCAACATTGGGTAATGTCACTGGTGACACTATGACTGCGGCAACAATAAATACAACATATAATATCACATATTTAAGTGGATCCACAATAAGAGTAGATAGAACATTACCTACATTAAGTGCATATTCGGGTACAATTATTACATATTACACATTACCTGGTGGTGATAGTCCTACTGATGATTATTATGGATTAAATTCATTAACTGCATATTGGAATACAGGAACTCTGTCATTTGATAGTAGTTGTGATATTTGTGTAGAAAATATACCTGTTTGGAATATGAATAATGTTTGGACAGAAAATCCTGCGGGATTATTTAAAGACTCACCAATAAATTATCACGAACATAATTTGTTTGGTTCAGAACAATATACAGGTACGAAACAATATTTAGGGTATAATGAAAATTTAGTATGTGATACAAATGATGGTACATCTATATGTGGTGTAAATGAATCAATCAGTTATATGGACCCTTATAAAAAATCAATCTCTATTATACACTATACTAATAGTTGCATCTCCAATTTTTATGGGGAACAATTCTATATTGACGGTGAGACAGGTAAATTATTAAATTTAGATATACCAGTGATGTGGCATAGAAGAAATGACGTTGGAACTGCAAGTGGGACAACATTAGGAATGAGATTTACTTCAGATACTATAAAGAAAACATTATCTTCTAATAATGACATTGAATATTATGATTTAATAGAGTACAGTGGTATGTCTGTATCACCAACACTACCATTAACAGTTGGTAAAGTATTCCCACAATTACAAATAGTAGTTATAGATAATGAGGAATTAATTGCATCTATGTCTTATGCATCAAATAGGAATTTTACATTACCTGATTTGGCTGCGGAATTAATCACACCAGTTAATGGTAACTGTACGGGTGTCCTTAAATCTGGTGAAAGAA
>Ga0209353_10001246_pt1 | contig 14611 bp, 10 predicted proteins | sample LauGreSpBDMM15SD_2_FD_187561 | JGI IMG/M metagenome (GOLD analysis project Ga0209353, IMG submission 187561) | Freshwater lake microbial communities from Lake Michigan, USA - Sp13.BD.MM15.SD (SPAdes) (version 2) | ecosystem: Environmental > Aquatic > Freshwater > Lake | place: Lake Michigan...
CGCGGTATTGGCGGGCCGTATCGAAGAGCGAGCGGATGATGCGCGCGGAGACATCGGACTGATGGAACTTGATATGAGCCGTCTCGACCGCGAAGGGCGAGTTGTAGATCGGAATCATCTCCTCGGCGATGCGACCAGAACCGAAGCACGAGACATACTCGGCGTCAGCTTGGGTGAGTGCGAGCATCGGGCCGACACAATGCGTGGCGTAGTACATGGGCGGGAGGCCAGGCCAGTAGCCGGGCCAGCCTTCCATGTCCTGTTGGTGGGAGGCTTGGAGGAACTGCAGACGACCGAGTTCACCGTTGTCGTACAGCTCCTTCACGAAGAGGAATTCGCGCGCGTAAACTACCGTCTCCATCATCATGTAGCGCAGGCCCGTGGCCTTGACTAATTTCACAATCTCCTCGCACTCCGCGATAGAGGTAGCCATCGGGACGGTGCAGGCCACGTGCTTGCCGGCCTTGAGGGCGGCGATGGACTGGCGACCGTGGTCGGGAATCGGCGTGTTGATATGGACCGCGTCAATTTCAGGGTCCGCGAGCATTTCCTCGTAGGACGTGTAGCGCTTGGCGATGCCGTAGCGGTCGCCGATTTCCTTCAGCTTGGCGGGGTTGCGCTGGCAGATGGCGGCGATCTCCGCGTTGGGGTGGGCGAGGTAGATCGGGATGAACTCCGCGCCGAAGCCGAGGCCGGCCAGCGCGATACGGATTTTCTTGGTGCTCATAGGAAGGTGGGGTGACTTTATTCAGTCCGAAACCTCCGCGGACGGAAGCCGATTATCTGGGAAGATAACGACACCGTGCCGGGCACCTGGACAACAAAAAGGCCGCACGTTTCCGTGCGGCCTTCGCGGGGAGAGCTCAGCGGGTGCTTAGACCTGCTCTTCGATTTTCAGGGCGCGGTAGCCGCCGATGCTCTTGAAGTAGAAGAACAGCGCCAGGAAGATTGCGGCCATGGCCAGCGGGATAAACGAATCCGCCTTCAGCGTGGCGCGGTCACCGGCTTGGTTGGCGGAGACGATGGCCTTCTGGTCAGCCGTGCCCTTGTCGCCGGCCTTCTTGGCTTCTTCGAGCTTCTTGCCGTCGACTGCGGTCACTGGGGCGAGGAAGAGGAACTTGGACTCGGTGGCCGACTTGTTGGCTGCGTACACCGCCGGGGCGGTGGCGTTGAGGGATTCGCTGGTGAAGCGGTCCTTGGCGTAGCCGAGGCCAGGGCCACCGATCAGGCCAGCGGAGAGCATGCCGATACCACCCATGATGGACATCGCGACGGCGCCAGAGCGCGGGAAGCGGTCGCCGACGACGGCCAGCATCGTGGGCCAGAAGAACGTCTTGCCGAGGGCGTAGATACCGAGGGCGAGGAGCGCGACACCGAAGCTCTGCATACCCGAGGCGAGTTGGAGGCCACCGAAGGCGAGGAGCGCCGAGACCAGTAAGATACCGATCGGGGAGAGCCCGAGCTTGGTCTCGATAAAGTGCGCGCAGAAGCGCAGACCGAACATGATGGCCGAGGTCACGATAAAGAGGATCTTGCCCTGTTCCGGGGTGAAGAGGTTGCCCGTGATGGCTTCGATCCAGCCGTCGGTACCGAGCTCGACCGCGCCGACGAGGGCGTGGGTGATGAAGAGCACGAAGAGGAGCAGCGAGCCAACCGAGAAGCGGGTGATGACGCCGACGGCAATCAGCAGGACGCCAGCAAGGTAGAGGCCGAGGTTGTTGATGTTGAAGACCGGGCCGAGCACGTTACCGAGGAAGATCGAGAGCAGGTAGCAGGCGACGAGCGAGCCCAGGATGCCGACATCCTTGAACATCTCGGAGAAGGAGGCGCCCTTCTCGGCGGCTTCCGACTTCGGGAAGGACTGGCCCATAAACATCACCGCGTAGGCGATGGTCGGGACGAGGTAGAACGAGAGCTGAGCCTTCCAGCCGAGGCCCATGAGGGAACCGAGGATGTAGGAAGCAACGGCACCGACGACCATGCCGAGCGGCCAGGAGGCGTGCAGAATGTTGAGGTAGTGCGTGCGCTGCTTGGGGAAGATCGTGGCAACGAGCGGGTTGGCCACGGCTTCGAGGGTGCCGTTCGCGAAGGCGAAGATGAACATGCCCCAGTAGAGGAAGTCATACGCATTCTGCGGGGTGGAGGCGCCGAAGGTGACGAAGGCCGAGACGATGTGGCCGATGAGGGCGAGGGCGACGAGCTTGCCGTAGCCGATCTTGTCGACGATGACGCCGCCGATGATGATACCGAAGCAGAAGCCCGAGAAGCCGGCGCCGCCGATGGCACCGAGTTGGGAGGCGTTGAAGCCGTATTCGGCGGCCCAAGCGCCGAAGATGCCGCCGCGGAGGGCGAAGCCTACGCCCGCAGCAAGGATGGCCATGAAGCCTGCCCAGAGGAGGCGCTGTGCGTTGGGTACAGCGGAGGGTTGTTCGTCAGTCATAGTACTCATATAGGTATGGTTGGGGAGGGGGGTACGCTCCTGATAAAAGACAGTTTTTCGTCACTGTCGAGACGGCAAAACAGCCCCCGGCCTAGGACGCTCAGCCTTCTTGACCGCTCTTATGCATCCGGCGGAAGTGGGTCGGGCTCATTTTCATGGCCCGGCGGAACTGCCGCGAGAAGTCACTGGCGTCATAGAAACCAGTCCGGTCGGCGATTTCCGAGGGCCGGAGGTCGGTGTCTTTAAGAAGGTCGGAGGCCGCGGCCACCCGCATACGGACGTGGTAGGCGCGGGGGCTGACCAGGTAGGCCTTATGGAATTTGCGCTCGAACTGCCGGATGGAGAGGCCGGTGAGTTTAGCCAATTTGGCGATATTCAGGGCGTCGGCGAGGTTCTGCTGGATGAACTCAGCGGCGGCTTCGACCTTCAGGAACGGCTCGAGGAGGGCCTTGGTGCCTTCGTAGCTTCGGACGGTCCCGAACACCCCGCAGGGCTTACCTTGGACGTCAAAGATCGGGAGCTTGGTGGTCTCATACCAGACGTGTTCGCCGTTTTCGTTCGGGAAGAGTTCCACTAACCGCATGGCCGGCTCGCCACTCTGGCAGATTTGCAGGTCCTTCTTCCGAAAGTTGGCCACCAGCTCGGGCGGGAAGACATCGGCGTCGGTCTTGCCGAGGAGGGCGGCCTCATCGGCTTGGCCGCAGCGCTGGGCGAAGGCGAGGTTGGCCATCGTGAAACGCCCCTCCAAATCCTTGGCAAAGAACATCACCCCGGGGAGGTGGTCAAAGACCGAGCGCAGGCTGCGGACCTGAACTTGGTTTAACCAGACATCGAGGGTCGGTGTCGTTTTCACCCCATTTAATTAAGCTTCGAACGATGCTAGGTCGACATGATTTAAAGGGCTTACGACCAAAGGGTATTTCGGTCCTGGCATAACTCTTTGTCGTTTAAATCACATTTCACGATGTGCCCGGCCCTAATCCAGCCAGTGGGTGCGTCTAATGGCTGTCGGGTCGGCGGCGCGAAACTGCATTTTCGTTTTGAGATTCCCAACCAAGTCGCCTCCTTGGGGTTCTCATCACGACTATGTCCTCCCTGAAGCTCCTCGCCCTTGCCTCCCTCGTTACGACCGTCGCCGTCGCCGCCGAAACGGCCAAGCCGGCCGCCCCTAACGCCGACACCATGAAGCGTGGTCAGGCCGTCTACAGCCGCACCTGCATCGCTTGCCACCAGCCCACGGGCGCGGGCCTCCCTCCGGTCTTCCCACCGCTGGCCGGCTCCGAGTGGGTCGCTATGGACGCCTCGGTCGCCGTCCGTAATATCGTCCAAGGTATGGTGGGTCCCGTCACGGTTAAGGGCGCGACCTATAACGGCATGATGCCCCCGGTCGGCGGCGTGACCGACAAGGACATCGCCGACGTCATCACTTACGTCCGCAATTCGTTTGGTAACTCGGGCGCCGAAGTCACCGAAGCCGAGGTCAAGGCGATCAAGGCCAAGTATGCCGACCGCAAGACCCCTTGGACGGCTGAAGAACTGAAGAAGGACGGAGCTGCCGCCAAGTAAGCCAAGCGAAGTAAGCCAAGCCCCGCCAAGGGCAGGGTGGCTTGACCCGTGGGGACCTCTGTCGCACTTTGGTGTCTAATCCACCAGGGCGCTTCGGCGTCCGTCCCCCCATGTCCGACCCCAACCCTCTCGCCGGCACCCCTCGCCGGACCCGCGACCAAGTGGCTGACCTCCACTTCATGGACGCGCGTTATAAGCTCCTCGACCTCGCGGCCTTCCTCGACCGCCTCGAAAAGGCTAGTGGCCCCGAAGACCATCGCGTCCGCGGACTTCGCGCCGCGCTCCCGCTGTTACTGCAGTCTGGCGATGACCGCGTTGCCCAAATCCTCCACCTGTGGAGCGACCCGTCTGTCACCCCGATCGAAAAAGCCGACACCAAAGCCGCCTCTGGCGTTTGGCCTGGCCTCAAGTAAGCCCCGACCATGCGTTATATCGAACCTCACGGCCACATGGTGAGCCGTACCACCGACGACTACCAAGCGATGGCCTTGGCCGGTTGCGCGGCCATCTGCGAGCCAGCCTTCTGGGCGGGCTTCGACCGCAAGACCGCGGACGGTTTCTACGACTACTTCTGTCAGCTCACACAGCACGAGCCCAAGCGCGCCGCGAAGTATGGTCTCCCACATTACTGCTGGCTCTGCATTAACCCGAAGGAGTCCGAGGATATGAAGCTCGCCGACGACGTGCTCGCGCTCATCCCCGAATTCATGAAGGCCAAGACGGTCCTCGGCATCGGCGAAATCGGCCTGAATAAGAATACGCGCAACGAGATGCTTATCCTCGAGAAGCACGTCGAACTCGCGGTGAAGCATGACCAACTGATCCTCGTCCACACCCCGCACCTTGAGGATAAGCGCAAGGGCACGCGCCTCATCATGGACGTCCTTAAAGCCGCCGGCAAAGTGAAGCCCGAGCGCGTCATCATCGACCACGTCGAGGAACACACCATCGGCGAAGTCCTCGATCAAGGCTTCTGGGCCGGTATCACGCTTTACCCGGAATCGAAGGCCACGCCCGTGCGCGCCGTCGACATGCTGGAGAACTTTGCTTCGCAGCGCGTGTGGTTGAACAGCGCGTGTGACTGGGGCCACAGCGACCCGCTCGCCGTGCCGAAGGCCATGCAGGAGATGCGCCGCCGCGGGCACACCGCCGCCGCCATCGATAGCCTCGTGTACGGTAACCCCGTGCGCTTCCTGTCGCAGTCGCCGAATTTCCAGGACCCGCAGGCTCTGCGCTGAACGTGAAGCTTTCGTCCGGACTCAGCCTCGCCTATTGTACCAACGTCCATCGCGGCGAAGGGTGGGTGGAGACGTTTGCGGGCCTAAGCGACCACGCCCTCCGCGTGCGCGACCGCGTCTCGCCAGGAAAGACATACGTCCTCGGACTGCGCCTCGGCGACCGTGCTGCGGCTGAGCTCGCCGAGCCAGCGACGTTGACGGCCTTCCGCCATTGGTTGGATAAAGAAAATTGCGTTGTCGCGGGTATCAACGGTTTCCCGTTTGGCCCATTCCACGGCCAAGCCGTGAAGGACAACGTCTTCGCGCCCGACTGGTGCGAGCCCGCGCGCCTCGAATATACCAATCGACTCTTCGACCTCCTCGCCGCGTTTGGCCCACCCGACCAAGTTGGCACCGTGAGCACACTGCCAGGGTCGTTCAAGGGCTTCGGCCGCAACGCCGACGAACTCAAGGTCATGCGCCGCCACCTGCTCGCGTGTGGCGAACACCTCGACCGCTTGCGTGATCGCACCGGCGTCACGCTGCGTCTCGCGCTCGAGCCCGAGCCGATTGGCCACGCCGAGAATACGCCGGAAGCCATTCGTCTCTTTGAACAGTTGCGCGCCGAAGAACCCTCGAAAGGACTCGTCGACCGCACGCTTGGCATCGCGTACGACACTTGTCACTTCGCGCTCCAGTACGAGCAGGCCCATGAAGCCATTGCGCGCCTCGATGCGGGTGGTGCACCCGTGCTGAAGTTTCACCTCAGCTCCGCGCTGCGCCTTAAGCCGACGGAAGTCGCCCTCGCCCGCTTGGCGAAGATGCACGAGCCCGTGTACCTCCACCAGACCATGGGACGGGCCAAGGACGGTTCGATTGTGCGCTTCAAGGACATCCCGTTGGCCATGGCCGCCATCGACCAGCTCCGCATGCTTGAGGAACTTCGCGTGCACTTCCATGTCCCGGTGAACGCGGACCACCTTTCGGACGAACTCTCGACGACGAACGACCACCTGCGTGACGCTATCGCTGTCATCGGCAAGAATCCCGGACGTTGCCGTGAACTGGAAATCGAAACGTATACTTGGGAAGTCCTGCCGGCGGAAGTTCGCACCGCCGACGTTGCGGACATGATTGCCGCCGAATACCGCTGGACCCTCGCCGAACTCGCCAAGGCCGGCGTGAAGCCGCTTTGATTTCTGCATGAACCTGCGCCCTTGGCTCATCCTCTCCCGCGGCTCAAACCTACCGACTGTCTGGTCCTCGACGATGGCGGGTTGGTTGCTGGGTGCCTATTGGTCGAGTAAGACTAACGTATTACTGTTCGGCTTAACGGACGGACCTTCCACTGAAGTCGCTTGGTGGCCGTTGCCGTGGCTGCTCCTCGCCGTCTCGGCGATCTACGTCGGCGGGATGATTCTCAACGATGTGTTCGATGCTGCCTGGGATGCGCAACATCGCCCCACGCGTCCGATTCCTTCCGGCCAAGTTTCCGCTGACACCGCTTATCTGGTGGGGTTCTCGCTGCTGCTGGCGGGCGCTGTCGGTGCCGTGGCGATTCGCATCCTGCATGCGCGGTCCTTTCCGCTCGGTAGCGACGAACGTAATAATAACTATGCAGGCGAAGTAGTCTTGGTGGCGGGCCTCTTAGTCGCGGCCGTACTCGTCTATAACCGTTGGCACAAAGGCGTCGTCTGGGCTCCGGTCGTCATGGGCTTGTGTCGCGCCTTACTGCCCATCCTCGGCCTCGTGGTGGCGGGCGTCTCTCTCGATAGCTTGGGTTGGCCTGGTTGGACGTTCGTCCTGCTGTGTTCCTTTACCTTGTGGCTCTTGACCTTCACGCTCACCTGGGTCGCGCGCCACGAGGCGACGGATTCCAACCCGCCCGCTTGGACTTCGTGGGTCATCTACTTGGTGCCTTATCCAGCGGTACTCGTCTTGTATGGACTTAGCATGGGGTCGATTTTCGTCCTACCCATTTGTCTGCTCTATATGGCTTGGATTTGGTTCTCCGATCGCCGCCACCCTTTGCCGGCAGGCGTCCCGGGGCGGGTGTCCGACCGCTTGGCGGCCTTCCCGATGCTGGACTATCTGCTCCTCTCGTCCGTTCTCGGCTTTGCTTACATCGTCTATGCGCTCCAAAGCGCAGGTGAGCTCAGCGAAAGGCACCTAGCGGCAGTCGCGAACTGGTATCCGATGTTGGGCCTGGCCGTCTTCGGTCCGCTCGTCTGCTTTGGCCTGACGTTGCTGTTCCGTCGCTGGATTCCGCAGACTTAAGGCTTTTTGGCGGAAATTGACAGTAGGCGGCAGGGAACAGGGCTTGCCCGCAGGGGTCGTAAGGGCTCTGATAACCCCTCCCCCAGGGCTATGGACGACTCCCTTGACCTCGAATTCTCGGTAACCTACCGCCACCGCATCTTCTTTACGGAGCATGCGTTCGCGTCTGGCAACCGCGTCTTGGCCGACCTCTTCGCTGGGGCCAAGGTGATCCCGATCGTCGATTCGGGCCTCGCCTCCGCCCGTCCCAGCTTTGTCGCGGAGATCACCGCGTACGGCAAGGCCATGGGTGTTCACTTCACCCGGACGCCGCTGGTGCTGACCGGCGGTGAAGCCGCCAAGAAGGACTCGGCCGTCGTCAAAGCGGCGCTCGCCGCCATCGAAGCCGACAAGATCTGCCGTCACTCCTACGTCCTCGCCATCGGCGGCGGTGCGTTCCTCGATGCCGTTGGTTTCGCCGCGGCCACCGCCCACCGTGGCGTTCGTCTCGTGCGCATGCCCACCACGACCCTCGGCCAAGGCGATGCCGGCGTTGGCGTGAAGAACGGTATCAACACTTTTGGGAAGAAGAACTTCACCGGTGCCTTCGTCGTCCCCGCCGCGGTGGTGAACGACCTTGGCCTCTTGGCCTCCCTCGACGCCCGTGGCCTGCGCGATGGCCTCGTCGAAGCCGTGAAGGTTTCGCTCCTCAAGGATCCGGTCTTCTTCAGCAACCTCGAGAAGGAATCTACGATGCTTGCCGCTGGCGACATTCCGGCCATCGGCCGCGCCGTCCGCCGCTCGGCTGAACTGCACGCCCGCCACATCGCTGGCAATGGCGACCCCTTCGAACTCGGCAGCGCCCGTCCGCTCGACCTCGGCCATTGGGCAGCGCACAAGCTTGAGTCGATGACGAACCATCGCCTCACGCACGGCGAGGCCGTTGCTGTGGGCTTGGCCTTGGACATCCTGTGCGCCCGAGACCTTGGGTATTTCGGCCAGGAAGAAGCCGAGCGCACCTTGAATTTGCTCACCGCCCTCGGCTTCCGGACCTATGCGCCGGAGATGCACCTCGACGGTGGCGCCCCGATGCTCGCCGGCCTCGAGGAGTTCCGCGAACACCTCGGCGGTCAGCTCACGCTCGTCTTACCGACGGCAATCGGTAAATCGATTCAGGTCCACGAAATGGCTACCGCCATCGTGCGCCGCGCGACCGATGAGTTGCGTGCGCGCGACCAGCAGACATGCGCCGCGCGGTCCTGAACGTCGTCGGCCTGTCCGCCCGCGACCTCTCGTCAGGTGTGATGCCACGCTTGGCCGCCCGCGCCGCGAAGGGCTCCGTCGCGAAAGTCCGCCCCGCGTTCCCCGCTGTCACCTGCACGGCGCAGTCTGATTACTTGACCGGCCAGACGCCTTCCGTGCACGGCATCGTCGGCAATGGTTGGTACGACCGCACCCTCAGTGAAGTGCAGTTCTGGAAGCAATCCAACCGCGTGGTTGGCGCCCCGAAAGTTTGGGACGAACTCCACGCCAAGAACCCGAAGCTCAAGGTCGCGAACCTCTTCTGGTGGTATAACATGGGGACGAATGCGGACATCTCCGTGACCCCGCGTCCGGTCTATAAGTCCAACGGCGGAAAAATCTTCGACATCGCCAGCTACCCGCAGCGCTATCGCGAGCTGCTCAAGCGCGACCTTGGCGATTTCCCGTTCCATAGCTTTTGGGGCCCGCGCGCTGGCTTACCGTCCACTCAGTGGATTGCCGCCTCGGCCCGCTTGATTGAGGAGCATGAGCAGCCCGACCTCAACCTCGTCTACCTCCCGCACCTCGACTACGACCTGCAACGCTTTGGGCCGACGGACCCGCGCAGTGATACCGCTCGTCGTGACGTCGATAAACTCGTCGGGGACTTGGCCGATTTCCTCGAAGCACGCGGCGTGGATGTCGTCATCGTTTCCGAATACGCCATCACCGCCGTCAATCGGGCCGTCCCGCTGAACAAGGTCCTGCGTCAGCACGCTTGGCTCGAGCTTAAGCAAGAGTCTGGGGCGGAGACTCTCGACGTCTTTAATTCCAAAGCCTTCGCCGTCGTCGACCACCAGGTTGCGCACGTCGTCGTCCTCGACCCATCGATCCGCGAAGAAGTCCGCAAGGTCCTCCTCGCCACGCCGGGCGTCGCGCAGGTGCTCGACGCCGACGCGCAAGCCGCCGTCGGCATTAAGCACCTCCGTAGTGGCGACTTCGTCGTCGTCTCCGACAACCATAGCTGGTTCTCGTATTACTGGTGGGAAGAAGGCGAGGGCGATCCCGACTACGCGCGCACCATCGATATCCATCGTAAGCCTGGCTACGACCCCGTTGAGCTCTTCATCGACCCGAAGATTCGCTTCCCGATGCTCACCATTGCCTGGTTCCTGCTCAAGAAGACCCTCGGCTTTAAGGCACTCATGGAAGTCGTCTCCCAAGACGCCTCGCTCGTGAAAGGTTCGCATGGCCGTTTGCCGGAGGACCCACTCGACTGGCCCGTCTGTATCGCCGCGCGCGACGCCAGCCTCCCGGTACAGATGGCCTCGACCGACGTTTACGCGCAGATTGTCCGCGGGTTCTAAGCGTCAGCAGTACTTGCGGGGTCGACTCGGAACCTTCGCCCCGCAGTGTGGTCGGTAACCCAGACCCCGATGGATGCCCGCCCCTTTACTTTACTCTTTGCCCTATCTCTGGGGGCGGCGGCGTTTCCCGAGCCGCGTAATAATCAGCCAGAGACCACCCCATTGCTGAAGTCAGCGGATGCCCTGACTAAGCTGCACCTGCCCGAAGGCTTTCGCGCCACGCTCTTCGCCGCTGAGCCCGACGTCCGTCAGCCTATCGCCCTTTGTTGGGACGAACGTGGCCGCTTATGGATTGCGGAGAACTACACATATGCCGACGGCAAGGAACGCTTCGACCTGAAGCTCCGCGATCGGATTATCATCCTCGAGGACGCCGACCACGACGGGAAGTTCGATAAACGTACGGTCGTGACGGAAGACGTGCAGATGCTGACCAGCATCGAGCGCGGCTTGGGTGGCGTGTGGGCGATGTGCCCGCCGAACCTGCTCTTTATTCCGATGGATGGCGATAAGCCCGCGGGTCCGCCCCAAGTCATCCTCGATGGGTTCAGCACGACGGCCGCCAGCCGCCACACCTTTGCCAACGGACTCAAGTGGGGTCCCGATGGGTGGCTCTACGGTCGCGTCGGCATTTCCAGCACCTCGTGGATTGATGTCCCCGGCGTGGAGAAGGAAAAACGTCAGCCTACCGCGGGTGGCCTGTGGCGTTATCACCCGATCAAGAAAATCTTCGAGCCCTACTGCCACGGCACGACGAACCCTTGGGGTTCCGATTGGACTAAGCATCACGAGCTATTGTTCATCAACACCGTGATCGGGCATGGCTGGCAGGGTATTCATGGTGCGCATTTTAAGCGGATGCATGGCGAAGACCCGTATCCATTTGTGTACGAACTCATCGACCAGCAGGCCGACCACTACCACTGGAACACGGGCAAGAAGTGGAACGATGCTGACGGTGGCCGCGGTGGCGCGGATGACTTTGGTGGCGGCCACGCGCACGTTGGGATGATGATTTATCAGGGTGATAACTGGCCGACCGCGTACCGCGATAAGTTGATGACCCTAAATATGCATGGCCGGCGCGTGAACGTCGAAGCCATCGAGCGGGTGGGCAGCGCCTTGGTGATGAAGCACCAGCCCGATATTTTGAAGTCGGACGATCCTTGGTTCCGTGGCATCGAGCTCAGCCAAGGCCCAGACGGCGCGGTGACGATTCTGGACTGGAGCGATATTGGGGAGTGTCACGAGGAAGATGGCATTCACCGGACCAGCGGACGTATCTATAAGGTCGCCTACGGTGCGCCCCAGCCGCCGAATATCGACTTAACGAAGGCCACACCGGCCCAGCTCGTCGAGTTACAGCGCAGCCGTAATGAATGGCTCGTTCGTATGGCCCGCTGGGAACTCCGTGAGCGCGCGTGGAAGGGCCAAGACCTATCGTCCGGTATCCCCGCCTGGGAGAAGCTCGCCGCCGAAGCCGACCCCGTCCTCGCGCTCAATGCGCATTCGACACTCCTAGCGCTGGCATCCACGAAGCAGGGCGATAGCCCTTTTGCGGCACAGCATCAGGCACATTACTCGCCCGCCGCGGTGATCGCCGAGAAACGTCCCGACGTTTTGGCCCGCTTGATTGAGCGAGAGCTTACCGAGCCCTTGGTTCGTCGTAATAACTCCCTGACCAAGTATGCGAATCACTTCGGGTTCATCCCGACCTGTGAAGAACAGGAGACCGCCTTACTCCAACTGGCGAGCCAGCCGCGCGGTCAGCGCGTTCGACTCGCTCTCGCTTCATCCCTCCCGCACCTCACTCCGCCGATCCGTGCGCTCGTGGCCCAGCACCTACTCCGCTACGAGCAGGACAGCACGGATCATAACCTCCCGCTCCTCGTTTGGACCGGTATCCGCGAGCTCTCGCTCCCAGCCTTGGTCGATGTGGCGCACGTCTGTCGCGTACCACAGGTTAGTAAACTCATTGCACGCCGACTCGCCGAAGCCTCGGATAAGGAACCAGAACCCTTGAACGACCTCTTGGCGGGGGCTGCCGACATGCCTGACGGCCATGGGCCGCTCGTGGCTGGCCTGGCGGATGGACTCAAAGGTTGGCGTAAGGCGAAGAAGCCCGCCGCGTGGGATAAGTTCGTCGCGTCGATTCCGCCGTCGGACGTCCCCGCCATCGACGCTGTCCGCCAGCTCAGCGTATTGTTTGGTGATGGCTTGGCTTTGGAAGCCGTGCGGAAGATAGCCTTGGATGATAAAGCTCTCACTGAGCAGCGCCGGGTCGCTTTGCTCGCACTCATCGAGGCCAACGACGGGAACCTCCGGGCCGATTGCGAGAAACTCCTTTCCGTACGTGGCGTCGCCATGGAAGCCATTCAAGGCCTCACGAAGTTCGATGACCCCGCCGTCGCGAAGAAGATCCTCGCCCGGTATCCGCAGCTTTACCCGCATGAGCGCCCGCAGGCCATCATGGCACTTGTCTCACGGCCGAAGTTTGCCAGCGAACTCCTCGGTGCGATGGCGGAAGGTAAAGTAGCGAAGTCAGACCTTGGGTCGGCCGCGGCGCGACAGATTCGTGGCTTCAATAACGCTAAGCTTACGGCGCAGCTCGTGGCTGTATGGGGCGAAGCGCGCGAGACCCCGGCAGATAAGCTTCAACTCATCGCGTCGCTCAAGGCGCGTCACACTGCGGACTTTTTAGCGAAGGCGGATATCGCGCAGGGCAGGGCCCTCTATGCGGGCGTGTGTGGGCAGTGCCATAAACTCTTTGGGGAAGGCGGCGCGATTGGACCGGACCTCACTGGGAGCGGACGCCGCAATCTTGATTACTTACTGCAAAATATTGTGGATCCGAACGCCGTCGTGGACGCTGCGTATTACCTCAACACCATCACCATGAAAGACGGACGTGTCCTCAGTGGCATCGTTGGTGCGCAGACGGAGCGCACGCTCACGCTGCGTTCGATTGGCCAAGAAACCACGCTCGATAAGACCGATATCGTGAAGCGCGAAACCCTGCCCATTTCGTTGATGCCCGAAGCCCTCCTGCAGGCCTTTTCCCCCGAGCAGCAGCGCGACCTCTTGGCCTATCTCATGTCCGAAACCGGCACCAAGGCAGGGAAGTGAGAGGTTTGGCTAAACATTTTGAAGTTAAATTTCGTTGATAGTCAATGACTTAAATGATAACAGTCCGATGCTTCCACCTTTCGTGCTTGTAACTAACCCCCGCCTCTTCATGTTCCCAAGCATGCAGTCGACACCCTGTCACCGCCTAATCAGCGAGGCCCTTAAAACGGTCAGACAACGTATCGGCACGATCTTTCTCAGTCAAACGAAGTACAAAACCCTGGGGGTACCCGGAGGCCGCAAAAACAGCGAGCTACCGGATCACTAACCCCCAGGGATCAATTTTCAGTCCATCACCTGGTCCAACCAGTTGGGGCACGCCGGGAATACGCGCCATCGGCGCCGGTTTCTAGGTAAATGCACTTTGGGCCGTCGAGGAAGGGTTATTTGGAATCCCTTCCCACTTACCTTGCCCATTGTGTTTCGCGATGTCTTCCGGACCAGCCTTCGCCGGCCAAGCGGATTTCGAAGCCATCGGGCTTCTCTCGTGGCGCGTCTGCGTCCGGGGCAGACCACCGCTGTCGTCTAACGGTAGGATAGCCGACTTTGGCTCGGCTGGTATGGGTTCGAGTCCCATCGGCGGTATCAATTTGTCCTAGTGCAAGAAGTAGCACGGCTGGCGCTGACCCAGTAGGTGCGGATGCAAGTTCCGCGGACTTTACCATTTATGCAAGCGTAGCCCAAGTTAGAGGCAGGGCCGGGTAATACCCGAATCCTATCGCTTGCACCCTTTTTGAGCCGAATTGAGGAAGGTTACCAACACACTCCATATGTTGGGCGCAAGCCCACTCCTTTCTCTGTCACCTTGCTCAAATCTCTTTTATAGAAGTTAAGTGTTACGGTAGCATCGCTGGCGCTGACCCAGCGGGCGCGGGTTCAACTCCTGCAACTTCTGCCATTTCTTTAAGTCCGGACCAGAACCAGGCGGAGCGCTCACTCCGTCGGTTCACCCGGGTCCGTTGTGCGCCATTCCCAACTTTGCTTCAGAGCCGGTTGGCGGTGCGCGGCGGATCCGGCTTATGGCCCTTTTTCATCGGTAGTATTGTCCATGGTGGACTGGCGGGTTGTAAACCTGTCGCGTTTACGCAGAGCTGGTTCGATTCCAGCCCTGCCGATCATTCATACATCCTCGCGCAAGGCGTTGAGGTCGGTTCTGAGCCGGCCAAGGTTGGGGTTCGATTCCTCCCGAGGGTTCCATTTGTCCTAGTGCAAGGAGTAGCACGGCTGGGGCGCTGACCCAGCAGATGTGGATGCAAGTTCCGCGGACATTGCCATTTCTGCAAGCGTAGCCTAAGTTAGTGGCCAGGTCGGATTACTCCGAATCCAACCCTATCCTTTTCCTGATCATCGGGCTGAACGGGTCATTGGTTATCGAAATCCTATCGCTTACACCCTTT
>Ga0209353_10001247_pt1 | contig 14604 bp, 17 predicted proteins | sample LauGreSpBDMM15SD_2_FD_187561 | JGI IMG/M metagenome (GOLD analysis project Ga0209353, IMG submission 187561) | Freshwater lake microbial communities from Lake Michigan, USA - Sp13.BD.MM15.SD (SPAdes) (version 2) | ecosystem: Environmental > Aquatic > Freshwater > Lake | place: Lake Michigan...
GTAGATCGGGATAATATGGTGTTTCAATCTTGCTGAGATCTTGTTCAGTTACAGATTTAGCTGCGTGTGTTGAGCATAGAGTGAAAGCAGGATATCCATACAGTACAGCTTCAGTAGCAGCATTGCTGTTGAATGTCACCAGTGCATGAACATCTTCGTCTAATGCTTCTTTGAGTGAGTTAGTGATCATTCTATCAGTACGACTTTTTACACGTTCTCTAACTTCAATAGGACGATCAGTATATTGCTTAATAGTTGCAATGGTTTCTTCTAACCATTGCTCTAGTTCTAGATTGTAGAACTTCATGGGTTTTTCGTCAGGTTTGGCAATAAGTATTTTTCTACCGCCTTTTTTCCAGCGATGTACTGGGATGGCCAGATTCTTGAATCTATCAGGCGGTCGGTGAATTACTTGATCATGTTGCAGATCATTTTTTACAATACGGTGCCAAAACTTCCAACCCATAGGATTCAACGGACCTCGTTGATTGCCCATGTATCCTGTGTCCATAAAATAAAAATCTCTGCCTTCAAACCAACAGCGTTTCATTATTTTGTGTTTTAGGATTCCGCGTAGAACAATAGGATCTTCACTGTCGTCATAATTAAAATCATCAGAATTAATTATTCTACCGCCACTGCCTATAGCAAAGGAATTGATATATTCGTCCTCACCGCCCTTACTGAGATATATGGCATTTTTCATACTCTTTCTATATCCTCTTCAACACAACTTTGTCCGTATTGTATTTCAACAATCTTGCAAGGTACATCAAAAGGATTAGTCAGTTGATGCCATTCGGCAACGGGTATTTTATATTCTTGATGTTTCTTTAATTCTGCAGGTAGCAATCGATAACCGTTAGGCATCATGCTGTTAACTACACATTCACCTTCGCTGACCATCCAGTATTCTGCACGTAGTTGGTGGCGTTGCATACTTAGACTTTTTCCAGGCTCCACGGTAAGTTCTTTAACTTTCATACCGGGTACTTCATGTAACACACGATAGTATCCCCACTGGCGTTCGGTTTTAGGAGCCTTCCATTCTTGTAATATCCACGAGCTAGAATTCATTTTATGTTCGCCGCCTACCCCAAACACAAATTCTAAATGCAACATTTCTTCAAGTAGATCCATCTCAGAGATATTTTCTTTAGTACGATCGCCGCCATTGGCAAAGATTATTTGTGCAGTTGGATATATTGCTCTAACTTTTCTAATAGCATCTTTTGCGCTGCCGTCTGCATCATCAAAGTTGATAACACGATCCACATCTTTGATAGCACTTAGGATACTGGCACGTTCTTCCCAGGGCATAAACTCTTGCCCCTTCTTGCGACGTAGCCAAGCATCAGAGTTTGCCCCGATGATTAAAACATCGCCTAGTTTCTTAGCTTCTTTAATATAGTTAATATGACCTGAATGAATGGGATCAAATCCACCTGTTGCAATTACTATTGTTTTCATGTTGATATTTATCTGCTACTATTATAGGTAAATATTAATATGAAATTACATTCGACTCCTGTTACATTTAATAATTATTCTTTTGATTTTTACATACACGATCCTGACATTGACAGAATGGTAAGTAGAAAAATAGTAAAAAGAGGCCCATGGGAACCAGAGTTAAGTAAAATATGGATGGATGCTATCGGTAAAGATGATATAGTATTAGACATTGGTGCTAATATAGGTTGGTATTCTAAGTTAGCAAGACTACAAGGATGCTCTGTTTATGCTTACGAACCAGATCCAAGAAATTTTAATATCCTAAAAGAAAATTGTCCAGATTCGAATCTATTCAATGTTGCACTCGGCGATAATAATTTTAAAAAGTTTTTAAAATTCAACGATACCGGAAACTACGGCGATAGTCAGATAAGAAGTGATGCCGGTGAATTAACCGTTGATGTAGTAAAATTAGATGACATATTTTTAGAAGATCCGTCTAAAATTAAAGCTATTAAAATTGACGTACAAGGATACGAGCCGTTTGTACTAGATGGAGCAAAAAATATATTTTCTAAATTACCAAAAGGATGTCTTGTACTTTTAGAATTTTGTCCATCGTTATTAGCACAGAACGGATTCGATATAGATTGTTTAAATGATTTTTTATCTCAGTTTTCAAATTCGTATGCTATGATTAAAGATAAAAAACTTACAATTCCTCAAATGTTTGAGTGGTTTTCTACCCTTGACACCGATCAACAATATTACGCAGACACTATTAGCTACATCTAAAATAATGAAAGAATTTGAAAGTCAAATATATTCTCAAAATGGTGAGGATGGAATCATCGATCACATCTTTGAAAAGATAGGTACAACAAACAAAATTGCAGTAGAGTTTGGTGTTAGCGTAGGAGCAGTTAGTGGACAAACAAATACTAGGCTGTTGTCTGAAAAAGGATGGGCTACATTTTGGTTTGATTGTGAACCGTCGTTAGTAGTACCAACAAATTGTACGTTTACACAGGCTAAACTAACATCAAATAATATTTGTTCTATTTTTGAATCTGTTGGTATTCCTAAAGACATAGATTTACTTTCTGTAGACGTAGACGGAAACGATTATCATCTAAGAGAGGCTTTAAAAGAATATCGTCCTAGAGTATGTGTTATGGAGTATAACGGCGCATACGACGGAACAACTAAGTATATTATGCCAGAAGATGATAGCTATGTATGGAAAAATAAAGAAACTATTTTTGGTGCAAGTTTATCTTCGTTAACTGATCAAGCTAATAGATTAGGTTATGATTTAGTGCATTGTGAGAAGCGGGGAGTGAATGTTTTTTTTGTAAGGAAAGACATAAATCCGTTTCCAGCTAAAACTAGTGAACAAGCATGGGTGCCGTTATTCTGGGCGTGGAGAAAGAAAAAATGACTAACTGGATAGATATTTTTAAAAATGATTATGCTAAATTATTAGACCGTGGAGCATCTGGTGCTGCTAGAGGGCTAGTGGAAGGCTTATATAAAAGAGCAGAAGGTTTTCAAATTATATTTGAAACATTACTAGAACAAAAATCTAATGACTTTGCTATTATAGAAACTGGTACTGTTCGTAAACCTCATAATTGGAAAGACGGAAACAGCGGATTCTTGTTTTCAGAAATGGTTAGATTGCATGGTGGATTTGTACGATCTGTAGACATTGATCAGTCTGCTGTAGACACCGCAAATCAATTTATTGATCAACAATATTATAGATCATTTTGCTCTGATAGTGTTGCGTGGTTAGCTTCATTAGACGATTTAAATACCATTGATTTATTTTATCTTGACAGCTACGATGTAAGATGGCACGATGATGCTCCAAGTGCTGCACATCATTTAAAAGAATTTCAAGCAATTGAACAGCATTTAAAACCAGGTTGTATTGTTGCCATTGATGACAATTCAAGACTATTAGAAAATAATAAACGCACAGGCAAAGGGCGCATGATTGTTGAATATTTAGATTCTAAAGGCATCTATCCTATATATGATGCTTACCAAATAATTTATAAGTTTTAAGGAAAATTATGATAGTAGATACATTATTGTTTAATGATGAATTTGATATGTTAGATATACATCTAGCAATTACAGAACACTACGTAGATCAATGGATTGTGTTAGAAGCCAGCAGAACATTTAGTGGTTTGCCTAAACCTTATAATTTAACAAATAATTTAGACAGATATAAAGAAAAGTACGGCGATCGATTAGAAGTTATTAACTTAGAATTAACAGAAGATCAAAAAAATTTAGTATGCGAAACTATGATGCGCAGAGGGTTCCGTGAATCCTTGATCAAGTACAATGACAACGATATAATTATACACGGAGATTTGGACGAAATTATAAATCCGGAAAAATGGAATTCTATAATTGCATTAATGGAAGAACATGATAAACCAGTTTCTTGTATTTTTGAAATGTATTTTTATAGATTTGATCAAAAAGCAGGTAGAAGTTGGAAAGGCAGTGTAGTTGCTAAAAACAGAATGTTTGATACTCCACACGACTTATACAAAGGAGATATGGCAGTAGTCAAACGAAAAAATAGAAATCATTGTATAGGATCGGACGGGCATGTTGGGTGGCACTGGACATGGATGGGCAACGACAATTTAATCAAAAATAAAGTAGTAAGTTGTATTGAAAGCCAGTATCGAGATCCTGAGCAAGTGCTGGATGCTTTTAAGAAAGCTGATACTATGTCAGCAATTAATCACAAAGCAGGTAGTGAAATTGTCAATCCAGTTTACCCGGACTCAGTATTGCAAATATTAAAGAACCATCCGGATTATTGGTTTAATCCTCCATTGGAATAATATCATGAATAGATCAGAACTCTTACACCACTTACCAAAAAATTCAGTTGGTGCGGAACTAGGCGTATACCTAGGAGAATTCAGCCAAGAAATATTAAATAGTGTCCAACCAGATAAATTATACTTGATCGATGTTTGGGACTTTATCGAATTAAGTTATAAAGACAAACTTATGAGAAATCATAAAAGTCAACATAATAATTATAGGACTGTTCTAAAAAAATTTTATAATATTTCTAACACTTTTATGATTAGATCTAAAACTGATATAGTTTCTGAAGTATTTCCAAACGAATACTTTGATTGGGTCTATATTGACGCTGATCACAGCTATGAAGGATGCATGAATGATTTAATTAACTGTGATCCGTTGGTAAAAAATGACGGATTAATATTAGGGCATGACTTTGACGAAATATCATTCCCCGGTGTTATAAGAGCAGTACAAGAGTTTGTTAAATCTCGAGGATATTATCTAACATACATAACGAATGAAACTCGCTGTCCAACCTATGTAATTTCTAAAACAGCAGAAACAGATCTACACTTTAAACAAATTATAAATCCCAGTACTTCTTAACGTCGGGATGATGTAAGCTATCCCAGGGTTTTCGTTTGCCCGAACAAAATAGAAAGCTCTGCGGACTATTCAGATTTGTTTCCCGTTTAGCTATTCTACCTATATAGTCCGGCCTAGACAATACATTTTGAAATAATTCATGCTCTACATAGTCTGAAATAAATCCCTGATCTACATATTTCTCCGTTGATTGATATTGCGTATGCCATTCTGCAATTGTCTTTGTTAGAAACTTTTCCCAAAGCTGCGAATAATCTCCATTCCACCACATCAGTGCAGAACAACTAATAGGTCCTTTCCACGGACATGCAGTCATTAAGAATTTATGTTGAGAACACTCTAATACAAATTTATCTAGGCTTCCGCGAATAATTGTATCAAGATCTATATATAAACAATTTTTTGTTAGAGCTAAATCTTTTCTAAATAGCTGAGGTTTTGCCCAGACTCCCCATGCTTCGGCAGGAACTAATGGTATCATAGGAATAGTGTTTACCCCAGGAATATCAATATCTGAAATACAGTAAAATTCGTGATCAATTGTTAGATAGGTATCTACAGCTTTTTTTAATTTTACAACATACTCGGGTAACCAAGTAGGCCCGCTTTTAAGCACAGTAATAATGTTTATTTTCATGTAGTTCCTTATAGATAAATATTTATATCATATTTTAGGGATGTAAAATGAAGTCATTAGTTACTGGTGGTGCAGGATTTATCGGATCACATATTGTTGATAAATTATTAGTATTAGGGCACAGTGTTATTGTGATTGATAACGAAAGCTCCGGTGTTCACGAGCACTTTTATCATAATAAAAATGCAGAATATCATAAAATCGATATTGCAGATTATGACGCTACCAAGAACTTATACAAAGATGTAGATTATGTTTTTCACTGTGCTGCTGAATCAAGGATTCAACCAACTATTTTAAATCCGTTAGGTGCTGTTAGAACTAACGTGTTAGGTACAACTACAGTATTACAGTGTTCGAGAGAACACGGTGTTAAAAAAGTAATGTATTCTTCGACATCATCAGCATATGGATTAGCAAATGAACCACCGTTAAACGAAACAATGCCTGATGATTGTTTAAATCCCTATTCTGTTTCTAAAGTATCAGGTGAAAAAATATGTGCAATGTACACTGACCTATTTGGGGTTAAGACAATAACTTTTAGATATTTTAATGTTTACGGACCTAGAGAACCAATTAAAGGGCCGTATGCTCCAGTAGTTGGTTTATTTTTGCGTCAGTTTAGAGCAGGCGAAGTACTAACAGTTGTTCCGGATGGAACCCAGCGTAGAGATTTTACACACGTTGACGATGTTGTTAATGCAAATATTTTAGCAATGACAGTGGATCATGAGCATTACGGAGAAATATTTAATGTGGGTACCGGTACAAATCATTCTGTTTTAGAATTAGCTGCAATGATTTCAGATAATACTGTTATGATTGAGCCTAGAGTTGGAGAAGCATATATTACCCTAGCAGACAACTCTAAAATTAAAGAAGTACTAGGTTGGATACCAACTAAAAATATTGAAGATTACGTTAAAGAAGAATTATTAAAGTGATCTTACGGTTTCTCAACAAACCAACAGCGACCACTACGATAAACTTTAATATTTTTTGCCCCAAAAAATTCCCATACTGCTTTTTGAACGCCGGGGTGTCCTTTAGTGTAGTCATCGCCCCCAAAAGTTGACCCTGATTTAATTTTTGGCCACCAGGCATGCAGATCTTGAATAACGCATTCATATGTATGTCCTGCATCTACATAACAAAAATCAACCGAGTTATCTTTAAACTGTGTAGCTGCATCCCAACTTAATGTTTGGATGGTTTCTATTTTATCAATAACAGGTGCTACATTATCATGAAATATCTGTTTAAGATTCTTAGTTGCACTGTGATCTTTTAATTCGCTGCCACCGTCCCAGGTATCAACTGCATAAAATTTTCCTAATTTATTTCTATTAAATAATTCAACAACACAATAGGCAACAGACTTGCCGGTCCACGATCCTAGTTCTACCCATACACCGTTAGATGGAAATTTTTCAAGAGCAATATCTAAAAAAACTGTATTCCTCTCGTTCATAAATCCATCGATTGTTTGATAAAAGTGTTCCATTGTATTCCCTTATTATATTCGATGACGTTTATTAATCGTTTCGACACGCTCTAATAGTTCTAAACTCATTCCAACATCAATCGCCTGTTCACAAATTGCAGCAACATCTTTTGGAAAACATGCGCCGCCAAATCCAAATTTACCGTCAGGCCCAGGTACATCCCAGTGAGTATGTCCTAGTCTAGAATCATTCTTTGCTATTTCTTTAATATCTTGCCAATTAACATCAAAGTGCTGAGCTAGTTGATAGAACTCATTCATAAACGTTACTTTTGTGGCCATGAACGAATTGGCCAAATATTTAAACATTGATGCTGTTGTAATGTTGGTTTTATGATAATGTGTTGCAACAATAGTGCTTGTAGAAATTATTTCAATTGCTTTTTCTACATTGTCCGGTTTTCCGCCTACTAACACCCAAGTTGCTGATTCATAATCGGCAGTGGCATTTGCTGCCGTTAGGAACTCAGGAGCATGAACAATGTTGAAGTATTTTGATTCAAGGTATGCGTAAACGCCTGGAGGTACTGTGCTTTTACAAATAATAATCTTATTGTAATCTGTCAATTCTGCTAGTACAGATTTTACAAAACTGTCATCACAATGACCGTCTTCTAGCATGGGAGTAGGAACGCAGACATAAACTGCATCACAAGTTTTAATTTGTTCTAAAGAAGCAGACTTATCCCCTAACTTAGGATCACGGGCAACTACATCATGATGCCTGTGTGTCCACGCTACTGCTGATCCTACATAACCTAATCCTAAAATGCCTATTTTCATAGTGATGCGTCTTCTAATCCTGATACTCGTAATTTAACAATGTTGCTAAGATGCCATTGTTTCTGATCAAGTGCTTTGATAATGCCTAACCACTTGTTACGTAACAGGGCAAAGTCGTTGATAATTTTTTCAAAATCTACCACGTCAGCTTCACCTTCTACAAACTTTTCACAGTCTCTAGAGCTTAGTTGACGTTGGTAGTTTTCGAGATACTTGCGAAAATGTTGACTGCGAAGTCTACGAAGTTCAATGTTTAAGTACTCAAGGATACCTTCAATTTCTTGAAGTTGATTAAAGCGTTCTTCCACAATGCCGGGCATTTGCGAACTTGCCTTCTCGATGTTTCCCGCTATGCGGACATCTTGTTTTGCTTCGATTAACTCAGCTTCATAATAGGCCACAGCATCTGGAATGTTGCTTATATCTTTACTAACCCGATCGTACCAATTCATTTATTCCTCATTTTCGTCGCTGCCTTCATCCTCTTCCTCAATTTCTTCACCGTCGATTGAATATTCTATTGCAGTGTCTAGGTAAGGATCGACGCCAAGAAGGCTTTCAAGTGTTGATTCTTTGATACCATAGTCTAGCAGTGTGTTTACAAAATCGGCAGCAAGATCTTTGCGATGTTTTTCTGGAATGTGTTCAATAACCAATGTCCAGATATCCGCAATTAAGTCGTCTTTCATTCAATGACCTCCAAGTCTGATTCAACTGTAGTAGTTATCTCAGAAGTGGATTTTTCTCCGTGTTTCGAAATGTCAGCCATTACAATGTCTAGACCGTCTTTCTCATTACGTTCCCAAGCCTTACGGAACTGCTTGATAATTTCTCCGTCTTTGGTAGTGTATACTAGGCTGTTGCCTTCTTTCTTGAGCATGCCTTTGGCTTCGAACAGGTCGACCAATCCACTATATGGACTCATACCTGTTTCATAAGGAATCTCAACCTGTACACTTTCAAACGGCTTGGCATAACGTGTTTTCATAATCTTACAAGCTGCACGAATACCCTGTACAGTTGTAGTTTTATTGCCGTCTGCATCAAGTTTTAACTTTAGTTTACGCATGGCAACTACAATAGAGCTTGCATAAATGAAACCTTGTCCACCACTAATCTTGTCATCCGGATCAAACATGTCTTGACTAGCGTAGGTGTGATTGGTACATACCATACCAATGTTGTAACTACCAAACATGTTGACACAGTTTCGAACCAGTGCAGTTAGTGCTTTAGGCTTACGGCCCATGTCACCTTTCATATCACCAGCCTGAAACTGGTTAACGTCTGTAGGAGTCAACAACATGCCTAATGAATCTATGATAAACAAGATCTTAGGACGATCTACTTCATCCATTGTTTTGTATTCTGCAATGAACTCTGTGATGGTCTTTGCCACATCGTCAATCATGGCCATGTTAAGTTTCAACAACTTGTCTGGACTTGTATCAACTCCGAGAGCGTGTAACCATTTTTCGTCAAGTGCATTTTCTGTATCGATCAAGATAGGATAAATGCCCTGTGCTTGTGCGTTCTTGACTAGATTGCCTGAACAGATAAATGATTTACCTGCACCACTTTCGCCAGCAAACACAGTTACCTTGCCCAACGGAATACCTCGTTCAAAGTATCCGCTGATAAGATAGTTTAATGCGTAGTTGTTTGTACTGACCCAGTCTGTTGGGTCGTTGAAGCCAATACTTAAACCGTCAATAGATTTAGTAATTGACTTTCTAAATTTAGAAATATCAAATGCTTTTGCCATTATTTTTTTGCCCTGTTGAGAAATAGAGTGTGAGTTGCCCCACACTCTATGTTTAGTCTAATTACTTCTGACGATTGCGAATCATGGCAAGGATGTCTTGCGCACGACTTGCACCATCGCTGGCTGGTTGAGCTGCCGGAGCACTGGCTTTGGCAGCTGGCTCGTCTACATCAAACGGGGCATCTTCCTCGACTGCTGGCTTTGCTGCTGCGGCGCGGGGAGTAGATGCTTTGTGGGGATCTCCTGTGGCCTGCCCCATACCTGCTGGCTTGAAATATTGACCCCAACGATCCATGTCATATGCTTCACCGTCAACTGACGCTTCAAACATTTCTTTCATGACCTTGAGTTCAACGTCAGTAGGCTTCTTGGGCAAGAAGTCGCTAAGATTAAACAAACCGTGAGTTTCAATGGCCGCTGCTTCAACTTCCGTTACAGAACGTTCACGACGGCTCCACTTTGATGTAGAGTAGTCAGCAAAGCCACCTTTAGATGTCTTGGCAATACGGAAGTCTACGCCCTTGAGGTAGTCAGTTGGCAATTCTTCCAACTCTGGATCCATTAATGCTGAACGGATAATTTGATAGATTTGAGGACCAATGATAAATCTGCGAATTGGATTCTCAGGTTGCTTGTCTTCCTTGATAGGATCTTCAACAACAAAGCCTTGGAAAATGTATGAACGCTTTTTCCAATACTTACGACCCATCTCTTCCAATGATTTATCTTTAAACCAACCACGCACTTCTGTAAGTATTGGGCAAACTGTACCGTCATTGTACATTTCAACGCAAGGAACTTGCACCTGAACTGGACGACTGTCTGTTTCACCTTTGATGCCTGCAAACGGCAATTTGATCATTGCACGTTCTACCCAGAAAAATGTATTGGCAGAGTTGCCATCGGGTAGTAAACGGATGACCGCTTCCTTGCCTTCTTGCATGTTCCAATGTGGGTAAATTGCGTTGTCTCCACCGCCGGTGGATTGTCCTGTGGACTTTGATTGTGCTTCTTGAAGTTTCGCACGGATTTCTGCTAGTGATGCCATTTTAAATGCCTCCTTGTGTTATGCCTAAAATGTTTATATGCCTTATGCACATGTATTATTATGCGCTTTTTATTTAGCAAGGTCAATGATTATCTGCTATTTTTTTGATTTTGTTTTGCCAAAAGAAAAGCCCAGGGCTTAACCGTGGGCTCCTCTATATTTGGCCATTGCTATTTGTCTAGCTAGCCATAATCTAAACTTTACATAGTCCGATAGTTCATCTTCAATGATCTTACCAAACTCTTGACTACGTCGATTACGACCATAAGTGACCTCATCGTCTATTATGAGGTCACTGTCTTCTAGATCAAATTTACTTTGCTGGAGCAGCAGCTGGCTTTGCGTCTGCTTTAGGTGCGTCTTTCTTTGCACTGTCACTTTTTGCAGGCTTTTTTTCTTCCTTCTTAACTTCAGCCTTGGCTGGAGCACTTGCTGTAGCAGCTGGGGCTGCTGGCTTGGCTTCTTCTTTCTTAGCAGGTGCTTGTGCAAATGCTGATACTGCGAACACGGTAGCGATGATTGCGATTGCTGATTTCATTTTAAAGTTTCCTTTTGGTTAAGTAGGAATTTCTACCCCTACATATATATAACGCTGTAGCTAGCAAATTCGTTGACAAGCAATTTAGCCAAAAGAAAGGGCACCTCTGTGCCCAATCTAATAGAGTTCTTAATCAACTCTAACTGCTACGAACAATCTTTACATGCCTGCTAATCGTCTAATGCTTTCTAATTCGTCTGCGCTATCTTTTGTGTTATGTAAAATATTATAAACTTCTGATGCTTCTTCCTCGCCAACTGCATCCACGCCGAGGATATTAGTTAATTCGTCAACCATAGCTGATGATATTGGCAAAAGTTTATCTTCGTTATCAAATACATAGTCGTATTCTTCGTCATCCCATTCTTCCACTAATTTTCCAAAGTGTTGTTCTAGTTCAGCTACTTCATTTGCTTCCCAACCGTAAGCAATACCTCCCGAGTCGGATAAGCTATCAATTAAACCAGAAACTAAGTCTTCTCCGCCACTTGATTTATACTTACTATATTTGTTATTCCATGCAACAACCGCAGAGGTTTTATCCGAAGAAGCTTCTACTTGCTGAGTATTATTAGACATGCCTGACAATTGTTTAATACGTGCTAATTCTGCAATTTGTGGATCTTGTTGTTGTGGAGCCATACGCTCTACCATTTTGCGAGCAACTTGTTCTGCCTGTTCACCAAACTTCTTGCCTACCATAATAGCAACGCCTTCTGGACCTTTAGGAAATGTGCCTGATTCACGGTCATAAAATGTGTGAATAAATTCTGCCAATTCTTGTACATTCATTGCTTTTTTCATACCCCGACGTGCCAAGTGACGTGCCTTGTTCTTGATGGTATTACCAAACTGATCCTTGTTGTCTTTTGGATCTGTGTAAGGCCCGTCGAACGGAGGAGAATTGTTATTATTATTTCTTTCATCTGGACTATCCCCGGCCATTTGTGGTTCTTCAGCAGGAACTTCTGCGCCTGCTTCTGGAGCAGCCACTGGTTCTTCAGCGGCTACTGGCTCTTCAGCTGCCTGTGCATTTGGATCAAAATCACCAAAATCTAATTCTTGTAGGACGTCTGGGGCATTTTCTTCAAGCCAGGCATACACTAACTCTCTTACATCAAACGCAGAATCTTTACTCTTGTCCACTGCTAATTCAATTTCTTTTTCTAAAATAGGATCTTCAATAATGCCTTTTAAACTAGGAATAGCATTGTCACCGCCTACACCTGCAGGAAATGCCTCGCCAACTAATGCCTGTAATTTTAAAATAGCAGCATCACGTTGGTCAGGATCTTGGATAGCACTAGTCTCGCCTAACCCCATAACCCAAGATTCAAATCGATCAAACTCGTTATGTTCTTCAAGTTCGATATCTTCTATGGTATCTTGTTCTGTGGTTGTCATTGCGACTATGTCGTCATAGCCTATGTCGCTTTCTTTCATTAGTCTATATAAGACCGGGAACACATTTTTAATATCTTCTTTGAAGTTTCTAACTGTAAATTTTTCTGTAAATTCTTCTACAAATTCTTGTGGAACTTCTTCTTGTGTTTGTGCCTGAAATGATTCAATGTATTGTTCGTAGTGCCCTTGCTTGCTCATTGCCTTGATTTGTTCGCGCAATCTGTTTAGTTGTCCTGCTGATCTTTCTACAACATTATTTGTATCAGAATTCATGAGGTCATTGCGAACAACATAGTTGCCAAAGCTCTTTAGTTGAGCAATTTCTTCACTCATGTTCACAATGCTTTTGCCAATGTCGTCATAAGGAACACCACCGTTAGCCACATGTCGTTGCATGGCACGGGCGCCTGCTAGATGAATGAACGGATATTTAAAACGTTCTCCATCCTGATTTTCAACAAACAATCCAGAAATGTTTCTGCTTCTTGCACCTGGGGATGCATCATCCATTACTGCTTGATTGTGTTTGATAATGAGACGTGTGTCCATTAACTTTTGATAACTAACGGTTCTTGATCCGTATAGTGCGCTTTCACTCATAATGCTTTCTCCAACAGGTTTGACTACTGTGTTTGATTGATCTTTGGGCGTATTGTGCTGACTAAGAAATTCATAATCTCTCTGATCTAGGTTGTCTTTGGTAATGTCTCTAGTATCGAACGCCATTAGTCTACGTTTTGCAAAGGTGCGCAATTCTTTTAGAAATCCGTACCAGTTATCTTTCTGGCTGCCATCCATTGATTCTGTAATACCTGTAGAAAAATATACCTTCAATGAACTCTGTTCTGCTAGGCTAATACTAACATGTCCAATGGCAGTTTCACCTTCCATATAATCAAAATCAAAGAATCTTGCATCTTCAGGATTGATAGTAATGGCTCCGCCAGAATCGCCTAATTTTAGGCCTTTGAAGCGGCTTCTAATTTTATAGAATAAATCAGTGGCTATATTGTTTGTTGCGTCCATAGTTATATTTATCAAAAACCGCTAGACACAAATATCGGCATGGGCATTTGATCTTCGCTTAATTTTTCTGTCATCTTTTCGTAGATCTTAGGATCCCAGTCTGACAATACTCCGGCCATGCGTATTACTAACAGCATTGCACTTACTAGGTCATCGTGTTCGCCTGTTTTAGCGCCAAATCCTACTCCGTGTGCCACAAACGTTTTAAGCTCAGATATTAGAGGTTTTGAATAAATCTTCATTTTTTGTGTTTCTAACATGTGTTTAACCTGGCTGCAAGCAGTGATTTTTGTCTTGTGTGTTGTATTAAATCCTTTTCTGAATTTACGTACATGACCCTTACGCATAGGCTCAGAAAGGAATAATCCGGGGAAGTTTTCTTCTCCTAGATTGCTGATAACAATAAGGGCTGCTTCGCCTAATGTATTGTTTTCAACTGAATAATAGAGCTGCGGAATTCCGCCTTTTTCTAATCCTCGGTCTTGAATATACTTGCAAATTTCTCTTAGGTGTTTGACCTGTGCTTGAATAGGCGTCAGGTTATGTCGCCATTCTGCCACCTGTTCCATGCTGGGCATTTCAAATACCTGTATGGCACCATAGTCTCCACCTGTACCCAATGACGGATCTAGAGAAACTAGGTAAGTTGCCCTTGGATCGATGTCTTTATAAAAGCGTGTTTGCCCCATGGTCATGATAGGGTCAACACCTTTCATTTCTGCAAGACGTACTGAGTTGATTAGCGTTTCATCAAAGATCAAGAATTCGCAATCAAACTCACGACGGAATCGCTCTTCACCGATCTTTGCACGTTCTGTTTGAGCCCATTTCTCATCACGATCTGGATGTTCTGCCCAGTGTGCAAAGAAACTGTGGAATCCGTTCTTACCTAATGCTTGTTCATTTCCGTGTTCGTCAAATCGATTGTTGGCCTCAGTCCAAATAAGTGCAAACTGATCTTCGTCTGAGTTAGGCGTCGATGTAA
>Ga0209353_10001248_pt1 | contig 14602 bp, 3 predicted proteins | sample LauGreSpBDMM15SD_2_FD_187561 | JGI IMG/M metagenome (GOLD analysis project Ga0209353, IMG submission 187561) | Freshwater lake microbial communities from Lake Michigan, USA - Sp13.BD.MM15.SD (SPAdes) (version 2) | ecosystem: Environmental > Aquatic > Freshwater > Lake | place: Lake Michigan, USA...
TCACAATTTCTGTACCTACTTATGACAATGAGGGATTCTTGTCATACACACCTTCAACAACTACAGTTATCGCCTTTGGAAAACAGATCACTGCTGACATTTGGGCAGAGTATGAATTCTTTGATTTGGTCCACACTAACAATGTGCATCAAGGAGTAACTGCAGTTACTTTAGGTACAACTGCTATTGCCAGTGCAAATGAAAATTCCAGTTTCATTATTCCTCTCCACAAGGCAGTATTCACTGATTTGAATTTAGTTCGTAGAACACAGTTGAGTTTGGAATCTTCGTTCCTTGTGATTAACTATTACAACAAGCAAACAATCCCTTGGTATGCTTCTGGATTTTTCCAGATCATTGTTGTAGTTATCATTATTGTTGTTGCTGTATATACAGGCTACATCGGGCCAGAATCTGCAGGTGTATTTGGAACCAATGCAGCAGTGGGGGCTACTCTAGGCTTTACAGGTACTGCAGCAATTATTGCTGGTGCCATTGCCAATGCTGTAGCTGCAGCCATCATCTCTGCAATGATCACCAAAGTAGCCATCAGTGCTCTCGGTGAAGAAGTTGGTAGGGTTGTTGGCCTCATTGCTTCAATGATCACCATCAACTTGATGAGTTCGACTGGTCCATTCAACTTGGCTGACTCTTGGGCACAGATGACCAAAGCAGACAACCTTATCAGGTTCAGCATGAGTGGTGTTCAACAGTACGGAAGCTACCTGCAAGGGCAGGCGATGGAAGTCAATGCCAAGACTCAAGCTTTGATGTTAGAGAGTAACAAGGCATTGGAAGAAATCAATCGCCTTACCCAAGAATTGATGGGAGACACTGGTGTGAATCCCACAACAATCACTGACGCAATACGCTATGCTACTGAAAACCCTGCACAGTTCTTCAACAGAACTACAATGACAGGCACTGAGATTGCTGCAATCTCCATTCAACTCGTGGAAGACTTCCCTGCTCCACAACTCGCACTCCCTTACCTTGACTAATAAGGATACATATCATGGCTGACTATTCTCTTGTGCCTTCTGCACAACAACAAATGGGTTCATGGGGTCAACCTAATATGAACCTTCTTGGGCAAATGCCACAAGCCCCACAAATGCTTGATTACTCTTTTGGTCAAACAGGTGCTATGCCTGTTGCTGGCATGAATGGTGGTACAGGTCTGACTATGGGTGGTGCTGGTGGGTATGGTGGTATGTCTTCTTGGGGGCAAGGTGCTGGTGGTAACTCACTTGGTTCAGGTTTTGGGATGAACATGCCTACATTTGCTCTTGGCCTACAAGGATTGAATTCCCTTGGTTCCTTGTACATGGGCAGTAAGTCTTTGAGTTTGGCCAACAAACAGTTTGAGTCTGCTCAGAAATTTGCCAACATCAATTTGGCAAACCAAACCAAGTCTTACAACGATACTCTTGAAAACAAGATCAAGCGTATTGGCTCTTTTAATGGCACTTCTGCTGCAGACACTGCTGCTGAATATGAGCGTCGTAAACTTACTGGTCAAGCTTAAGGAAAAATTATGGCTGCATTAACTTGGCGTGACGTTGCTGCCCCTAATTTGGGCAATCCACAGGACAGCATTAATTCTGCTGCAAAACTTCTTGCTGCTAGTACTACTGGCATGTCTGGTGCATTGACTCAATTTGGTGATCAACAGGCTTTACAGCAATTGGCTCAGTATTCTGATGCACAGAAACTGCAAGCAGATATTCAGTCTGGTCGTTTTAATACAGCTAACGCTTCAGGTGAAGCTCTGGCTGCAATTATGGGACGCCCTGCTAATTTGATTGAGAACCAAACAAATCAACAACAAGCTGCATACCGCAAAGAATTGAATCCTTTGTTGATTGCTTCACAAGGCACTGCGAATGAACAAGCAGGTTATAACTTGTTTCAAGACAAGGATGGCCAAGCACGCCTTGAAAACTTCACACGTCCAAATGAGAATGCTGATCGAACTCGTCTTGTAAATGTTACCCAAGCTAATACAGATGTTGATCGTTCACGGGCTGATGCTTTGTGGAACAGGACAGAAGATACCCGTAAGCTTTTGGACACTGCACAAGTTGATGTCAATACTCGTCTTACTGATGGTTCATTGAACACAGTGAACCAAGCACGGGACTTGCTGAAGACTTTGAGCACTGGACCCAAGGAAGTAACAGACTTCTACACCAAAGCATTGAGTACTCGTTTCCCTGACTTGATTGCTGCTCCTGTAGCTTCGCCTCTCAGTAGTGGGATTGGTTCCTTTGGTTCCAATATTTCAGTTCCGGGTGTCACTGGTGGTACGGTTGCTGGTACTGGCACTTCTGTTGGTGAACGCAACAACAATCAAGGCAACTTGATGGGTACTGGTTGGGTTACTTCAATGCCCGGTTACTTGGGTAACGATGACAAAGGCTTTGCCAAGTTTGCGACCAATGACCAAGGCACGGCTGCAAACAATCATCAGTTGGAACGGTACTGGGAAGGTACTCAAGCTACTGGTGGTAAGCCTGTGCGTACCATTGATGGCATCATCAATACATGGGCACCTCCTGAATCAGCAACTGCGAAGACAGGTAACAGTGTTGAGTCAGTGGCCAACTACAAGAAGTATGTCCAGACACGTACTGGCATTGACATGACCAAAGAATTGACCAAGGAACAACTTGGTCCTGTTCGTGCTGCCATGCAAGAGTTTGAAACAGGTAACAAACCTACGAATGTGCCCACAGCACAACAACTCAGCAATACCAGTGCCTCGTCTATTGCCCTGAACAATATGGCAAAAGTGGGCGCCAATACACCTGAAGTAGAGCGTTGGTTGGGTGCCACAGCTACACCGGGTAATGGGTCTGCTGCTGATGTGGCCAATGAGTTGAAGAAAGGCAGTCTTGCTTCTGTACCTTTGAATCGTATTCAGGAAATGCTGCACCAAACTGCATCTAAAACTGAAACAACTGGTGATTACCGTTTAGCGGGGGAGATTCTTAAATCTTCTCTGACTGGTGATTCAACATTCAGGTTTGGTTTTGGTTCAGATACTTTTGGCTTTAATCCTGACTTCAGTGACAAATTGGTTGCAGCCAATATTGACAAGTACAAGACTCGTTCCAAAACGACTGATTCAATTCAAGCGGGTCGAACACTTGATCAAGGTTCTGCTGCATTACTTGAAGCACAGAAACAAGTTGAAGCCCTAAAAGCTTACAGTGTTGCTAAAAAGAATGAACTTGCAAAAGGTGTCTTTGGTGTAACTCAAGCTGATGTCACACAAGCTGATACCGCTTTGCAACAAGCTTTGGCTACCAGTGTGCAAATCCAAGATCAAGTTGCAAACTTCCGTCCAAAAACGAATGGTGAAGTAAAGCCTCCTGTGGCTGCACCAGCCAGTGCTACTGGAATACTTGCTGCTAATGCAACTACAGCAGTTAAAGCTGCAGATAGTGATTTTTATGCCAAACAAAAAGCTGCAGCAGAAGCTTCATTGAAGTTTAAACAAGAACGTCGCAAAGCAGAACAAGCAGCAGAAGAAGCTAAAAAGCGGCAGGAAGCTCTTGATGAGGCAAGGATTGCACAACGTCAGGCAGATTATGTACGTGAACAAATTCGTTTGCGTAAAGAGAGGGCGAAGTCATAAGTCTTCTTGTTATACTTACTTCTAATAAACCAATGTAGGGATACCCTGTGAACGACATTCTCAATGAATTATTGGCCAATGCCTCTGCCCAGAACCAACAACGAAATGTCACACAGCCACAAAGTTTAAGTGCTGTTAAGCAAGCTCAAGTTGCAGCCACAAGTGCAAACAAAGTTGCTGCTCTGGGTGGACCTGTGCCTACAGCACAGGAAATGTATGCTCCTTTGGTTGGTGCTCAGACTGGTGCAGGGGCAACCAGTGCTGCTCCCGTAGAGACAGACATTCGTAACATGGCTACGTCTGATTTAGAACGTAAATATGGTTACGGTGCTGCTGCTCAGATGATTGCCAACCGTGCCACAGCAAATAATTCAATCTTTGCTGACCAAACACAGCAACGTGATTGGAGTCAAACTGCTGCTGATCTGGTCAGTGGTGTTGGCCTTGGTGCAGTTAACTCTATCGGTGGTATAGGTGCAATGGGTCTTGGCCTTGTGAATGCAGATGCTGGCCAAGCTGCTGCTACCAAGTTGGAAGACTTTGGTTCATTCGTTCGTGACACTCAATCACCTGCATTGCAGCAACGTCGCAAAGTGTTGGCTGCTACTGACTTGATGGACAAGCGTGATAGTGATCTTCAGTATGAACAAGATAAAGCTGCTGGTGCTGGCATCACTGCTGATCTTTCACGTTTTGGCCGTGGTGTTGTAGATGGCATTGCCAACGCAATTGCCGATCCAATCACACTGTCTGATGGCATTGCTGAAGGTTCTGGTTCCTTTTTAGCATTGGCTCCTGTTAGTCGTGCTGCCAATGCAGCCAAGCTCTTGAAAGCTGCTGCTGCCAAAGACACTGCTCTGGCTGCTGGTAAGACGATTGAAGAAGCTACTGCCATTGCCAAGGGTGTCATGGCCAAAGATGGTATGGCTATTCCTGCTGCCATTGGTGCAATGGAATCTGGTGGTGCTTATCAAGGCAGTGTTAATGAAGTCAATAACATGACCCATGAACAATTGCTTGCTGGCTCCCCTGCGTATGCAGAAATGATTGCTGCTGGTATTTCTCCAAAAGAAGCCCGTACTTCTGTAGCCAACAAAGCTGGTCTGATGGCTGCTGCCATCACTGCTCCCTTTGCTGTGGCTGCTGGTTCATTGGTCAAAGGTTTTGAAGGCAATGCTCTGAAAATGGGGGCTGGCCGTACTGCTCTTACCAACATGGGCAAAGAAACTATTGAAGAAGGTTCCCAAGGTGTTACTGGTGCCATTGCACAAAATCTGGGTATCCAGACTTTTGCAAATGCAGACAAATCTCTTTCTGAAAATGTAGGTGAACAAGGTGGGCGTGGTGCTTTATATGGCTTGGGTACTGCTGGTGTTATGGCTGCACCAAGTGTTCTGGCTGGTGCTATCAAGAGTGCTGCTGGTTCTGTAGTTGGTGGCGTCACCAATTACTTGACTGAACGTGGTGATGCAATCACTGCTGAAAATGAAGCTGCATCTCCTGCTTCCATTAACCGTGCTGTTGAACAGTCTGCTGCTTTGGTTCAGGTAGCCCCTGCACTCAAGGCTGAAGTGGAACAGGCATTGGCTCCTGTTGCTGAAGATACGCCTGAAGTGGCTGCAGCCAAAGCAACTGCTATGGCAGATTTCCCCGGCTTCATTGATGCACTGAATATTCAGGAAACTGAATTGCAGTCACCTCTTTTGCAGCCTGTGGCGTCTGTCATTGCTGGTGCAAAGACACGCCCTGAAGCAATCACTGCAGTGCTTGCAGACATGAAGCAAGAGAAAGACCCTCGTGCTTATTTTGAGAAAGCTGTTGCTCTGCAGACTTTGATTGATACATCACTGGCAGCTACCGACAAACTGGGGGGTATTGACGATATGTTGCTTCCTCCACAAGTAAGCAAACTCTTTCAAAGTGTTGCTGGCATTGGTGATGCTTTGATAAATTCACCTGAAGTGGCAAGACACTTGGCCAAAGCTACTCAATTATTGCAATCACCTGCTGGTGTGAAGCTCATGAATGAGTTGCAGCAAACTCCTGAATCAGCACAAGTAATTGCTACGGTTGCTCAGACGAACCCTGATCAGATTGTTCCTGTTGTGGGCAAGACAGTTCTGAAGATGGCACAGGACGGTAAGCTTGTGCTGACAGAAGCTCAGACAAAATCTCTGGAGTCTGCCGTTGCATTGATGGAATCAGCACAGGCTTTTGATGCAGAATTGTTGTCACAAGGTGTGCCTAAATTGAAGGACATTGTTTCTGTTGAAATCAAAACTGAAGATGATCCGGGTAAAGATACACAAGGTGAACGCTCTGCTTTACAACACGCTCGTGAAATTGCTAAGTTAGCAATTCGTGGTGATATGAAAGGTGCTCAAGCAGCCCTTAAAACTTTTGGTACTTTTGCCCAAGGGCAATCTAATAAAGTAACTGGCATTAATCAGCATTATGCTGCTGGTAGAGGTGCACCTCACGTCACAGTAAAAGTAGCCTCTTATAAAGGCGGCATGACAGACATTAAAACTCCTGTTGGGATTACGCCCACAAAAGAAGGTTCTGTTAATTTTGCAAAGCGTGTCACTGCAGAAGCACGCTTCTTGGCCAACATGCACAACCTGTTGAATGACACATACAACTTGGGTGTGTCAGCACTTCCAATTGTTGAATTGGATGCTGCTCTTGCCAATGGTCGTACTGCTGATGTGGTTGCTGAATTCAACAATGGTAAGCGTGGCTACCCACAACAACAGACATTGAAGCCTGCTGCTGTTACGCCTACGCCTGCTGCACCTGTGGCTAAAGTCAAGAAGGAACGCAAACCAAAAGTAATCAAAGAACCAAAACCTCTGAAGATTTCCAAGGCTGTGAAAGCAAGCAAGACAGACAAACTGCAAGCACGTCTTGACACTGAGAAGCGTCCTAATATTCTGGCTCAAATCAATGCTGAGTTAGCCCTGCGTAAAGATCAACCAACCCCGGAGAAAGCAAATGTCACTCAAACCCCTGAAGCCATCAAAGCAGAACCGAGCCAAGCGGCCCAAGCCACAACCAGTCCCGCAGCAACTGGAACTCCCGTTCAACAAGTAGTTGCACCTGTCATTACACCAACGATTGTTCCCAATGCACCTAGTGTTACTGGCCAAGCAATTGTTGCTGCATCGGTGGTTACTCCCCCTGCTGCACCAAAGACAGTGGCTGAAGCCTACCCTGAGTTGTTGGGTAACAGTCGTGGTGTGACTTCGCTGGATAAGGCATTCAGCCTACGCAAGACTGTTTCTCGTTTCCTTGGTTCGGTATCCCCTGCAGCATTGGTGCAGTCTGTTCTTAGCTCCACCTCTGCACTGGTGGACTTCCTTGGTAAAGACACAACCAAGCGTTCATTGACGCCTGAGATTGCTACCTACTACGGTGAGCGTGTGCCTGCAATGGTGGGTGAGTTAGTCAAGCGTATGAACGCTTCCATGAATTCAGCGATTGACATTGTGCCCAAGAATGGCCTTACGCTACGTATCCTGTTGGGTACTGGTATTCCCGTGCATGATTACCTTCGTGGTAAAGCATTAAATATTTTAGAGTCTGATGGTAATACCAAACATCAACAAAATTTAAAGCTTGTGCAGGAAGCTCTTGTTGCTCATTTCAAAGACAAGCCCATAGTTATTGCTGAGTCTGCAGGCAAAAATGCTGAAGGTAAAGACCTGTATAAGCATAACCATAAGCTCATTGAATCTATTGTTCAAAATCATTTAATTGGTTTAGGTGAAAAACCTACACAAGCTTTTATTAAAGCAGCAATCAATGATTACATCAATGGTGCAAATTACGTTTACAACCAAGAGCTTGTGGAAGCTGCTGTTCTTGGTTCCTTGAATTGGTTTCAGAACTCAACCAATACTGGTGTCATTCGTGAAGAGAAAGACATTGCTGCATTGCTTGGTATCAATGAAGAAGACGTATCTGCTGCAATGCTGACTGCATTTAATAGTGGTGATCAATTGACTATGTGGGATGTGATTCCCCGTATGGCAGCAAACATCACTGAGTTCTGGGGAATGAAAGCTAACAATGATTTCTCACAGTCAGCTACTGTTGGTATCCCTCAAGCTGTGGCAACTGAAGTGCTCACTGCCATGATTGAAGTTGGTCTGGTTGAGTACAACAAGATTCGTCCTGAAGGTGCAACACAAGACTTGAACACGTTCAAGCTGGACCATGATCAACTGGGTACAGGCTATGAAGCTTACCCAACATTCTTGGCTGAGATGGCCAATTCTGAAATCATTGAACCAATGTACTTTGGTGATGCTGTTGTACCTGTGGCCAAGACACAGATGAACAATGCTGATGTGGCATTGACTTCTGATCAAGTCAAGGCAATTGAGCATGAGCAGAAGACTCCGTTCTTCTTGAACCAACCAATGCTGGACTTGTACAAGCAGCTTGGTATTGATAGTTTGCTTAATATCTTTGGTGCTGGCACTTTGACTGAAGATGATAAGAAACTCTTCAACAAGACGCACCTTGAGACAGTAGAAGGTAAGAACTTATCCATAGTCTCTGCTCTTGATTCACTGCTTGGTCGTGCTGAAGAGATGCAAAACATTGCTGATGCAAGTGGCACACCTCTGAACAAACTTGCAGCACGCTTTGCTTATGGCATGAGTCGTGTTGGTCGTATGCAGATGTTGGGTAAGCAGAATCCACAAGCATCTAAGTTGGTGCGTGAAGCATTGATGCCCAATGCATCCACGATTGATTTGAACAACACTGAAGACTACAACGGTTACATGCTGGCAGTAGCACAGATGCTTGGTGTTAAGGTGCACACAAAACCTCTTGAAGACTCTATTGCTGAAGCAAAGGCATTGCTCGATGGTAAATTGAAGCCTGCAGTTGATCTGATGCTGAAGTTCCATGAGACTGATGCACTGGATAAGGATGCTACAGACTTGCTCAAGGAGTTGATGCCTCTTGCTGGTGGTACGTTCATGGGGCTTCATGCCATTGTTGACTACGCTCGTACACAAGCTGATGGCTTTGATGGTACAGACTACACCACCAATGTCTATGTTGAAGCAGACGGTGTGACCAATGGTCCCGTCAATGCAATGGTGAATCTGTTTGCTGGTCGGTTCAATCTGAACTGGTTGCAGAATATTGCCAAGGGTGGTCTGTTCTTGACACCAGATCAAACCATGAACCAACACCGCAAAACTGATGGTGTTGATTTGTACACTGAAGCTACACATCAATTTGTCAAAGCACGTACTGCACTAAAAGCAGACTTAGACAAAGACGGTGTTGGCCAACAGATGACTACCCTCATGAAATTGATGGGCACTTTCATTAAGGATATTACTGTCAATGAAAAAGATGAAGTAACTCTTAAACGGGGTGTTGCCAAGAATCCCTTGACCATTACTATTTATGGTTCTGGTGAGCGTGGTATTGCCAACAAAGTAACTGCTGAATTGCTGGATGCTATCTATGCAAAGATGTCTGATGCAATGCAGAGACAAGCTGCATTCAATGCAGAGGATGACTCCACTGGTATTAAGATGAGTTTTGCTCAAGCAATGTTTGGTTTGAATGGTTCAGCCAATAAGACTGCTGAAGAACTGTTCAGCGAGTTCCGTAATGCTTTGGCTCAATTATCTACACGAGTTGTTATTCGCTCATTCAAGAAGCAGAAGTATTACAACGTACCTCACTCTGTTGACCCATTGGATGCTCCTGTCAGGAACATGACTGCAGCTATCCGTGTTGGTGATCCACAGCTATTCAAAGTGGGTGGTGCACAACTGGTAGCATTGCAAGAAAACATGCTGACCTTGTTTGTCAAACCTTTGCGTAAAGGCATTGAGAAAACTGTTGGTGATGAAGTTATGGCTACAGCCAAGATGCTTCAGATCGCTACACAGGTTCAGTCGATTGGTCTGCAAGCTGCATTCAAGAAAGCAGTGGCAGAAGCTTTGGTTAAATTCAAGCGTCCAGATACTTTGTTTCTGACCAAGAATGAACAGACGATGATCATGCAGGAACTGATTAAAAAGTTCCCTACGGTCAAGACACAAGCTCAAGAGTTTCTGATTGCCAGCACCTCACAGAGTCAGGTCAAGGCATCTGATTTCTCCCGTGCACTGAACAATGGTTTGGAGATGAAGGCATCTGTATTTGCACCTGCAGATTCTGGTGTTGCTGGTTCCCCATTCCTGAATATCGGTATGGGTGATGGCTTAATGATGCAAACCATGAGTTTGATGCAAGATGCCATTGCAGGCACCCTGAAGATTTTTGACGGTGTAAACATCCCAGTTGACAAGATCAAAAAAGGCTCATTGCAAGCCAATACTGCTGTGGCAGAGACTTGGCAAGGCAACCCAATGCGTGCTGTGGCCAACAGTTTCAAGGCTGCACTGGGCAATATTGAAAAGGCAATGCAAACTGCCACTGAAGATGAAATCAAAGCTGTAGAGCGTATCTTTGTCTCTCTGGAATTGCCAAGCTTGGACATGAAGTCTGGGTTGGAATACATCCTGAGTGAAGTTGAGCACATGGCTAATCAAGTGGAAGCACGTCACTTGGCAATGCAAGAAGTGGCTCACTCCATTGACCAGATGGCTTCTGCTGAAGCACCCTTTCAGAACCAAGGGGAAGACCTCTCTGGCCTGTCACCTGTAGCTCAAGTGATTCGCCTCAATGAGATTTATTTTGCAAAGCTTGTTGAAGTGCAGGCTCGATACAAAGCCAATGCTTCTGTATCTGCAGAACTCAAGGGGCGTAACAGTGAGTCAATGCCTCGGATCATGTACACTTTTGAGGGTATGCTGACTGAGATTCGTAAGCTGCCTGCTGACTTGCAAGAGACAGCCAAGCAAGCATTGCGTAGTCCTGCCATGCGTGATTACCTGATCATTGTGGCGTCACCTGAAGACATCAACAATGAAACAGGTGATTTGCTTGGTTCTGCCAACGGCATTACTGATATTGAAAACAAACGCATCTACCTTGCTTCGGCTGATCCTGAAGTATGGGTGCATGAATTGGTGCACGCTGCTACCTATGAAAAGGTGCAGAGCGTATTGAATGGAACCAACAAAGACAAAGTAACCATTGCTGCTGTGGAACGTCTGCAAGCATTGCGTGGTCAGTTTGATCTGATGAGCAATGACCAAGCAAACTGGACTACTGAGCAAGTCACTGCTTACAGAGAAGCAGTCAATTCAATGTTTGCTGCCAAGATGGAATTTGGTGAGGCTGCTGAACTCAATGAGTTTATGGCTTGGGCCACAACGAATCAATCACTGATTGAAGTGGGCAAAGAAACCAAGGCTACATTCAGAGCATTTGAGAAAATGACTCGTGCAGTGGTTAATACTATTCGCCGTATCTTCTTTGGTTCGGCACCAGACAAATTACCAAGGGATTTTTTCAATGCTGTGCGTTTTAACACCACATTGATTGCTACTCGCAAGCAACCTGCAGCAACTGAAGAAGGACAGAATTTGATTCTGCGTCACACCAATAGCTACGGCAATGATGCTCGTTTGAATCAAATTCAAAGTACCTATCTGTCAATGATGACTCCTTTATTTGCTGGTATCAAGAATCAAGCAAAGAAGACCAATGCTGTGATTTACTCAACTAATTTGACATTGGCTGTGGAGTCTGCATTCCCAATGAACCAACAAGAGAAAAGTACTTTTCAAACTGTGGTGACAGCATTGGCAACTGAAGCAGCAATCAACCCTGCATCAATGGCTAAAGCACAAGAGCTTTACAACCATGTGACCAAGCAATTAGAAGTCGAAGACTTCATGAGCAATCCTGCTCTGCAAGACCCAGTGGATCGTTTCTATGCTCAAGAGATGTATGACGTGATCATGGGTAAGACTGGGCTTGTAAAAGACAGTCTTGGTCGTAGTTCATTGATGCCTACATTTCTGGCACTGGCCACGACTAATGATGGTTTCCGTGCAATCTTGGCCAAGATGAATATGCCTGAAGTAGCCAAGAACACTGGTACAACACTGGATGTTTATCTGCGTAACTACGGTACGGCAGCAATGGAAGCAATGTCTGATCGTTTGTCTGGTGTGAAATCCACTGACTCTGTAATGCAAGCCATTGATAACTTGCAACACAATGTCATTGCCAACAACGTGGAGAAAACTACCATTCTTGGGATGGTCAGCAACAAATTTGGTGGTTGGGTAGACACTGCCAATGACTACGCTGTGGAGAAGCTAGGTAATGTAGCTGTTGCTGGTGTTGCCTTGGGCGACAAGATGAAGAAGTCCAACATCAAAGCGGTGTCGGGTGCTGCCAGTATTGTGAAAGTACTGTCAGGTAGTTTGTCAGACAAGACTTCTGCATTCATGGCTGAAGGTATGTTATCTGCCATGAATAGTCGTAATGGTTTGCAGCCTCTACGTGATTTTGCCAATGACATGCTTGGTCGTGTGGCTTCCAATGCCAACATCTATGACATGATCAAACAGGTTCGTTCTACTGTGGCTTCTGTCCGTCAGGAGTTTCGTGAGAATGTGCCCATGAAATTGTCCAAGACATTCAAGGTTGATCCTACGGATGAAGTTTGGACTGAGTTGAATCGTGCAATGGGTAAGACTGACATGGCAGCTTTGGATATGCCCTTTGCTGACATTGCTGAGTTGGTTCGCAATAAGGCACAGACTGCTCGTGAAATCAAGACACGGGAAGATGCAATCCGGGCAGAGCTTGGTGCTGTAGCTCCAAGGTATTTGGCTAAAGCTGCACAGTTGGCCAAGTACATGAAGACAGGTATTGTGGGGAATAACCTGTTGCGTAATGCAGGGGCTATTGCTTACCTTGTGCAGAACAAAGCACCTACACCAGCATTGACCAAGAACATTGATGAACTGGTGTCTCTGTATGCTCTGCGTGACATGGAACAAAATGAGCGTGATGCCTTTAATTCCTTGGTTCAAGATGAAGGTTTGGAATTCACCTTCATGTACTTGAAACAACAACGTGTTGATGAGACTGCTAAAGCTCTACAACATGGGGGTTCTAAGTTCAATCACTACAAGGGATACATTCCTTCAGTGCAATCTTCAGGTATGTCTCTGATCGTAGCTGATGACACACAAGATGCACGCTTGAAAGCCATGAGTTATGTGCGTGTGGGTGATTACAACGGTGCTGGCGCTGAAGGTACTGTGGTGAAGCGTGGTTACTATTTCAACAATGCACCTACTCGTGGGACATTCAACCAAGGCATCATGCAGAACGTGAATATTACTGCCAACGGTGTTGGTGCAGTACACGGGTTTACACAAGGTTTAACTGCTGGTGTGATCACTGATCCTATCTATGTGGCCAAACTGTTCAAGCGTATTGCAATGGGTGCTGAAAAAGGAACCAATGAACATCTGATGCCGATCTTTGATGAACAAGGAACTGTGTTTGCGTATGAACGATCTGTTGACCCTGTGCAATTGGAACGACTGCAAAGCAATAACAAGCTACATCAGATGCTTGGTGTGTGGCGTGGTCGTCAAGTTGAAGAAGCAATGGCCAATGAAGTCAACAACAAGTTGGTTGATAACATGGTGGCAATGTATGAAAAAGATAAGAAAGCAAATCGTGGGTCAGAGTATGTGAATATTTTCGATCCAAAGGACAAAATTCTTGCTGATGCTCTGAAGCTAATGCCTGCTGATGTGCGTGATTACATGAACTCAGCTACGGGAACTACGGATGAATTTTGGGTTCGTCGTGATATGGTGTTTGATGCTTTTGGCTACCGTACCGCATCAGTAGGTGATGCTTGGACGGGCAACAGTCGTTTCTCTGACGAGACACAGAAAGTGTTTCAACGAGTTGCCTTGGGTGTGATGGGGAACCAAGCTTTCAGTCGATTGCTTACGGCTGAAAAGTTTGTTCAGGGCTTCATGGCTGATGCCCGTACAACGATTGTTGTGAAATCGGTGATTGTTCCTGCGTTGAATTTAATATCCAACTTGGGACAATTGATTGCTCGTGGTGTTCCTTTGAAAGATGTGTTGCGTAAAGCTCCTGCCAAGACTGCTGAGATTGAGTCTTATGTGAAGAATCGCTTGCGTCAAGTGGATGCTGAAGCTGAACTACGTGCAGCCAAGACAACCAATGAAACGCTCAAACTGGAAGCTGAGATTCAGTCATTGAAAGATGCTCAACGCCGTTTGACGATCTGGCCATTGATCGAAGCTGGTGAATTTACCGCCATCTCTGATGTAGGCATTACCCATGATGATGTTGATCTGAGCCAAGGACGTTGGCACCAGTACATCGAGAAGAAGGTAGACAAGCTGCCAGAGGCTGTTCGCAACGCTGGTCGGTACGCATACATCACCAAGGACACTGCGTTGTTCCAAGGGCTGCAAAAGGCTGTCCAGTATGGTGATTTCTTGGCCAAAGCAATCATGTACGATGACATGGTGCTACGCCAGAAGAAAACCTCTGCTGAAGCAATGGCACGGATCACTGAAGAGTTTGTGAACTATGACCGTTTGCCCGGCAGATTCCGTGGGTATCTGGAGCAAATGGGCATGCTTTGGTTCTACAACTTCAAGTTGCGTTCAAGCAAGGTAGCCATCAGCATGATGAGGAACAATCCAATCCATGCACTCATGAGTAATTTCATGCCAGTGCCTGATGTATTTGGTCCTGTTGGTTCGCCGTTTGAAGATAACTTCTTGGCTAAAGCAGTCAGCAACACTCTGGGATATTCAATGGGACCGGGAATGGGATTCCGTGCACCAACGATGAATCCTTGGTGGCAGATGGTGAACTAAAGGTAGGGCAAGATTGGCATGTTGCAATCGAGGGGATGAGACATTGCATACCGCGAATATGCTCTGAAAATCCAACTACGAAAGCTCATCCAATCTTGCCTACACAATAGATGGGGCAGCTAGATTTGTTGTCCCG
>Ga0209353_10001252_pt1 | contig 14583 bp, 8 predicted proteins | sample LauGreSpBDMM15SD_2_FD_187561 | JGI IMG/M metagenome (GOLD analysis project Ga0209353, IMG submission 187561) | Freshwater lake microbial communities from Lake Michigan, USA - Sp13.BD.MM15.SD (SPAdes) (version 2) | ecosystem: Environmental > Aquatic > Freshwater > Lake | place: Lake Michigan, USA...
CGGTAATTCACAGTTCATTGCAAACGTAAACCGCTTTGCGGTCACAACGCCAGAGACATCTATTGCCCTTAGAACTGTTTCTACAACATACGCTGTTGGCGCTATTGCACGAGTAGACACTGAGGGCAGCAAAACTCTTGTTTGTAAAATTGGGGGTACCACAGGCACGGGGACGTTAACGGTTGGCGCTATCGGCACTAAGATTTTAGACGGCACAGTTACGTGGCAGGTAGCTAGCCGAGTTCCGTTTGCAGTGCAGGCAGTGCCTACTTCCATTGGCGGTGTCAGTGTCCCATCCGGTGTGTATATTGATGCGGCTTATGTTTTAAATGCCACGATCCAGAATGCTCAGATTGCTGATGCTGCTATTGATAACGCAAAAATTGTTGACTTAAGCGCGGCTAAACTTTTGACTGGTGCTATCAGTGTTGGCACAGATATTTACTCTACAAACTACGTTGCAGGCTCACAAGGTTGGAAAATTAGTGGCAATGGCTTTGCTGAGTTTGGTGCTGCTGTTATTCGTGGACAGTTGACTGCGGCGCAGATTAACACAACCGGTTTATCTATTCGAGACAGTGACGGCAACGTCATTCTTAATGCGGGTAGCGGGGCGTTCTCTGGCAATGTAACAGGTACCGTTTCAGGTACTGCTGCAAGTACTGTAGTAAGTAATGCAAGTACAGCTCTAGCCAATGCAAGTTCTGCTGCAAGTGATGCCGCCGATGCTTTGTCTGCTGCTAATGCTGCTGCCGATGATGCCGCCGATGCAGTTGCTGGACTCTCCACCAAACTAAACTCTGATGCCAGAAACGTATTGGCTGGTTCCGGAGGTCTAGCTACCGGTACGATAAATTGGAACTCAACTGGTGTTGTTACAAGTGGGGCTGGCATTGCAATAACTCAAAAAGGAATTGCTGCTTATACCCTTGACGCAGACGAAAACTCTATAGCTACCTTTGTCCTAACCGGTTCTACAGGCGCTGCGTCTTTTGCAGGCACGTTAACGGTTGGCTCTACCCCTGCCCTATCTAGCACAACAATGACTGGATCAGGCGCAATAATTAACCCAAGCGGGACTTTTGCACTGGGCAACTCGACGACCAACATTAACTATAACGGTACACAGTTAACCCTTAATGGCGACGTTGTAGCAACCGGAAACCTTAAAGTTAACGCTGTTACACTACCCGGCGGTGCAAATGGAGTTTATTCCGCCTCAGTAACATTAACTGCTCCCATCGCTATGCAGTTTATGCTTATAAGTACTTATACGCAGGGCTTAGGTCGAAACGGACAACCATGGACATTGGCAGTTGACGGTGCTGCTATTCAAACAGATTTACCTGCACAATTTACTCTTGGTGCTATGTCAGCTCTTGTTTCCGTCGCTGCTGGTTCGCATACTTTTTCGATGAGCACTACGTTTTTGTCAGGAGATGCTGCTTGCGGAATTACAGTTCTTGGAGTTAAACGATGAGCAGTTTTTATATTTATCTCCCTACCGGTGAAATTACACAAACCGGTTATTGCCCTGATGACCAAATCGAGCAGCAAAATTTAAAACCTTCTGAGGCCATTTGTGTTGGCAGTGCGATTCTTGGAAAGCAGTATCGTTCGGCTGATGGAACACTGGTAAATATGCCAGATAAACCAAGCGATGCATACAAGTTTAATTACACTACTAAACAATGGGAGCCTGATACTGAGTGGGCTCAAACGTTGGTTTTGTCGAAGCGCCTAACTCTTTTACAAGAATCCGACTGGACTGACACCGCATCCGCGCCTACCCGCCTTGGCCAAACTTTGTACGCCCAGTGGCAGACCTACCGCCAAGCTTTGCGCGATGTTCCAACACAATCGGGATATCCTGTCAATGTGGTATGGCCAACTCCGCCACAATAAGACATAATACGCACATGGCAGAACTCGTCTTTGACCAGAAAGAACGTATAGGGAACTGGGTAGCCGAACAGACAGGGCAAGACTCCAGTTGGGGTTCTTTTTATGCCTTGGGCGTTATTCGTGGAGAAGATGTTATTGCAGGAGTAGTCATCAATAACTACAATGGATCAAATGCTACATGTCACATTGCTGTTGCTCAACACACAAAACTTCTTGTGCCGTTGTTTCACCACGTCTGTGACTACGCGTTTAACCACTGTAAATTGAAACGATTGACCGGCATGGTACCCACGAATGAACTCTCGATTATTGCGTTTGACAAGCATCTTGGGTTTGAGGAAGAGTTTGTAATGAAAGACGGCGCACCCGGCGCTGATATGCAGATTTTGGTAATGCGGCCCGACAACTGTCGATGGCTGCGCAAGGAGTAAATATGGGCGGAAAATCGCAACCAGCACCAGACTACACCCCAATGCAACAGATTGGGCGTGAGCAGTTAGACTTTGCTAAACAACAATACGCAGAGATGGCTCCACTTGCTCGTCAAGTAGCCGCTCAACAAATGGCCGCTCAGCAGCAACAGATGCGACAAGGTCAGGACTACTACGACTACCAACAGCAAACGTTTAGGCCGCTAGAGCAGGGGCTTGTCCGAGACGCTGAACGATTTAATACCGAGAACTACCGAGAAACTTTAGCTCGCGATGCAGCCGCAGCCGCTGGTCGAGCCTTTGGTACAACTCAAGCAGCCTCCCAACGAGCTCAAGCTTCTATGGGGGTAAACCCTGCCTCTGGTCGAGCAATGTCAATGGCTAACCAATCTAATTTGGGCCTTGCTGCTAATCGTGCCAATGCTATGACAGGTGCTCGTAACCAAGCTGAACAGATCGGATTCGCTCGTCGTCTTGACGTTACAGGTCTTGGCCGTAATTTGGCTGGTGCTTCTACTGCCGCCTACCAAGGGGCAAATGCTGCAGGTTCTGCTGGCGTCAATACCTCCATGGCTCCCGGTTCGCAGTATCAACAAGGTATGCAGCAATCAGGACAAACCTACGGCAATATTCTTAGTAACCAGACTAGCCAATTTAATACTGGTCTTAATGCTGAAGGTCAGGTTATTGGCGCATTGGTAGGTGCAGGTACAACTTACGGCCTTTCAAGGCCAAGATGATGGGGGTTTAATATGGGTTTTGCATCAGGATTCCAAGTTGGAGCACAAGCAGTTGAGCGCGGTCTTAGGATGCGTGATGAGAACGAACAACGCGAACGTATAAAAGCAGCTATGGGGTTGACAGCGCAAGAAGTTGAACAACGTCAAGCAACGCCAGATGAACTAGGGCGAGCACGCGCCGAAGCTCAAGCAATGGCAGCGCAAGACGCTGAAGTTTTTGGGTTAACACCCCAAGAACAAGTTTTTTACGCTCCGCAAATGCCAGTAGAAGGCCAACGTATTGGTTTAAATCGTTATCAAGTTGGTCAACAAAGTTTTGACCGGATGCCTACTCAAAACGAATTGGAAGCTGTTCGTTACGGCGCTGCTGCAAATGTTCTTGCCGAACGCGATCCTGTTGCTGCGCAACGTATGCGCCGAGAACTTCAAATAGCAAAACAGCAAGACGAACTATACCCACTTCAAAAACAGCAACTGCAGGGAGCTATTGACCTGCAAGGAGTTCAAACTGCAGGCGCTCGGCAGCAAGGGTTGTTGACTGATTTAAGCCTTAAAGCTGCTGGCCGTAATGAAACTGAATTGCAAAATGCTTCTAACTTTGCTAAGTTTTCTGCTGAAAATCCTGACGCTACACCGGCAGTTTTAAAAGAAGCCGCGTTCAAACAATTTAACTTTACTCCAGATCAATGGAAAAAGACAGTCAATACGCGTTTGGGAATTAAAGAAGACGAGCAAAAAGAATTTGTGCTCAAAATAAAAGACAAGCTAAAAGGCAAAAATCTTACTCAGCTTGGCTCACTTTACAACTCAGACCCTGACTTTGACGACAAAACTGATTTGGCTATTGTGCCCGGTAAAAACGGCGCGGTTACTCTAAACTTTATTGATAAGACTACTAAAGCCATTACAGGAACTCAGACGTTTAAGAACGACGCACAGGCTGTAGAGTACCTAAACAAACAAGCTACCGAACCTGAGACCATTGGTTCTTGGATGGTGAATTTGCGGAAAGCTGAAAGCGCTATTGACGCTAACCAAGCTCAGATTCGTGCGTCTGATTCGACTGTTGCTCTAAACAACGCTCGTGCCGGTCAGATTAAGCAGATGAATGACGCTATGGCCACAAACTTGAAGAACAGCCAAGAAGCGAAAGCACTTTTTACTGAATACTCAGCGCTGGATGACACCAACGATCCCGGAGGTGCAAAGCGCACGAGCCTTATTAACCAGTTTAATATGCTCTCCGTTAAAGCCGGCGGGACTATTCCACTGGGCACCGGCGGTAAAAGCGGCGGCTTGCTTAAACAAGCAGTTGATACCAAGAAGAACGATGACGGCACGTACACTGCGTACAAAAAAGACACTGGCGAAGCAATTTACAACACGTACAACGGTGAGAAGATTCCTTTGGGCATGGAGATTGATGAGTACAAAGCAATGAAAGAAGCTGCCAAGAAAAATGGTGTCGAGCTTTATCGTGTTGAAGATAACGGCGCGCTTGGTCTTGCTTTTGTTGGCCCTGATGGTCAGCCCTACAAAGACCCTGAAAAAGCTAAGTACTCAAAACCTGCCCCTGCTGAAAAAACTAGCCCTGCTGAAAAAACTAGCCCTGCTGGAGAAAAAGTTGGTTTAGCTACTACACCTAAAGCTACTGCTGCGCCTACTCCTCCAACAGAGAAACCAGTTCGCGAGGCAAATGAGTCGTTCAGTGCTTTTAGAGACCGTACCATTGCATGGGATAGAAACCGCATGGCTTACGATCAACTTCTAAGCGATCAACGTGTTAAAGAAATGCTTTCTGGAAATGCGTCTGGCTTGCAGTTAAACAATCGTCCTATGGTTAGATAACCACTTCCTTGATACAATTTCCATTAGACTTAGCTTAAGGGGCAACGATGGCTCTCGTATTACTCGACAGAGTTGGTGGTGAAAACGACCCTACCAAACTTAAATTACTAGAGCCTGTAAATTTAGGATTACGTCAACAGCGCGGCGCACTTTCTGCCGGTTTATCTTCGGGTGTCGATCAGCTTCAGGGTTTAGGCTATAGCATTGTTGGTGGCGCAGCTGATCTTGTGGGCGCGGATACCGCTAGAGACTGGGCTAATGAGCAAGCTCGCCGCAATCAAATTGATGCTTCTGTAGGCGGTCGCCCCGATCTTGAACTAATTGAAGACCAGTCGCTTAGCTCTGCTTTGCCCTACATGGGCTACCAGATTGCCAAGCAAGTTCCTTATTTCGGTGCTATTGCTGGAGCGCAGTTAATCCCCGGAGCTGGCCAAGCCGCGACTGCTTTAGGTTTAACCCGCCTTGGTGCTTTAGCTCCTCGTATTGTAGGCGGCGGTGGTTTAGAAGCCGGAGCTAGCATTGCAGCTCGTCGCGCTGCGTTGGCTCAAGGTGAAGCTCTGGCTACCGGCACGATGGCTGCTTCTGGTCTTGGTTTTGGTTCTCTATATGGAGAATCTGTTGAGGGTGGCGATCCTAGCCCTTGGAAAGCCCTTGCTTTAGCTCCCATTTATGGTTTGTCAGAGGCTGTTTTACCTGCTGTACTGCAAGGTGGTTTACGTTTGCCAAGTCGATACGCAGGCGGTCTTGGTACTCGCATGGCCAAAGCCGGCGCTGTTGCTGGTGCTGGTGAAAGTTTTACTGAGTTGGGTCAAAACGAACTTGAAATGAGTATGCGGTCAGACTTGACCGACGAACAAAAAGCGTCTCGCCGCCTTAATGCAGCAGCAGCAGGCTTAATAGTCGGTGGCAGTTTAGGTACTGTGGGCGGCTTTAAAGGTCAACCTCGTAGCGCGTTGCCTGATACTCCAACAGATTTGATGAGTGGTGAAACGCCAGCAGATCAAAAACCCAATCAATTTGTTGAACTGCCTAATGGTCGAATCATAAATATAGACCAGACAAATCAACAAGATGTTGGCTTAAAGAAATTTGTCGATGAAACTACCGGTGTTATTCGTCCATCGCGCAAAGGCTACGAAGATCAGTTTAAAGCTGCATTTAATGAGCCTAGCGGTCAATACACTTCTGACCCAATTACTGGAATTGAACGCGAGTTAACCATAGGAGAGGTAGTACAGCGCAGTAGCGGTGTCATGGACTTAACTCAAGATAAGCCAGCAGAAACGGCTGCCGCTGCAGTTACGGCCACTAAGGTTGCTACCGCCCGTGACCCCAAAGATATTTTTATTCGGGACACGCTCAAAGTAATTCCAAACCAGTACAGCCGCCAGTTGTTTGACATGATGGCCGAGAGTGGGATTGAGCCTCAGTCCGAGTTGATGGTTCCTATTTGGAACTACGCCGCGCAAAAGTACATGGGCAAAGGCCGGTACGAGAAAGCCGTTCAGTTGATGGACGAGGCTATTATTAAAGCACGCAAGGGAGTACCAAGTGGCACAACAGTTTCTACTGGATCAGGAGTTTCAGGCGGCGTGGGAGCTGGGGGCGCTATCGTTCCGGGAGCTGTGGGAGCTGCAGGATCAGCTTCTCCTGTCCAAGGAGCGGTTGGTGGAACTACCCCCGGAACTGGAGCTTCAGTTCAACAAGCTGGTGTTCTTCCAAATACCAGCGGTCAACCATCTACCACTGTAACAACTGCGCCGACTGATCTAACAGCCCCTCCCGCGTCTACATCTAAGTTTAGACGTGCTCCTAAACCAATGACGGTGTTGGAAGCAGCGGAAGTCGCCAAGGGATCGCAGACCGGGACTAGAAAGCAAGCTGCCTTAGTTCGTGGCGAAGTTACACCCGATGTAGTTCGTAATTTGTCTGATGACCAGCTTACTGCAGAACTTTCAAACGTTAATATTAGCGACGCCGAGTACGCACTTTTACAAAATGAAAAAGCTAGACGTGATTCAGCAAATGTTGTAGACGAACGTCAATCTGTATTGCGGCAAATCTTTGGTGATCGTAATGGCGACATTATTTTTGATGTTGTTGGCATGGGAATGTCTGAGCCAGAAGCTGCAACCAAGTACAACACTAGTCGCCAAAACATCCAGAAAATTGCTGGTGCTACGGGACAGAAGACGTGGCCGGAGCGTATTGCTAGGGCTAAAGCTGCAAAAGGTTTAACGGACGCTCAAATTGCCGATGCCTTTAATACTCAAGCGTCAGATACTATTGAGAGCCAAGTGCAGGCTGACGTGTTCGGTCAGAACCAAGAGCGCATGGACGAAGGGCAGGCCATTGAAGCTGGACTTGAAAATATTGTCAAGACGGCGGGTGCTGGTACTTCTGAGGTAGAAGGCTTTACCGATTTACAAAAAGAAATTGATGCCACACTGGAAGCTCTGGCTGTTGAGACTGACGAAGTTGCCCTTAAAGAACTTAACGAAAAGCTGGCTGAACAACTTGTCAAAGTTCGCGCCGTTGAAAAACGCGCTCAAGCAGCCGTTAGAGAAACTGCTGGCCGCAAGTCTAAAAAAGATGAGGCTGACGAAGCTGCCGTAGAAACCGTTAAACCTGTAGGAGAACCAGATGCCGTTCAAGTCACAAGCACAGCGCTCGTACCTGTTCAGTCAGAAACCAAAGGTGGCAAAGGAGTGGGCGGCCAAGTATGGCGTGCCAAAAAGCCTACCGCAGAAGGTCAAACCCAAGGCCAAGCCAAAGGCCAAGTAGATCGAGGCAAAGCCCTGTGGGAAAGCCTTTCTGCCAAGACACCCGGCTTAGTTCCGTATGAGCAGTTAAATAAACTAGAGCAAGACTATCTAACTGACTTGGCTGTCCGTACTAATGGTAAACCCTCAGTTGCCAAAGAGATGGGCTTGCAGCAGTTGTTGACTAGAGAACCGGTCACTATTGACGTGGAGTCTCGCATCATTGATGAGCAGGTTACCAAACAGGTTGCCGCGCTGCCAGCGCCTCAGATTGATCGTCTTGAACAACATTACGGCAATAAACGTGACAGCGCAGAGTTCTTGGCAAAAGTCCAAGAGGACATTACCAAATACGTTACTCAAGGTGCAGAAGCCGTTGCCGGTGCTATCCGTAGCATCATCAAAGCGATGGCTGAAGGCGTACTTGCCATGGGTATTGTGTTCAACCCGAACATTACCAAAGATGCATTCACTTTAAATGTTGCTAAGACGTTTGAGCAGACCATTGAAGTAACGCAAGCAGTACCTGCTGTAGCCAAAGCCCAAATGTCGCCTACTGCACAAGCAGTTTACGAAGCCATGGCTCCCGTTGCAATGAAGTCTGGTAAGTGGTTTATGGTTGCCGACAAGCCTAACGGCATGTTGCACATCTTTAAAGAAGACGGCTCACACGCATTGTCCGATCCAACACTGTATGGCAAAGATACCGGCGATGTGATGGAAGCCGTGTCTTCGCTAAAAGGCGGCGCAAAAGTTACCCCTGCTGGTAAATTTACTCTCAAAGCTAGACCGTCTACGTATGCTGGCGGCCAAGAGCTTATCTTGGTTGAGTCTAAAGACTACACTGGCTACATTGCCATCCACGCTGCGGACACTAGCGACGCATCTGAAAACCGTTTAGGCCGCTTAGATACTCCTACTGCAGCAGACAATCGAGTTAGCTACGGCTGTATCAATACAAAGCACGACACGTTTATTAACGAGATTGCTCCCAACATTGCTAATCTTGATGGCGGTATGGTGTTTGTTGTGCCAGATGCCCAAGAGCAAGCAGCTCAGATGTTTGCTGCCGAGACTCGTACAGAGACCCGCACCGAAGGTGGCCAAGGCGCTAAAGGGGTTGCAGCCGCTTCTGTTGTGGGCAAAGAAGAGAACATGCTGTTTGGTAAAGACCGTGTGGCGAGCAAGCCTTATACAGCTGAAGAACTAACTGCTGAGATTAAAGACTTTGTTCGCGCCGACATTCCAGACCGCAAGCTTATGATTGTTGACAGCATTGATGACTTGTTGAATTCTGGAACTCCCGAAGTTCGTGAACTTGGTGAAGCTATTCAAGCTAAAGGTGCGTATGGTGTTACGCAACGTGGAGTTGCTTATCTTGTTGCCGACAGAATCCAAAAAGGTCAGGGTCGTGCTAAGTTTATGCATGAGGTGGGGGCTCACCTTGGTTTAGAAAACTTGTTGCCAACTGCGGTCTACGACAAATTGGTTGACCAGCTTGAAACATGGGCGGAGTCTGGTAAAGATTCGCTTGAAGCAAAGTTAGCGGCTAAAGCTAAAGCCCGTGTGGGCTACGCAAAAACACCGACAGTCGACGAGCGCGAAGAATTGCTTGCCTATTTTGTAGAAGAAGCCATGTTAGCCGGTGTTGATCCTACAGCCATGGCAAAAGAATCCGGCCCACTGATGGCTTGGTTCCGCACACTGTGGGCTGCATTTAAAGTTGCAATACGCAAACTCGGCTTTAAACCAGAAAATCTAAAAGCACAAGACGTTGTCAATTTGGCATTTGGCGCTGCTCGCTTGGAGATGAACGGTTCTTGGCACGGTACTGCTGCCACGTTTCGCAGATTCAATCATGCGTTTATGAATTCTGGCGAGGGCGCTCAAGCTTACGGCTGGGGTACTTATCTTGCACAAGCCGTAGGTATTGGTAAAAAATACTGGGAAGCTGATGTAGAACGCAAAATTGTTGACACAGTAGATATTTTAGGCATGTATTCAAATGGCGGGCTAACTTCTGCGCAGGCTAATAGAACGTATGTAGGCGCGGAAGGTTTACCAATTGACCTAGGGCTTGGCGCTGGGCTTCCTCAGATTCGTCAATCTAAGTTGTATGTTCCCGTTACGGTTCGTCGTTTTGGAAAGCGTACGTTTGAGTATCTAGCTGTCGATGAGATTTTTAATCAAGATGGCAGCCCGAGATTTAGTCAAAAGCAAGAGCAGGCAATGGTGGATTACGTTAAACGTAATTTTTATAAACCAGAAGGCAGCTTGATGCGTTTGGATACAGCAGTACCGACAAGCGAAATGATTGATTGGGACGCGTCTTTTGCCGATCAGCCAAAAGTAGTCACGGACTTTATTAAGAAGGAAGCGCCCAATATCAAAGCGTTGCGTGACCAAGGTGTAAATATTCAAATTACCTCTGGTGCGGATATTGTGAAATACCTAACTGCGCGTTTTTACAAAGAGGGTGGGTATAAAGGCTCATGGAAAGATGCCGATCCAGCCATTAAGATGGCGGTTAAACAGCAAACTTCTAAATATTTGGAAGCCAATGGTATTCAGGGGATTCAGTTTTACGACGCAAACAGCCGTGAAAACACTTTGAACAATGTCAGCTTTACTAAAAACGGCAAGACAGTCAAAGGTCGCACCGGTGTGTTGCAGGCGTACTTCACTCCCGGTGCAATTGTGCAAGGGTACGGCGGCCCCGATAAAGTAATTAAGTTTGACCCTGTTAAAGAACTGATTACAGTTATTGCTGTCGATAACAACGGAAACCCTCGCCGCGGTGAACGCGAAAGAACGCACTTTACTATTCCAAGTATTGAAGACGTTGGGGTTGCCATGCAGCAACGCGGATACGACATTGGCGCTTCAAACCGCACTCGCAACTTAGTCATCTTCAACGAGAAGAACATCTTCCGTGCTGGCTCTGAAGCAGCTGCCGACAAGCAGCGCATGAAGTTTGGTGTAAATGCGCCAAATCAAGGGACTATTCAAAGCAACATTGCCAAGTTGCCTAAAGCTTCTCAGTCTCCTGTGCGCAATATTGTTCGCGCTTTGGGTGACTTGGGCGGTGCTGGCCTAGACTACGTTGTGTTTACAAGCGACTTAATTAAACGTGCAGTCGACGTTGGGTTAACTTCAGCTCAAACTTTTGCCGATGCTTTGGCTCAGCGCAGAGCGCGTGTCAGTGAGTTTGAACGTGAAATTGAAAGCATTGCCGATGGCTACGCCGATATTGAACCGGAGTTCAAAGGTGCTGGCCGTGGCAGTGTTAACGACTTTTTGTTTGAATCCACTCGTACTTTGAAGTGGGGCTACGACAGCGGCAAAATAAAAGCTGATCCAGAGATGGCGATTGCGTTTAACAAGTTAGGCCCTAAGGCTCAAAAGTTTGTCAAGGATGTGTTTGCCCACGGCGACAAGATTCTGTCTCAGAAGAAACAGAGTGTCTTGAAATCTGCAAACTCTGAGTACGATGCCATGATTCAGGCTGCTCAGAACATCGTTAACACGGCAACAGATGCCAAGGAAAAACAAAAAGCTGAAGGTGAACTGGCAGCGCTTAAAGCTGAAAAAGTTGCCACGCTCAAACGATTCCAAACACTGTTTGCTATTCGTGAGGGTAAACCCTATGCACCTATTAAGCGTGACGGTGCGTACGTTGTCATTGGTAAATCTGCAGAGTACAAAGCTGCGGAAGCTGCTAAAGATAGAAAACGTATCAAGCAACTTGAGTCTGACCCAGACCACTACCATGTTAGCTTTGTTGATACCAAGTGGGCCGCTCGTACCCTTAGCGACAACCTAGCTGAGCAAGGTGTTTTTGAAGATGCTGATATTGTCAAGCGTTCCGAGGCATTTGAAGAAGCCTTTAGCGGCGAAGCGCTCTTACCAGCACTGACCAAAATTCGTGCTGCAGTTGACAAACGCGACGACTCTGATCGTAGCAAGATGTTAAACATCGTTAGCCAGTTGTACTTGGAGGCGTTGGCAGAGGGTAGTGCTCGCAAGTCTGAGATGCGTCGTCGTGGCGTAGCTGGTGAAGTAGATATGTTGCAGGCGTTTACTCGTCAGGGTCGCGCTGATGCTAACTTCCTAGCCAACGTAGAGTTTGAGCCGTTGATCCAAGATGCATTGCAGCAAATGCGTAACGATCGCCGTGGCGGAAACCGCGAACGCAAGTCAGAAATCTTTGACGAACTGACCAAGCGTTATGTTGACTCTTTGGAAACCAAAGGCAACGGGTTTATTACTGGTCTGACTAACACGGCTTCTAAGTACTTCTTGGCTTCTAGTCCTGCGTACTACATGCAGAATTTGACACAGCCATTCATGATGTCTCTGCCTGCGTTGGCTGGCCGTCATGACTACACTAAGGCAGGTAAGGCTTTATTTGATGCTTACGCTGAACTTGGCCCACTGTTTAAAGACATTAAGTTGTTTGACCAGCAGTTTGATTTCTCTAAGGTTCCTGCTGATGTACGCGCAGCAATTACGAAACTTGTTAACCAAGGTCAGATTGACATTGGCTTAGCCACTGAAATTAACGAATACAAAGTTGATGCTGATAGCAAGTTGGGTAAGTTTGCACAACGCTTAAACAAGAGCATGCGCTTGGCTGTGCAGAAAGTGGAAGCTACCAACCGTTTGTCTACTGCCATTGCTGCCTACCGTTTAGAGTTTGCAAGAACTAAAGACGCAGAGAAAGCTACGCAGTACGCTGCTGACATTCTGACTGACACCCATGGCGATTACACCGCTATGAATGCACCTCGCATTTTTAACAGTCAGTGGGGTAAGGTTGCATTACAGTTCCGCAAGTTCCAGTTGATTCAGATTGCGTTCTACGCCAAACTGTTGCGCGATGCGTTTACAAACCCTGCTGAGCGAGCTGTTGCCATGCGCACACTGGCTTTCTCATTAGGCCATACCGCAGTCTTTGCTGGCATGATGGGCATACCCGGTTACGCTGCGATTGCTGCAATCTTGGGCTTCTTCGGCGACGAGGACGAACCGTACGATTTGACTGCTGATATGCGTCAGGCTCTTGGCCCTGAGTGGGCTGACCTCGTGATGCGCGGCGCTCCCACGTTAGTGGGCGTTGATTTGTCAGGCAAGATTGGTGCTGGCAACATGCTTTCTATCATGCCATTCAGCGACGCCGATCTCAGCACAACGGCTGGCCGTGCAGAAGCATTTGGTACTTTGGTAGGAGGCGCGTCTCTAGGCATGGTGTCTCGTGTAGCCGATGGCATGGGGTTAATTCTCAGCGGCGACTACTACAAAGGTGTCGAGCGCACTATGCCCAAGGGTGTATCCGACGCGCTCAAAGCTGGACGCCAAGCTGCTGAAGGTATGACTCGCCGTAATGGTGATGTGGTATTGCCAGCTGATGAGGTCAGTGCAATCTCTGCCATCTTGACAGGTTTAGGTGTTCCGTCTGTTAAAGAAACTGTTGTTTATGAACGACAGAATCGCATGCGCGATTTGACTAGTAACTTCCAAGATCGTACAACGCGAATTAAAAATGATTACGCTAAAGCTGTTCGCGAAAACGATGGCGAAGGTAAACAAGACGCTCGCGAAGCTTGGCAGAAACTACAGCGTACTCGTCAAGAAAATGGTTTGAAACCACAGCCTCTGTCTAACCTGCTCAAAGCACCGCAAGAGCAAAGAGAACGTGAGAAACAAACTGTAGGTGGCGTAGCATATCGCCAAGGACAGAGAAAACTGGCAGAATCCGTAGCTGAAAATTAAAGGAATCTTATGGCCAAGTCACCAGCGTGGCAACGTAAAGAAGGAAAAAACCCAGAGGGCGGCCTCAATGCCAAGGGGCGCGCCTCTTACAATAAGGCCAATCCCGGTAAGCCGGGACTCAAGGCTCCTCAACCAGAGGGTGGCCCACGACGTGACTCATTCTGTGCCAGAATGACCGGCATGAAAGAGAAAAACACGAGCGCAAAAACTGCTAACGACCCTAACAGTCGCATCAACAAATCATTACGTGCTTGGAAATGTTGACATGGCTACCAAATCAACTGTTAATGCTGCTGGCAACTACACTAAACCTACACTTCGCAAGAAGATTGTGTCGCAGGTAAAGGCTGCTGCTACCCAAGGGACTGGTGCAGGCCAATGGTCTGCCCGTAAAGCACAACTTGTAGCCAAGAAATACAGAGCCGCAGGCGGGGGGTACAGAGATTGAAAGCCCCTCAACAATCCCTGAAAGACTGGGGAAATCAAAAATGGAGAACCAAAAGTGGTAAAAAATCTTCTGACACTGGTGAGCGATACCTTCCAGAAGCTGCGATTAAAAGTCTCAGCCCTAGTGAGTACGCTGCGTCGACCAAAGCCAAGCGAGCAGGAAAAGCCGCCGGCAAACAATTCGTAGCCCAACCTAAAAAGATTGCGGCTAAAACTGCAAAATTTCGTTAACTTTAATTGGAGATTACTATGTACGGTAAAAAAATGAATCCATTTGGCAAAGGCGAGTCCAAAGCCATGGAAGCTAAAGAGAAGAAAATGGCTCCTAGCAAAAAAGCTTATGCTGCCATGGAGAAGAAGATGGAACCCGGTATGCACAAAGGTATGGGCAAAATGAAAGGTAAGAAATAATCATGAAAGAAATGCCAATGCGTGGTAGCCGCACAGCTACAAACAAAGCCAAAAAATCTGCGCCATTTAAACCATGTGCCGGATGCCCTACTCCCGCTAAATGCTCCAAGATGGGCATGTGCGCGATGAAAGCTAAAGCTAAATAAAAAAACCCCTCGGTTGTTACGCCGAGGGGGGATCTTTCAACCACGAAAGGAGCTAGTCATGGCAACCAGCGTGGTAATCATACATCTCCAACAGCCTCTCCGTCAAACTGATTAGAAACTA
>Ga0209353_10001254_pt1 | contig 14579 bp, 28 predicted proteins | sample LauGreSpBDMM15SD_2_FD_187561 | JGI IMG/M metagenome (GOLD analysis project Ga0209353, IMG submission 187561) | Freshwater lake microbial communities from Lake Michigan, USA - Sp13.BD.MM15.SD (SPAdes) (version 2) | ecosystem: Environmental > Aquatic > Freshwater > Lake | place: Lake Michigan...
GGGTCTTTGCCAGCCTTCCTCTGCCATAATGGTGTAGCCATGAAACAATCTCCTATCAAATCAGGTAAGAGGCAACCGAAGAAGAACTCCAATGGACATGATCATTATACCAAACAGGCACTTTGGTACAATCACCAACAAGTCTATTGTACCAAAGTAGAACAATCTACAATCGTACCTTTTTAAGGGGGAAAATATTTGAGATTGAGTGCGTGCTTTGAGGGGTTAAAATACTTGTGGGGGTCGTATCCAAGTCCGGCGTGTCGGGGTTTTCAACCCCCCCCGCCTACGAGTCAGCCTAGGTCAATCGTAACCCTGAACTCGCCGTCCAGCCTGTGATCTATCCGCTCAGGTGCCTTCATACCCGCACGATCCAACAAATCCCGTGAGGCTTCTAACTGTACATATTCACTCTTAGCACTCTCGCTCAACCGCACCACTGTATTCAATGCCTTCGGGAGTGCAGCACCTATCGCTAGGGCAGTCCTCCTGAATATCTCGTGGACTATCAATGGGTTCTTCAGTGCTCTGTTCGCTTCCACGTGCGCTGAGGATTCTGCGTAACCAGCATCTCTTGCGGCTGCTGATCCATTACCACCATTCGCTACATACGCATCTATGAACTGGTTCTGCTTTGTGGTTAGCTTACCCGATGGACTCTCTATATTCTGAGGAACATTAGACATCTTGTATCTCCATGAGTAAGATAGAGCACGGGGTTACGTTGGTGTCAATGTACCACAGATGGTGTACTCGTTGGTCCAGTCTAAGATCATCAGACATGGTAGACGTTCCGCATTCGCTTCACGTCCTTAAACGGATAGATAGCTACGGAGTATAATGTTCTGGTGAACATTATCCCGAAAGACCATAATGAACTCGTCTACAAACTTTTCGCTTAAACTAAAAAACTTATTCTCTCCATTTTCCCTGAATTTCTTCTTTGTCGTCTCAACATTGCACTTCAATATCTTCATCGTTGGAATACGACAAAGAAGAATTTCAGTGAACCACAAGTGGACATTACAAGAATAAGTTGTTTCAGTTTAATCAAAAAGGCGAAATGATAGCAAAGACCTGCAAGAAAGAGCAGGTCTTTCTGTCTTTTAGTTTTATATTTCGCTATTTGCTATTCGTAATGCAAAGGGCATTACGAATAGGCTCGTGTTTTTATTATTATCAACAAACCACTTCGGGTGATTTTTATAATGCCAAGAAAGACTTCTATGAGTGATAGCTATGAATTATAAAAATTGCGTGGGCAATTTTTATAACCCATAACTCTCACAAAATCACTGTTAACCTTCCTACCATACTGAATCCGGAAAGCCTGTCAAAAGCTGCGCATATTTTTAGGGTAAGGATAAAGAGTCCCTATGTTATCGGGATGGAGCCGCAAGGGCTCCCCCCTCAAGACGACTGTTCCGACTGCGGATTCTGGGGAATCCTTCCTCGGCTAAACGGCCTCGGCTTGGTCGCTTATCGGCATCGCGGGGCGATGCCTCAAGTGCGACGCAAGGATCGGGTCGTCTCTCCCTAAAAAATGCTTGTGACTTCGTCATTGCTTCGCAACTTTTGACATCCGGATTAAGTATGGCAGGAGCGTTCTTGTTGATAATAATGTCAACATCTCAACGATTGGATAGATCATGTCTAGATTCTACGTAATGTGCGCACTTACAGAGACTGAACTAGGTAGCTTTGATACACTCGAACTGGCAACGAGCTTTGTATCACAACTCGACTTCAGTAAATTCAAACCGGAGACTGACATCTACATCCACGACACTGACGTCTACGGCATTCAGTACATACTTTGCTCTGCTGGAGACGACATCGTTTTTGTTGAGCGCTACGAGCCAGAGTCTGAGTCGTACATATACTGCCACGCTTCAGACAACGACGAAACAATCTGGTTCTAACTAACTAGCCTACAGAGGGACCGAACATCCCTCTCACTTAACTTTCATCTTTCAACTTACATCAAAGGAACTGAGTATCATGACTAAGACATCAGCAACATCAAAGAAGACTGTATCTCATATCGAAATCGCTCACACTGCAATCGACGAGCGTTCAATCTCACAGCATATTGTAGGTAGCATCGTCGAACTATTCACGAACAACATTACCTACATCGACAAGAACGGTGAGGTTGTTGAGTACAACACACACAAATACAGCCTCATCAATGCGCTTAACGGACTAGCATTCAGCATGTCACGTCAGAAGGAGTACGTCGAAACCCAAGTGGACAAGGCCCGAACGGAAGCGAAGGCCGCATTGATGTCAGCTTCTGGTAATGAGATCAGCATGAACAAACTGCGCCAGACTAGTGAGCGTCTGGATCAACGTGAGGACGAACTCTTCTGCGTCGAGACTCTCCTCAACCAGAGCGTTGCGGCGTACGAAGCACTCTCAACAAAGAAGTTCGAGTACAAAGGCAAGCCTACCGAGACTCCGGTCACCAATGTAGCCACTGAAAATGCAGACGTGCAAGCGATGGCACGCCGACTTGGCATCAACTTGGATAGCATCGCATCTAACACCGACGAGGTTGGCAATCAGGTCGGACTCGCAGGATCATATGCCAAGGGAGAGCGTCCAAACGCTTAACTAACTAACATGTGAGAGGGTGTAACATCCCTCTCACTTCACCCTCAACATAGGAGATTGTAATGGACTCTCTAGCAGGTCTTGTAATTTTCGGACCAGTACTCATCATGACATTCATCATGTGCCTCGGCTTCGCATACTTCCAGTAAACATATGAGAGGGACTCAACATCCCTCTCACTTCCCGCTCCTATACGGAGCATACGGCTCGGCCCAATAGAGTGTTGCTGTTAACCCTTCGGGGCAACACTGGTTTGAGATCACCCTCACATCATCTACATACAGCCGCACAACGTCAACACTCTGAGCCTCACCCTCTACATCCCGAGACTCACAAACACACGACTCACCCAGTCTCTACATCCCGAGCCCCACAAACACACGGCTCACCCAGTCTGGGCAGTCTAGCTAACACCCCACCACCGCAACCAACTTATAGAAACTCGGCAACATAGTGTTGTCGTCAACAGTTCAAAAGCAAAAAGGAATTCAATTATGGTACAGATTACCAAAGTCTCATGCCTATCAGGCAAAAGAAATTCAATGGTTCTTCCTCTAGCACAGGAAGACTATGAGTATTGTGTAACTCGTTGGCACAATGGAATGCTTATTCAAGAAGCGTTCCCAATGCTTGACCGCAATCAACGAGAGTTCATTAAGAATGGCATAACGCCAGACGAGTTCAACATCCTAGAAAACGAAGGGCTATACGCATGACCGACGACTCATATGAAATCAAAGAGTTCGCATCAGTGATAACTGACTTTCTTGCACTACAAAAATTCAAGTTTGATATGCTTGAATCAAGAGTCAAATTTCTTGAAGAGAAACTAAAGGAGAAGCATGAAGCAATCGAAGTTCAAGAGTTAATCAAGGAGATAGTTGATGAAGACTACGTAAGAGATATCATTGATGACTCATACGTTCAGTGCATCATTGATGAAGACTACATTACTGAAATCGTTCGCAGTAATATTCGCGTATCAATCGACTAACAAAGGAGGATACTATGACTCGCAGTGAAGAAGTAAACTACATGGTTATTGAAATCGGTTGGTCTTCAAAACTGATATTTGAAATGACATCTGAAAACGTGTTGGCTTTTAACAGGTTGTTCAGGACATACAATTCGTATGATCAGAACTGGGATGGTGACAACGGTGTTGTGTATAACCGTCCCGATAAACCGTTAAGGTTCAGTACAGAAATTATAACTCCTCAAGAATTAAATTTGAGGGAAAAGAATGGTGCTGCCTACAAAGCACGGAAGGCAGAAGAGAATGCAGAAAAACTAGCAGAGGAACGTGAGCGTACGTAAGCACTGCCAATGGACAGGTTGCATCTGTTGTAGAAATACAATAGGTGTAACCTGTTCGCATCAAGAGTACCCAACATGGTTGAACTTGCGTTATATAAAAACGTAATCGAAAGACCATCAAAGGTTTACGTAACTGTTCCATCAATATCAGAAACAGAATACTATAAAAATCTAATCGTCGAACTAATTAATCGCAGACACGCAATGAACTTGAGTCAAGAAAAGTTAAACCAAATCATTGGTGTATCAGATGGGCTAGTCAATAAGTGGGAGAGTGGTGTTAGATTACCCTCTTCCTTTTATCTTATGTGCTGGTGCAGATCACTCAACCTCGTACTGACTACAAAGGAATCATGATGCCAAGAGGTCGTCCAAAAGTTTCAACACATGAACATCGTGGATCACCACGTGCTGGAAAATATAACGCCAAGGGTAGGTACATTGGTGATCAATGGTTTGCTTCAGAGGCAGAGGCTACACGCTATGAGCAACTGCTTGTCTTGCAATCATCTGAAGTTATTGAAACATTAGAACTGCAACCAACATACCCTGTCTCTATCAAGGGTCATCACATAACCAACTATCGTGCTGACTTCAGGTACTCAGTGCTTGATGAACGTGGTCGCCCATGCAGGGTAATCATTGAGGATGTCAAAGGCATGGTCACTGATGTCTATGCTCTCAAAAAGAAAATGGTTGAAGCCCAATACGATTTCAAAATAAATGAAATCCCTGCTAGTAAAATTGCTCAATGGTATAATAGAGTACCATCAACGTAAGCATACAACATCGCGATTGCGTTGCGCCCCGTCCTTTGTGAGGGGCGGCAACGAATCGCTCCCTAATATTTAAGGAAATCAAATGTCAATTGAAGCTCTTAACTGGGCTCTCAATCTGCAAGTTGATAAGCCGTCATGGAAATCTGTACTCATTGGGATTGCTAACCATGCAAATCCAAATGGACAGGCATGGCCCAGCGTTGCACGATTGTCGCTCTACTCAGGATACAAAGAGAAAGCTATCCGTGCTGCTATCAAACAATTGATAGTATCAGGATTACTTTCCCAAGAACTACGGGTTGGAACTACTCCGATATATACCCTCCCTATTAGGGGGTATACCCCTGTAGGGGGGAGTCCCCCTCCCCCTGTAGAGGGGAGACATAACCTTAATACAACCATCAATAACAAACAAAGGATGCAAGCTGATTGGCAACCGACGAATGAGATGATTCAGTTTGCTCATGAGTTTGTCGGTGGATCAGCCGATGACACAGCAAGGAGGATAGAAGATGAAGCAGTTAGGTTCCGCGATTACTGGATTGGAACAGGAAAGCCAATGGCAGACTGGTCAGCAACATGGAGGAACTGGATCAGACGTAGCAATACCCTATCAAAGCCGTCCGTTGGAACAACTCGTAGCAATCCCACAAGCGTGGCTGCTTCCAACAATAGACTTATCGACAAGCTATTTGGTGTCGGCAGTCAACATCAAGAATCAATTGCCATCGAACATGACAAAGGAGCAAGCGATAGATCAAACAGAGAAGGCCATGGGCAGGCTTAATGTATTGTGTAAGCCTTGCCCACCGGAGACAATAGCAAACGCTCTGGCGTACGTTGCCAGTGTGTTCAGAGCCCCACTCCCAGATGAGATGGGGCTAAAGATTTATATCGGTATCTTTGAACGTGTCCCTGCTATCGCATTCCAAGAGGGCTGCCGAAAGATATGCACCACGCACAAGTATCCGAACATGCCATTACCTGCCGACTTGCTTAGTGCTTGCAAGCCATCAGTAGAAGTCATCGCAAACTGGAAAAAAAGATTGACCATCACACATGAGCGATTGACCAAGATGAAGTGACTTGATATGTTATCAACAGAGAGGGGACAACTATGGACAACAAGACAGACCGCCATCTTGGACTAGGTGGCACAGACGCTATGCGTATTATGAGTGGGGATTGGTTCAGACTCTATCAAGAAAAACTACAGATAATTCTACCAGCAAATCTTGATGAAGTCTTTGAAGTTCAACTAGGTATCTATACTGAACCATTCCATAGGCAGTGGTTTCAAACACACACTGGCTTTGAAGTTGAGCCTCATGAAGGAAGGCACATAAGTGATACCAAACCTTTTATGTATGCACACATAGATGGTTGGATATTGAGTAAGAAAACATTTGTAGAACTTAAACATACCAATGCGTTCTTCAGTCTTAAAGATAGAATCAGATACTACATGCCACAACTTCACCATTACATGTACGTGATGGATGTAAAGACTTGCTACTTCAGTGCAATCTTTGGCAACTCTGCTCCTCAGTATGCTGTCGTTGGTATTGACATAGCATACATGAGCGAACTCATCCGTATGGAAGAGGCATTCTGGTGGCACGTAGAAAATAAAATAGCACCAGAAGACTTACCCAGTAGAGACATAGATGCACTCGCAAAGATGGCAGAGAACGCCACGATAGATGGCTACCGCACTGTCGATATGTCTCAATCAAACTCATGGATATCACATAGCCAAGACTTCCTTAGAAGCAAGGACGCCTACGATCTACATGAGAAGAGCAAGGAAGAATTAAAATCTTTAGTCGGCGATGATGTCGGCGAAGCATACGGCAATGGTGTCGTAATCAAACGCAACAAGAAGGGACATCTTCTAGTGCGTATCAAAGGAGAGGACAAATGAATCAATTCACCGAAGGCTTAATGAGGGTTCAAGATGCCAGCCTAAAACTACACCGCTCTCAGGATCAGCCAACAAGTATAATGGCTGCACGACAGATTGTTAATCTAATCCCTGAATTCAAGAAGAGGGTAATAGCTTTTGCAATGAGCAAAGGTCACCAAGGATTCTGTGATGCAGAGATGAATGACTTCTTTGGTGAGATAAGTTCTTCATACCGTACACGCAGGGCAGAGCTCACAAGAGAGGGAGTAATTGTAAACTCGGGAAGGACAAGGACATACGGTAGCAATCGCCAACATATTGAATGGGTTCATAAGGATTTCAAATGACGAATGTTGAACTTACTAATCTACTGACTGACCTAGCACAGGTAGCAGTCCACTCTAAAGAGCCACGAATACAGCAACAAGCACTGACTGTATTCGATGCTCTTGCAAGACACGCTCAAGAACATGAAGACGAGTACAATAAACTGGACATCGAACTTACCGATGAACAAGAGAAGGCAATGCAGCATTCTACATTTTGGATAATTGGAGAACCACATGACAAAACAATCTGACCTAAATCTATATCAACGCTTGGCTCAGGCTATGGGCAAGGTTGACTATATCCAGAAAGAAAAGAAGCAGGGTATGCGCTACTCAATCGTTAGCCACGATGCAGTAACAGCAAAGGTACGCCCTGCCTTACTCGAAGCAGGAGTGATCTATCATGTCAGCAGTCTATCGTTTGAACAGGTGGGCAATCGAACTCAGTGTCATGTCGTGGTGTCGTTTGTTAATGTGGATGACCCAAGAGAGAAGCTCGAAACACAATCGTTCGGGTATGGGATTGATGACCAAGATAAAGGGCCGGGCAAGGCAATGTCTTATGCCGTCAAGTATGCGTTGCTCAAGACGCTTGGCCTCGAAACGGGTGACGATCCTGATCATGAACAGGAAGTTACATACAACAATCCGCTAGTTGCTACCATTGAACTTGGTATTTCACTAGCCTTGGATAATGACGGGCTCAATGAAATGTCAGCACAGATCAAAGAGTTAACTAAGGAACTTACCCAAGCAGAACTGGCAATGCTTCGTCAGAAATTCTTGGCACGTAAAGCAGAACTCGCACAGTAAGGAGAGACAAATGTTTGCTAGAGTATCAGTCATCGGAAACTTAGGACGGACTCCTGAGTTTAAGGACGCAACCAATGGAAGGTTCGCACGATTCAGTGTGGCTACCAACTCTTGGAATGGTAAGGAAAAGGTAACCACATGGTGGGATGTCGTCTGTTGGGATCAAAAGAAGGTAGAGTTTCTAGAGAAGTACGTCACTGCCGGAGGAAAACTTTTTGTAGAAGGTGAACTGGTCAAGCGTACATACACCGACAAGAATGGAGCAGAGAAACTTGCGGTTGAGATATCAATCGGAAGATTCGGAGGTACACTGCTTTCTCTTGGGAGCCCTACTAGTGTTGCTCATAATGAATCAAAGCAACCATTAGATGACGCCCCTTTCTAAGGAACAATCATGTGCGATCCAGCATGGCAATAATGGATCACCCCCTCAAACAAGGAGATACACATGGCTACGCCACAGGAACTAATCACGAATGCTATTCTATCAATGGTAGACGATGCCGGAAACTGGACACCACCTTGGCACCAGACAGAACTATCCTCGCCATCGAATGCCCTAACAAAGAACCGCTACCACAATTCGAACATCCTGATTCTTTGGGCTTCCGCTTGCAATGGAAGATTTACATCAAGCGAGTGGGCTACCTTCAAACAATGGAACCAACTAGGTAAACAGATTACGAAGGGAGCCAAAGGCACACCAGTTATTTATTATTCTTCTTACGAGAAAAACATTGATGGAGTAGACGATGCTGTTAGAATACCTATTGCTCGGACAAGTTTTGTATTCAACGCTTCTCAAACAGTTGGATACAAAGAACCTGTCCATCCACAAGCCTCAACAGCAAATGAGCCTATGCCTCATATTGATCTCGCCATCCAACAAACGGGTGCCAAGTTGGAAATTGGTGGGGACAGAGCGTATTACATCCCATCGGCTGACTACATCTGTATGCCAAAGATAGAACTCTTTCATACAGCACAGCACTATTACTCAACTACCTTTCACGAACTGATCCATTGGACTGGTCACAAGTCTCGGCTTGATCGTGAACTTGCACCTCGCTTTAAGAAGAACGCATACGCAATGGAGGAGTTAGTGGCAGAACTTGGAGCAGCATTCATGTCTGCTGAGTTTGGTATCTCGAACCATGTAAGAGATGACCATGCAAGTTATCTCAAGGCATGGCTTGGAATATTGCAGGAAGACAAGACAGCGATTGTATCTGCATCAGCGGTTGCTGGGAAGGCATTCGATTATCTAATGTCCCTCATTAACCAGAACCAAATACAGGAAGCAGCATGATAATCCAGATCAAGGATTGTCTCTCAATTGTTAATGAAGTTACTCATGTATCTAACAAAGATATATTAGGTACGTATCGCTATGCGTTCGCAGCAGAAGCAAGGTTTCTTTTATATTGGGCGGCACGTACCTACACTCTCTATTCATTCCCAAAGATTGGACACGTATTAAATAGGGATCATACGAGTATCTTCCATGGGTATAATAAGGTTCTTAGATTTCTTAAGAACAATGATGAGAACTGGATTCGTCTTACTAATAAGTTTGATGAGGTATTCAAAGAAAGGTTTGCCAATCATTTAGAAATATTTACTGAAGCTATGACTGTGAGTGAAGCAGAAAAAGTAAGAATCTTCTTACGAGAACTGAGGAAAAAGAATGAACAAGATTGAAGCACTGGAACGAGTAATAGGAATCGTTAAGGATAGGCAGCAGGATTATGGAACTGCTTCCAAGATGACACAGAACATTGCGTCTATGTGGACAGCCTATCTTGGATTCCCAATTGAACCATACCAAGTATGTATGCTCAATATCATGCAGAAGATGATGCGTCTTGATGTCAGCCAAGGCAATCATCTAGACAGTATGCTTGATATTGCTGGTTACGCAGCCATAGCAGTGGAGATATCAGGTGAGAAAGCATCGAATGAAAAGCAAACCAATATCGTTGAGGAGCGTGTTCGCCGTCAGCTTGACGCATTCATTATTCCATCAACGGATATTGAAATCAAAGAAGAAACAACGGAGAAGGGAAAGACGAAATGACTGGCAGAGAGAAGATACCAAAGACTAACCCAGAGACTCCTACAACTTATGAGGAGTATCGTGCCTTAGAATTCAAAGACTCCGGCTATGGGGAGGGGGATGATGACAATGACTTTGAAGATTACTTTGAAGATGAAGAGGATGATCAGCCCGACGAACTAAAAGAGTGGGAAGACTTTGACCCCGAATGCTAAGTCAACGTGAACTGAAAAAGTTTCTAGAAGAAGAACTAGGACTTTCCAACTACGAAGTTATTATTAGTAAACACTATAAGATTATCTTTCCTACGCCGCATGGAAAGAGAACTCTTATAGTGGCTAAGACTATTAGTGATCGTCGCGGTATTAAAAATCTAAAGGCAGACTTTAGAAAACTCCAAGGAGAAAAGTAATGACAGACATTGTTGAACGGCTGCGCACTGTTGATATCAGTTGGAGTCAGGAAGGCGAATGGTGTGCCGAGGCAGCCGACGAGATTATTAAGTTGAGGCAAGTGTTGCAATCAATCTCCAACAACACTTGTTGTGATAATTGCCAAGAAGCCGCTCTTGTTGCCCGTGCCGCACTGAAGGAGGAAGAGTGATGACAGTAAGTGAATTCCTAGCAATAACTTTTTTAGGTATTTTCCCGTTGCTGCTTGCCATTGTAATAGGGAAAGAGTGATGGAAACCGTTGAACAGATCAGTAAGCTACAGTTGCAACTCAAGATTCTTCAGGACGATGAAATGCAGGACGCTAAAACCATCTACAATTTGTCAAAAATGGCGGCGCAAGCGATTGACGAGATTGAGCGGTTGAGGTTAGCTAACTTAGACCTTCAGATGTGGTATGATTATGCCAAAACTGAATGTGATAAGTTGCAAGCTGAAGTTTTAAGACTGCGGGAAGAACTAAAAGGAACTTCGTAATGGGTGATATAATTATTGAAATTGAAGAACTTGATCTGCCACTGATAGACAAGACTATCAATGACATCAAAGCCTATGTTGTCTTTGACAGAGAATCAGAAATCATTTGGTATCTGTCTTCAATTGCTTGGGATGGCAATCTATTAGAATGGGATGATGCTAGAACACTAAGTAGTACTGACCTTAGTAAAATGATCTGGGATCGTGTAAATGCCTATATTGAACCAGAAGCATTTACAGCAGCCCATGATCATTTTCTAGACGAAGAGCATGACTATTAAGAAGCCATGTTGAATGCAGTCTTCTCGGTTTCTTTAACCCGACGACCCCAACCCTTGCCGAATGTTTCCCATGTTGGCAACGCCTGTAGAAAAGCCAAACGTAATTCACATATCTTGGTAGCAAGTTCACGTGGATTTGCATTAGCTACAGCGGCTAGGGTTGCGGGGCCGATAGCACCATCAGCAGCCACACCGACAGCCCTTTGTAGTAACTTGCTGGCACGACCAACACCACTATTAATAGCAAGGTCGAACACAGCAAAATCAACACCTCGCGGGAGGTCATCACCACGACATTTGTCCCAGTACCTTTGCTTATAGAGCGGCGAAACATCGGCGATTGTGAGGGCTTTAATGTCATCTTTAGTTACCTCATGACCTACCCACTCTTCCCAAACCTTTTTAGTACAGCCAAGATTGGTTGCACCGCCGGGGTCTTTTGGGTGATCAACATAGCCACCTTCATGCTTCAAAACATGGGCAAGCGACTCTTCAAAGTTATCTTTCATTCGCTAGACTTTCCATACCAGAATGAGAGGATTGTACCGACCGCAGTACCAAGCAAGAAGCCAAGAATTGTAAGAGCAAAGTCTTTGCCGCCAACAGGCATAGGCAAAAAGGTAACAGAAAAGAAATACAGTACAGATGCAATTGCCCAGAACCATGAGAACAAATAAATAAACCGACGAACTAGGGTATCATCACTATTCAAGGCAGCAAGCTGAAGTTCACGTGCATCAATACGATCATCTTTTTCAATCTCGGCAAGACGCACACGCTCGGCTGATTCAATCTTTTTAATCTCTGCAAGTTGATCAGGAGTAGCAGTCTTCAATGCTCTTGCTACTTCATCAGGAGTACCATCACTACGTCCTAACAAAGCATTAGACAGACTTCCTACAATTGCTCCTGCCTGTGGCCCAGCTAGTAACGATACAACTGTAGGGGCTACCGATCCTAATACGTCTGTAGCCATTTTTAACAAGTCCATGATAACTCCTATTTGTGAGTGAACAACATCATTCCAATAGCAACGCATATAGCAAATAGTATAACTGCGCCAATAAGCCAAGCACCCATGATCATATCTTTACGGTTTTCTTCAGCCTCACGCTGTGCTGCTACTGCCTGACGGTGTGCTTCCTTACGCATTTCAGTCACTTCCTTTTGAATACTAGTCCATGCTGCAATGCCATACGCACCTACAAATAAATTGCGTGTATCTAATTGTAATTTCTGGGCTTTTTGCTTTAACGTGTAAAGTTTAATTGCCTCGGCTTCATACTCTGCCTGAGACTGAAACAGTTTTTTTTTCTTTTTACCAGAAGTTAACTGAGTAATCTGGGCAATGCGACCAAACAAACTGCCGACTTTATCAGCGACATCAAGCATTTCATGGCCCGAATCAACCGCACTTTTGATGCCGTTATACAAAGCAGTAGCACCAGCGATGAGGGTAAATGGGTCCATTTAAGAACCCTTCTGCCAGTCTCGTACGGCAATAATAATACGAATCACAACAAGAATTAAGCCACCGACAGCGATAGCAAAGCCAATCCAACCCTGTAACTCAGTAACCCATAGCGGCATTGTGATAGCACCCGTCGCTATAGTCGAGTCAATTACAAGTTTGGCTTCGTCAGCTTCCATCAGACTTCCTCGTCAGCGGGTAGTGGTGTGTTGCCCTCGGCTAACCATGCCAGATAGGCTTGGTAGTCGGTATTGGCTGGGTCAAAGGGAATAAGCGCATTGTCTAAAATGCGTTTAACCGTGTTTGGGGTTTCAATTAATTTATACATATCATTCCTCACAATTCTGATGCGGCAGTCCAATGACCGCGCAAAACATCGCCAACAGTGACACTGTTTGAATTAGCCCAAGTAAATTGTCTAGTTCCAGAACTTGTTGATACAGTCATACCTCTATTTGTGGCAGCAGTAATTGATCTCCAACTTCCACTTACGCCAAGATTTGTGTAAAAAGTTATTGTTGGACCTGCTCTTTTTTCAACCGCAAATTGAATTGTGTCCTGCATATCTACTTGTGGTGATTTAGTAGAAACAGTTCCTGTGTCGGTTGAAGTACCAGCAGCAGTATCTTGGCTGTATGAATGCTCATAATACCTCTGACACTGTGCCAACTGATTGCTGTATATCTGCCGCTCAAATGGTGTGGCGACTGTGCCTACTTCAAACTGTACGCCTGTGACGTAGAAGGTAGCACCAGATGTGCCGACTACTGAGGTTGCACCTGTGGCTGAGATAAGACCGCTTCCTGTCCATGCCCCAGCAGTTCCAGTATAAGTAGAGCCAACTCCAAGTCCAAAAAATACATAGATGCCTATGCCGTTTGTTGTAAGCCAAGTTCCAGACGTATCTCCAGCTATCGTTACAGTCTTTTGTTCCCATGTGTTTGCAACAGAAATTGTGTAAGTAAACGGATAGGAGCGGTTAAAAGCACTATTTGCTAAAGCCCCACCAAAAGTTCCGGTTAATGAACTACGCACATAAAAAGAAAAAGTTATTGTTTTTGCAGACGCAGTACCCCAATCTAAATCAGAAACATTTAAACCCTCAATCATTTGACGAACGTCAAATTCGTCACTACTGAGTACTGAGTATGCAGAAGATGATGTAACTCCAAGATAATTTACAAACCCAGAAGGCGGTGTTACTGCCCCAGCATTACGTTGAATAGTAAATTTACTTGCCTGTGAAGCGTATGCAGCCCATCTATCTACTGTATAAACACCTCCAGATATATTGGTCACACTCGCCCCAGCATTACGCTGATCTACCCGCATATCACCATTGATAATGCGGTTGCGTAGAAAGCTGCTGGACATAGCCGCAGTGCCACCAAAGGACACGTTGCCACTGGCATCTGTTACCATGTTGGCGGTAGCAGATGAGGCGTTCTGGAAGTTGGTAGCTTTTACGGTACTCATGGCGTTACCTCAAGTGCGGTGATACGGTTGGTTAGAGCGGTAATCATGGCCTGTTGCTCTTGGATGGCGGCGGTTAAAGTTGCAACCAAAAAGCTAGTATCAATGCCTTGGTAGTTGGGGTCACCATTTTCATTTACAGCATCCTTTGTACCAACAACTGCACTTGGACAAATTTCAGCAAGTTCATGAGCAATAAATCCTTCAGCATCTGAATCGTTAGACTTCCACTTATATGTTACAGGCTTAAGGGCTTGTACTTTAGCCAACGCTCCCGTCATTGGGGCTATATCTTTTTTAAGTCTGTAGTCAGATGTTGTGCTGTATTGCGTTGCTGTGGTGTTATTAAAAATAAAACCAATTTCAGCACCAGCAACTGTTTGAAACCCTATATACCTAGCATTATTTGTTGCTGTTTGCCATGTTGCTCTTGCTGCGTTGGCTTGGCTTGTGCATCCAACTAATAAGTCACCATTAGAACTAATACGCATACGCTCAGTAAGTGTTCCGGCAGTGCTTGTGGCAAAAGTCAATCGTGCAGTTTCAGCACCGGGAGTGCCATTTTCTAAGGTTGAATCAATATATGAAATCTTTACAGTTCCATAATATT
>Ga0209353_10001255_pt1 | contig 14555 bp, 21 predicted proteins | sample LauGreSpBDMM15SD_2_FD_187561 | JGI IMG/M metagenome (GOLD analysis project Ga0209353, IMG submission 187561) | Freshwater lake microbial communities from Lake Michigan, USA - Sp13.BD.MM15.SD (SPAdes) (version 2) | ecosystem: Environmental > Aquatic > Freshwater > Lake | place: Lake Michigan...
GCGGGCTCTGCGGCAGCGGGCGATGTTTTTAACTTCATATTATCAACCAACCCCATTGCCTCTTTACCCCACGGTTGTACATAAAGAAGAGCACTTTCGGTAGCGGCACGGCCTCCGGCAGTTTCTTTAACTGCTATTTCCAACCAGGCTTTGAATTGAGCCTGGATTGCAGGAGTTGCCTTTGCAATTACCTGACTTACAACTGCTGGATCAATAGTACTGTCATGACTGGCCAGCGCCGATTTAAATTGAATTGCAGTAAGCAATGCAGGCGGTGTTGCAAGTAAACCCTGCAACTGTGCATTATCAAGCACTGCATATTTCTGTTGGACAGTTTTAATCATCTGAATAATTAGCCAATGTAAATTATCTTTAAAATCTTCATTTGGCTGTAATGCACGAATTTCAGGAGAAGTTGGATCAAACAATATTTCTTTAACTTGTTCACCAGCAGCATCAAAATTTTGTAAATCTGTTGGATCAATGACAAAATCTCCAAGATCCTCTTTGGTTGTTTTAATGTAGATAATTGTTCCTGCAACAATCAATGAAATAGTGCGAATACTAACACTCAGCGAATCTCGTAAACGTACATTGGGCGAGCGCAAAACTACTGCTTGAAACAATGATCTAACAGTTGCATCCTCTGCATCGTCACTGACCAAAAGCATTTTTAAAATGTCTTCCTTGCTGTCAACAATTGCAGATTGGATTTCAGCAGGCGTTACTTCAATGCCTTCCCTGTTGGCCATTGCGCTACCAATTATCTCTGCTTGTTTTAATATCATCCCAACTGGAGTTGGCGCAGTACCGTCATCAATGCCCTGAGCTTGATTTCCAAGTCTCTCAGTGACTTTAGGCGTTGTTGCATTTGCAATGGCGTCGGCAAATTTATTCAAGGCAGCGTTTTGGCCGCGCAGGGCTCGTAATACGCCAGTAGGGCCGTCTTCGCCAGCCATGTTTTGTACTTTGGCAATAAAGTTGTCAATAAATCCCTCTTCTAATGTAGGGCGTTTTAAATCGTTTATTTTCACTGTTCACTTTCCTTTATTGAGCGTACTCCGCGTGTAAACTTAGCAGGATCTCCATTTTTAATTGCAAGCTGCAAGCGACGAATTAATTCATCTGCTTGATGTTCCGGATAATTTCGTTGAATAACTTCCATCAAGTTAATTACGCGGGCAATGGCCTGCACTGCCAATCCCTCTACATGCAAGTGTTTATCTTGCCTTGGGACTAAGCCTGTAATTTCGTCTAAAATACTTCGAGTTTGTTTACGCATGATTAATATATTTAGCTAAATAATGTTTATAGGAGATTGTAAAAATGCAATTATCACCAGGTGCCCAACAATTAAGAGACTTAGCAAATAAGATCTCTCGTCTAAATGAGTATGATACTCATGCTGATACCGGAGAACCGGACCATCAAATTGATACAAGTGAACTTTCCCGCTTAAAGCAGGCATTGGGTCCACTTGTAAGTGATGACTTACAAAGTCGTTTCATGCAAACATTGAATAAAATGGCAAGCGGACAGCCCATTACTTTTTCCGAGTCAAAGCTTATTACTGCTGCTTTTGTAAGCATGGCAGACATTATTGCAAGCGATAGCTCGTTAATTAGTAGAATGCGCAAAGACATCCGTGACTTTAACGTAGACCACGAAGCAGCCGATGCAGAAGCTGATATTGCAGCCGATGTCATGCCGGATGTTGACTTAGAAGAACCATACCAGCCAAAGTAATTAGACTTCACGACTTACAATAGCCCTTAGTGCATCTCTGTTAGCATTGCTAGCAACTGGTGCAGTTAAGGGCTTTGTTGTGACTATGCCCGAATTTGGCTTAGACAAATCAAACCCTTCTTTGGACTGCGGCTTTTCCCATGAAGTTGATGCTGGTGCTGATGCTCCACCCGACTCTGTGTTTACAGTAGTTCCAACATTACTTGTGCGTTGAATTTTATTATACACATCGCTTGCTCTAGTAGTACTAGGAGCACTATCGCCTTCCATATCACTGATGCGCAATGTATCTGGATTAAAGCTCAAATCAATCTTTTGGCCAACTGCACTACTTGAACGTGTCTTCATAAACTGCAACTGTACCATGCAACGTTCACGCATGGTAGGAGTACTGAAGATACCAAATACGTTATCAGCAGTTTGAATCTTACTCAAGCCACCAGCAATCATACTATGGTCAAACTCTACACTTTCAACAGCACTGCGATTCAACTGACTGGCTGTTGCCAACAACAACTGCTCGCCTACTACCAAGTTTCGCAATTCCTCTGCTACCAACTTGTCTTTGACAAACATGTCGCTTACACTGATCTTTTGACCCGCTGGCATCATCAAGTCAAGATAGTCAACCAAGATAGCATCAATTTTGATCTTGCGCTGAGTTTGAAACTCACGAACCCAAGACAGCAAGTCATTTGGTGTGACGCCGTTGGTCAACTGCACAATTTGTAGTACACCAGCTTTCTTACCTGCCATACGTACCTTAAGGTCGACGTCTTCTAGTTTCTTAAACACTTCACGAGTAGGAGTATCTGATATCATTGCATCCATACGCATGGCACACAGGCCTTCAGATAGTTCCAATGAAAAGTAAACTGTGTTCAATCCTGTCCGCGCCCAGTTCAGTGCCAAGTTCTGCAAGAACAAACTTTTACCTGCACCAGATGCTCCGGCAAAGATATTCAACTCACCTCTGTTGAACCCACCATACAGTTTATCATCCAGTGATTTCCATCCTGTACTCAACTGGCCGTTGTTGTCTTTTAGTGCTGTCAATCGACCTGCTGGGTCAGCAAAGTAATCTGTGCCAAATGTCTTTGGTAAGCCAACTTGAACAGCATCCTTGATCAGTTTTTCAACTGCACCATATTCGTTCTTATCAAGCATGTCTGCACTTTGCAAGATTGCTCTTTCAAGTGCCTTGTGTCTTGCAAAGCCTTCAAACTCTTCCAGGAACCAAGCACTGTGTTCTTCTGCTTGCGCTTGTAGATGTGACAGTTCTGTATTTGTTGTTGCTTTAATTTGTATAATGTCAGGGATGTTTCCATGTTCACTTACATACGTCTTGATAAACTCTGCCGCACTACGCAACCTGCGATCAAAGTGCTCCGGATCTAATACGTTTTGGCAACGTGCAGCCAAGTCCCTGTTACTGATCATAAAATCCAGAAACAGCTTCTGGAGTTCGTATCCGTATTCCTTTACTTCATTTGCCATTAATTGTTTCCCCAACGTAATGCTGTCATTACAGCGTCTTCTTGTTTTGTAAAGTTATATATCATGTAGTCTTCTGTCAGTGTAGTCGTATAACGGTCTCCTGGTAGCCCATATTCTTCTATTGCCCAAATGCAAACTTGGTTCCACCATTCACTGGTGTCTTGCCCCAGTTTCCAAACTATTTTTACTTTATACACACCACCGCCTGGCCATTAGTTTAATTTTCAACGGGCTAGTCTCAATGGCTTCTAACACACTTTGCAGTGTAGCAGCTCTGCCAAATTTTTGAGATGCTTCGTTTGCATCTTTAATCTCTGATGGCCATTCTGGAAAGCTTACACTCCAACCCAGTTCGGCAGCTTGCAGTGCCAGGGTCATGCCGGCGGCATCTCTATCTGGCAGTACCACCGGTTCGTTGTCAATGTCCTCAATTATCTTTGCTTGCTCAGGACTAATTTCGTTTGTCATAATAGCAACACCGTCAAGCGACAATGCATCATACTCGCCTTCGGTTACTACTGTATATTTTCTATGGCTACTTTGGTGTTCAAGATTAAACACATAGCTGGGCGGACGACTTGCAATCATCTTTGCAGTTTTTTTATTTGGTACATCGCCTATCCAGCGGGCACTGTATCCAATTAGTTTTCCATTATCTAAATACGGAAGGATAACACGAAATTCCATTCCTTGTATTGGACTTGAACTTGTGTACCAGTCGGTCAACTCAAGTACGCCTCTACTATCAAGATACTCTGCGGCTTCTAGTGTCAGCTCACGCACTGTCCAAGGCCATTGTATTTCTGGCCAGTCTGGCTTTTTAAAAGGCTCTTCGATGACAGTATCATCAACAACAACTTGGTCCCATAGTTGGATTTTTAAACGTTGAATTTCGCCTTCATCAACACCCAGTACACGCATAAGCTTAATAAGCTTAATGCCAAGCCGTTGTCCCGGGCGCCATCCTGTAGTGTATCCACAGTTAAAACAATGGTATCCAATACGGTCTTGTTCAAACTTTAGGCCACCACGGCGCTTTGAATCCGGTCTGTGGCCATTTTGGACACACATAGGACAGTTCATGGTCAACCAACCATTGGATGTTGTTTTTAATGTGGGCAGGTGTGCCCGAAGCGTATTCTCAACTAAACTCATATAGAGCTAGTTTATACTCTTATAAGGACTTTGTCAAGTGTGCCTGCGTTCGAAGGCGAGTTGGTTTTAACTATTCTAAGCCAGCGAACACCAGCGTAATAGTTATATGGGTCAATGCCAGTGTATCCATTGAAGTTTAAAATTGGAGTGGTATAATCTTGTGGCTTTAAGTTTGCCCACAATGTGTCACCAGCAACCAATTCGTCCATTGTACCTTGGACAACAACGGTTCCTGACCAATTGGTTGCATACACACCAACTGTGAACAGGCTTGTATCTTTTCTGAAGAATTGCGGGCCGTTAAAGGCACTTGACATCATAATACCATTTGAATTGGTGTATGATGTCACTTCTGTTGTGCTACGACTAGTAGGCACTACTGCATCTTTAACTTCAATGTCAAACGCACCTTGCATTGCCCTGTTCCACGTTAGTGCAGTTTCCAAACCTTCAGCATTGATGAATGTGGCCCCAAGTGCATAAATTCCGTTGCTTAGTGTCATTAGGTCTCGGGCAAATACTACAATCTGGGCTTGTCCATTCTCAGCAACAACAGGCATTGCACGTCGACGGAATATTGTTGCGCCCGTTTCTCTATCCCACATTGTGATAGTAATTTCTCTGCGTAACAAGCTAACAGGGCGGCGATCGCTGCCGGTAATGGTTAAATCTAATAGATTATCAACTCCCTTAAACCAAACAATACGTTGATCAGTGTAAGATGGGGCATGCCTAGTAGTACTAGGGCCCGTGCCGGCACCGGAATAATTTAAAGTTGCTGTTGGAATGCTTGAATTGAGTGTTGCCATAGCATTATTTAGCTGACTGAGCTTTTTAGAATGCTAAGTACTTCGATGGATAATAAAGTCAAAGAATTCCTAGAACGGTTCCCGTTTATGAGCTTGGTGCGGTATGGCGACCAAGAGTTAGTAGGTATCATTCAAAATAGTGACCAAACGGTGGTCACTATGTACGTCTACAACTTGCTCAAAGATGAAACAGATAAAATGCTGTTTGTAGAAATGGGAGAAGAATGGTGGTGGGGCAGTAATCGTCTGCTACCTATTAACATTGTTCTCAAAGAACCCATGCGCAGATTTGCATATGCCCTAAAAACTTATAGCACTAAAGATTTTGAAATGCTACATGGTTATCAAACCAGCTTAACTAACGTAATTACCAAACGAACAAAACGTCGTCAAATTAGTTTAGTTAGGAAGATGCATTAACTAAATCCGTAGCCAATTTCCTCACAGATTAAATTCATTTGTGCCACAATGGCCACTGCATAAGCTGTTGCGTGGCTCTTCTTAAAGAAGTAATCATCATTCTCCGGCTTCGTCCACACTTCCTTCATAATCGTCGTCCATGATTTCCCAATCAGATAACGTTTGGCGGGACGTATCATTGCTAGGACCGCAGACAATTGTTCCACGGAAGTTGGTTGGGTCCTCCGTAGAATATCCCCATGCCCGTTCAAATGAAATAACAGATTTACAAAGTCGTTGTCTTGTAGTAAATCCCATAATGGCTCCTGGTTGGCTAATCGATCTAAATGTTCTTTGCTTTGTACTTTTTGATAGAGACTGACATTAAGCAAGTCAACTTTAAAAAATCCAAGTTCGTCGGCTTCTTTATAATCAACACTGCACCAACTGGTGTATGGGTTCACTGGCACTGGATGGAAGTACACGCCAGTCTTATGCTTCTGCTTGGTTTTGTTTGGCATCGAAAGTGATGCAGGAACATGTGGCAGAATTTTTAACAATTGCTCTCTGTCAGCAAAGTCAATGTCAACGTCGGGGTGACTCATTTAATTGTTTTTCTAAGTAGATCTAATAATAGTTGTTGTTGATTTTTAATTTCTTCAACTTCTGCATTCATCGCATTGAGTTTTTCTATGAAGGCAAGCAGACGGAGTTCCAGCGATTCGTATCGAGGGCCTGCTGCATTGTCGTGTTGATCCACGTTACTTCGTCGGGGTTTTTTTCTAATTTCTTTATCCACCATTTTGTATCCACATGTTTAGCAACTGTATCAATTTGGCCAGGTTCCATTCTATCTAATAATTTCTGGGCGGCCTCTGTGCTATAAATTATCCAAGGACTCAGTTTCCCAAGTACTACCATATTCATTCCAGCTGCCGGTGAAATCTTATTAAAAAAGTCTTGCCAATTATTCCCAGTTGTGTCTCCCCATTCCTGCATGGTGAGTATAGTTCTTTCTAATGCACGATCGGCAGTTTCTTTCTTAGAAGCCTCTTGTACATATAGTTGGTAAGTTCCTGGCTTCTGCCAGTCGCTTAGTCTTATTCCCATCTTAAAAATCCAATGAATGAATTTGTCGCTTTCGAGGGGACGAAGTTCTATTAAGTAGTTAGCAAATTTTACAAAGCTGGTATAATCGCGGCTCCCAATGAAATCGTCGACTGTTTTAGTTTTTTTGGCAGAGGGGCTAACATATTTTATAAAGTCAGACCATACCGCAAAAGCAATGCGACTATCTGTGTCATCTTTGCACATCCACCTACGCTTTTTTTCACACATGTGACTACTCAATGTTCTTTCGCGGGCGAATGCGGCATTGCAGAATTTGCATTGATAGTCTTGTACCATTATTTAAACAAATCCTTAAGATCTTTATTGCCCATGTTTTTAGCCACAGCAATGTCTTCTAGTACTGCATTTCCATTTACAGTTCTAAACAATTCAATTTCATCATCGCTCATTGCAGGAAACTGCTCAATTAACCATGCAGTTAGTTTGTCTTTCTTGGCATTCCTTGGAGGGATAAATTCATGTCGTTGTTTAAACCCCAGGCCGCATAGTGCAAGCACTCGCCAACGCAATTCTTCATGTTTGCTTGACGTTGCAATATAATCAATGTTACTGTAGTCGTTGACATTTAGCAAATATTGCTCCTGCACCTCTCGACTACCTTGTACTTGGCTGGCCCAACGTTGCACCATGAACGTGCTTAATGCCTTAACATCCTCTGGCTCCAATTTGGCATAGTAGTCACCCTTACGAAGGTCAACTGCTGCCATAACTTGTTCGATTGGAAGTTTGTATGCCGCACTTGCTGGTGCTTTCTTTTTAGTAGCCATATGCTATTTTAAAACCAAATTTTGTTTAAGTCAAGTACTTCAGGGACCTTATTTGTTTCTTTTAAGAAGTATGCACATGGCGGTTCTGCGCCAGCTTCAAGCGGCACAGCCAATATATGACCAAACTTTAATTTGGGAACATACCATTTTACTTCTTGATAAATGTTAACGACTTCAACCTTATGCCACTCTGGTCTATATCCGTTAATGGGGTTAAACACAAACGTACTAAAGCCACGGTCGTTTAAACTCATGACATTAATTATCTCAGGTTCACCGTGATCGGGTTCTCCAATGATCAATGACCAATCCAAGGGAACCTTTAGTTCGTGCTTGCCTATTCTTAATACGGCTGCTGGGCAACTAAAGCTTTCAAGAAACACCAAGGGAACAAACATATAGTCTACCTCTGCTGGGTTACTATAGTCCAACACCCCATAGCGAAGATCCTCATCGATCTCCTCAGGTAATCTGTCGAGATCATATGTTAGATTATCAACTGTTAAGATGTTCATTTATAAATTACCTTTTCTGTTTTATGTGGGTAGCTTGCATCATCGTAAAATTTCTTACGTTTGGCTAAATGCCGTTTTGCAAACTTTGCTGTACTTGTAATGTCCCAGATCTGGACAAAATCTTTATCTTGTGCTTTTCTAATGCCACGGCCGATACTTTGTATAACACGGACAAAGCTTTTGCCGGGCTCAACAAGAACTAGATTAAAGATGCGGGGGATATTAATACCAACAGATGCCACACCATATGTTGCAACGATAATTTTGTTATCGCTTGTTGTAATCTCATCGTACTCTTCCTTGCGGGCCTTTGACTTCATCGAGCCCGATACAAATACGCTATCTGGTAAACGCTCCACAATCATTTTGCCACAATTTACACGGTCTACCAACACCAGTGTATTGCCACTGGCACTGATTGCCTGTATAGTTCGAGCAAGTTCATCTATTCTCTTTTCATTGGATGTTAGGAATGTTAGTTCTTCTTGATAGGTTGTATACTCAACTTTATCATCAAACTGCAACACCTTAACATGACACTGTGATAGCACACCCATGTCCTGCAATTCGCTTGCTTGTAATCTATGCAACACAGGGCCCAGGCATGCAAACAGGCTAATGTATTCATGCTCTTCTTTTGGTATAGTCCCAGTTAGTCCCCAACGAATTGGAACATTTGCAAACGGTCCCGTTAGCATTGCACGTAGTACATCTGCCTTGGCCATGTGGACCTCGTCAACAATTACTGCAACCAAGTTGTCAGTAAAGGCATCCATACCAATTTCACTGATGCCTTCCTTGTTGCGTTTAATCAATGTATTAATACTTTGCCAAGTTGCAATTGTATGTGTATGTCCAAGATCCTTTTCGTCTCCAAAGTACACACCAACATCCAAGCCCATGTTGACATAGTCAGCATGTGTTTGACGCACAAGGTCTTTGTTTGGTACGATAACAACTGTACGCCCAAATGGTTCACAGCACAAACTCATTGCCGCAGTCATTAGTGTTTTACCTGCGCCTGTTGCAATCTCTTGAACACCATGTGGGTTAGCAAGATAGCGATTGATACATTCTACTTGGTAGTCCCTGATTACAATGGGCTGGCCTTCAGCTGGATGTCCCTTAGGCCAAACGATGTGACTAAACGTGTTTTCGGTAACTTCAGTAAAATTTAAATTATGATTAACTCGCTTGTCATCAATTTCAATTGTCCAACCTTCGTCTTGTAAGATAGGCAACACTCGATCAAGCAAATTTAAATATGTTGATCCAGCTGTGGTAAAGAAACCAATCTTACCATCCCATCGTCCAAGACGAAACGCCGGTACATGATATGCATACGGCAGTGTATATTTTAGTTTGGACTCGCATTTTCTGCGAGTAGAAGCATCCAAGTCGTGAAACTTAACATTTACTTCATCTTTGATTTCTAGTCTGGTTATTCCGGGCATATTCTAGTATAACACTTTTGTAGGAGTATGTCTATTCATTTGTAAGATACTTATAGTAAAACCACTGATTTTTAAAAAGCAATTTTGCCATAATGCAGAAAAAAGAACAGACTCCGAAGAGTCTGTTCCACCGACATCCATCCACGCAAATAGTCAGCTGTCGGTAAACCGTTAACCTCCGTGTTTCAGGAGATACTTGTTAGAGATTGACTTGAACGATACAGACCGTTCATGACACTTGAATACAAGGCCTTCACGTTCGCAACCAATCATGCCCATTACGCTCTTGCCTTCGGCAAACTTCAACACTTGTTCCATGTTGGTAATACCAAGTGTGTCAGTTAGGCCAGCAGAGTATGCAAGTATTGGGCAGTGATTCAGTTTGTGTTCTGCAACAAATGCGGCGCGAGAAAAAGGTGTAAGGTAACAACCGGCATCAATATCGTAAATGTCGTACACAAGAAAGTCTTGGTCACGCATTTGGTAAATGTTGCCTTGAATCCCGTTGCCTACAATCTCACCTTGGATAGCAATGTTACGTCCAATACCAACTAACTTAGTAGGCAGGTTGTACTTGTTTGCGGCACGCCACAGTGAGTTGTCAAGATTTGGCTTAAGGTCTAGATTGCGTGAGCAAACGCCTACTTCACCATCAAGGTAGTACACCGTCATTGAGCTACCTTCCAGCTTTTCGGTAACTTCCCAATGTGAGCCATCATTAAGCCATTCTGCAAGTTCTGCCTTCAAATTTTGAACACGTTCTTGGTCAGTCTTTGGAATACATGATGGAAACATGCCCTTGACTTCACCAGCCAAGGCCGCAGGCACCGGTGCTTCATACTTGACAATTCCAAGTGCTTCTGAAACATCTTCTCCTTCGCCCCATGCTCCGTTGAAATCATCATCAGCAGGAAGAGCATCTAGAGGTAACAGCAAACCTTGGCTCAATTGACCACGCAACTTCATAGTGCGAAGACGTTCGCCTTCGACTCCTTCAAAAACCTTAGGGTAGTTATCTGGCTTGGTCAAGAACGGTGCAATGGCTGTGGGGATGAAACTATCAATTTCGCAATACACTGCAAGATCACCTGCTGAGTATTCGCCCTTCTTAACTACCACTGTCCAGCCGCCTACAATAGCACACTCGATTGCATCTGCACCTTCAATGGGTCGCAGTGCATCAATCTTTCTAATGGTTGCCATTTTTCTCATAATTCGCATTCAATTATTTCTTCAAGTAGTGCCAATAATTCTGCATTACTCATTGATGGTAACTTGGTCAATGTAATATTAAATTCATATGGGTGATAGTCCTCGTCCCATAATTCAGTAATACGTGCAATGACCAAGTTTCTCATATTACTCGCCGCGCTTCATGACAGTAGTCTCTGCCAAACGCTTCCACTTGTCAGTGCCTTCGCCTACCATTTTCTTCAAGTCTGCAATCTTAATAACTGTACGCAGGCTCAACTCGCGCAATTTATCTTTGTTAGTATCCACGTACTCGTACAATTCTTCTTTGGCACCTTCTGCAAAGTCGTATGCATCCAGCATACCGTCCATCATAATTTGTTTGATGCGCAACATTTTGTCACGTGTGGTATCCAATGTCAGATCCAAATAGTGGCAACGGCTTTCCAATGCACCCAAGTGATCTTTGAGCTTTGCAGAGCGCACGTTTTCAAACTTAATGTTAGTAATGAAAATTGCACTACCTTTGAACTCGAACTTGTCTGGCACACCTTCTTGACGCAACATGCGGCTGTCTGTGTTCCAGCAAATTGTACGCTTCTTGGAACTGTCCAATGCTGCCTTCAAAATGTTCAAGCTCAGCTCATCCATCAGCACACTGTCGCAATCGTCAAACACCAAGACATTGCCTGCATCGCTATAATTATAAAGCTTGCAATACAAACCAATGGCGCTCATTGCACCTTTGACAATTTCATAACGTGGGCGAGTGCCACCAATTTTGTCAAACATTGCGGCTTTGTCAAGCACCTTCTCAACACCAAAGCTCTTACCAACGCCCGGAGGGCCAACAACAATCATAGCACGAACAGTACCGTCAACAGCACCTTCTGTCATCTCTTCCAAGATGTCAAAACGTTCGCGAATACGCTCAATTGCTTGCTCATCGGATTCAACTGACTTTGCTTCTTTTTTAGGTGTAGCGGCAACCACAGGTGCGGCACAAGTTGCGGCAGTGGCCGGCTCAACATCAGCCATGCTTTCTACTTTAACACGAACTTCGCGTCCGGCAAATTCGCCAAGTGTCTCATCTGCAAGCACTGTGACATAGCCGCCCTTGGTGCCTTCTTTATAATCTGCAACGAGTGCAAACGTTTGGTTGGCAATTGTAAAATTACGGTATGTACCGTTCAAAATTGTAATGTAAGCTGACATGTTTTTCCTTTGCGTGGATGAATTAACTTGTTACAGTATTGATTATACTGCGGTTTGACTCAAAGAGCAACCGTTTTCTTGTGTTTTAAGCACTTGTTGCGTAATTACAACACCGCCTAAACCCTGCTGATACATATCAGCGACAGCTTTGATGTAAAATTGCATAACTTTACCAGTTTTAGTGATTAGTGTGTACTGCATCTTAATCCCCTTTGCTGTTTATGTGTTTATTATACTGCTATTTGGGCCAATCGTCAACCGTTTTCTGCTACTATTTTTGTTGTATTTTAGCCACAAAAAAGCCCTCAAAGTTAAGGGCTAATTTGTCTATTTTTTAAGCAGGGTTTAACGCAATTCTGCATCTTCCATCCCAGCTACACGAAGGCGTGTCACATTGCTAACTTGGAATTGCTTTGAATCAAGCGCCTTAGTGATACCAATAAACTTGTTCCGTACCAATGCAAATTCATTTACAATAGAATCCATATTAACTACATCCGGTTCACCATCAACATACTTTTCTGCATCACGGCTTGTTAACGCTCTGTTATAGTGCTCGGTAAACTGACGGAATTTTGCGCTACGAAGTTTTCGAACTTCAATATTAAGCTGTTCAAGTATTGCTTCAATTTCTTGTAGTTGGCTAAATCGAAATTCGAAAACTCCGGGCATTTCGCGAATAGCTTTTTCAAGACTACCGGTAATCTTTAATTCAATTCTTGCTTGTATCAACTCACCTTCGAAGTAAGCAATACAATCAGGAAGATTGCTGATATCTGCGGCTACCTTCCTATACCAATGGCTCATTAATATTCCTCGTCGTCTGCTACTTGGTCTTCATCATCTTCACCTAAGATGGCAGCAAAGGCTGAAGCAAGTATTGTATCAGCATCGCTTGCTTCTTCTCGAGCAGTTTCCAAATCAACAAAGTCACCTGCTGCTTGTAAAAATGCCAAGGCTGCATCCGAACGTTCTTTTTTATCAATATACGGTTTAAGTGAAAGCCACATTTGGACTAACATTTCACCTGAATCACTTGTTATCATATTCTCTCCATTTAGTGTGTCAATTTGGCACTGCGATACTTAGTCAATGAATTACTTTTGATTTGCCATTTTGCTAAGGTACTCATCATTGTGTGTCCATTTGTTTTTTACAAGGAATCCCCATTCACGTTGTTGTGGCCCTGGCATAAACATTGTCCATGCTGTTATGTTAGGGTCAAGCTCAATGCGATGATAACTGTTAGCGCCACATATCCTAAAGTGGCCGGGCCCACGCCAATGACGAAACTCTGCAATTTTCTTACCATCTCTGTCAAACTCTGGAATCCATTCATAGTATCCACCTTTCAGTATTAAAGTAGCGTAAGGCCATGGGTGATCATGCACATCATCGGGGTCTGATTTAAGAAACTTGTGAATGAATACATTAAATGGAAATCGCTCTCGGTTTTTAAGGAAAACATAATATCTTTCTAAGTACGGTTCGTTGGCTTGCCGATCCATGATAACACGATGCCTACCTAATCGTTGCATAAGTTTTTTAATCATCTGCAAACCCATTCAAAATAGGATACACACCATCACTGCTTCGTTGTATTTCAATCTTATCGCTAAAGCCGCCGTACTCAAAACTGCCTGTTGCAACTTTTTTAAAACAATCAATCATGATCTCTGGTTCACCCATTACATCAGCATGGATCATTTCTTTTTCATACAAGGTTTGCAGTTGTTCAATTAAGAGTTTGAGTTGCATAAGACTATTATAACAGAAGTTACCGTTAAGGCCAATGGGGAGTTTCGCCAAGCAAGGCACGAATGGACTGAAACTCTTTCCACGCATCTTTGTACATTGAGTTTTCATGGAGTAGCTCAAGATGACGTTGTTTATTTTCAATAAAGAACTGAGTCACATCACTTAGACCAGCGGCGTATCCAATTGCACTACGAGATGCATATTTGCGGTTAGCATAGTCGTGCGCATGTCGTATGTCTGATTCCATGCGCTCAAATCTTTCAATGGTTTGTTCATTGAGTTCAACCTGGTACACTCGCTCTTCTGTTGTAGTAAATTGGTCTGCCCAGTCAATACGATCATTATCCATATCACTGCTCCAGTTATAATAACTAGGAGTAGAAGCGCGGCGCAAGGTGTGCCGACCAGTAATCTTTACACCTTGCTGTCTCAACCACTTTTCATGGTCCAAGTTCATTGCTTACTCGGCTAGTTCAGCTGACTCGTCAAGCAACTCTTCAGGTGCGGCGCCTAGTGGAGTTGAAGGAGCAACATGTGGATTAGCAGTAATGTCTGCCATTACTTTATCTAAGCAGCCGTCATCATTTCTTTCCCACGCTTTGCGGAATTTCTTAATGATTTCGCCGTCAATTGTAGTGTAAACAAGACTATTTCCTTCCTTTTTAAGCATTTCCTTGCCCTCGATTAAGTCGGTAAGGCCGCTGTAGGGATTCATGCCTGTTTCATACGGAATTTTAATCTGTACACTCTCAAACGGTTTATTGTAACGTGTTTTCATGATTTTACATGCTGCACGAATACCTTTAACTTCACTAATCTTGTTTCCGTCTTCGTCTTCCTTCAACTTCAACTTGCGCATAGCAACCACAATAGAACTTGCGTAGATGAAACCTTGGCCGCCGGAGATCTTGTCATCAG
>Ga0209353_10001256_pt1 | contig 14535 bp, 13 predicted proteins | sample LauGreSpBDMM15SD_2_FD_187561 | JGI IMG/M metagenome (GOLD analysis project Ga0209353, IMG submission 187561) | Freshwater lake microbial communities from Lake Michigan, USA - Sp13.BD.MM15.SD (SPAdes) (version 2) | ecosystem: Environmental > Aquatic > Freshwater > Lake | place: Lake Michigan...
ATAACAATGACCAATATAACGGATTTGACCCCACTAGCCAATATGTAGGACAATATACAAATATAGATGCGATACACGACTCTACCAATGCAAAGAAAATTAGCGACAATCCAATGGATTCAAAATGGGCCGGAATTACATATACCCAACAAATGGTGGATTCTGGTAAATATGTTGGCAATGAGATTACAAAGCCTTCGTTCTTTAACCCGAAAGTGGCTTTTTATCCATCCATACCTTCTGTAATGCCTGGACCGAAGGATATCTTATAGACCACCTAAAAATGCGTAAAATTGAGGCGAACTTAAGGGCATATTCCAACTACATCTAAACTAACGAATCAAATCGTTCATCAATAATGCAGCGTTTACAAAAGGCGATGCCGAAATATTATACATATAACAACCAAAAATATTCGATTTGTTTCCCATTGGAATGGGCAATAAATCATTTCGAGCAAACCGGGCCGGACGAATGCGAGGGGTGCTTTGCATATGGATGTGATGATTCCATATTCAAACAGTATTGCATGGATTGCCAAGTATACGAGTACATGGGTAGTCGGGTAACTGACGAATATTGTCACGCAGCATCGCGTCAGCCGACCCATCCAGCGGAAGTACATAATTATTTCTATACGAGCGACATAAGCGATATCAGCGACGGCGAAGGTACGTGGACCGACAACCACTATCTTGAAACAGATGGAAACGCCGAATACAAATCGTCTGTTAATTTCGCGATGAATGAAACAATGACTGGCGACGATGAACTATATCCCGAGCGTTATTCAAGGGAGTACGCGACAGTCGCGCCAATATTAAATAAATACCCGGTAACAGTGAGCATTGATAGTGAATGTATGTTAAATCTAGAAGAAAATTTAGGACAGTTGCATTACCCGCCGTTCCGTCAATTAAAAAAAACAAAGTGATTATTTGGGTGAGTCGTCGATTGGCACGACAGCCGCTTCTGTAGATTTTGTATACCCTTGTATCTTTTTTTTACCATCAAATACAGGTATACCAACAATGACTGTAATATTTGGTGGGACTTGAGAACGGTCTATAAATCGCGCAACGTCTTCTGCGATATAGAGTGTATATGGAACATCGGCATTATTTACTGTGCATTTACTTGTCCATTTATCCAGTTTGAGAACATCGCACAAACCTTTGATACGTCCTACCATACCCAAGTGCGGGGTTGGCCGTTTTCCAGGTTTTCCATTCGTATGTTTGATCCGCCATTCACACGACAATGCGTTTTTATGGTCTACAAATCCGGTAACCAATGCATATATCTCCCAGCCTCCACCGCGGCCATGTGTATATCTTGCGCCGCCCACGATTTCTTCATTGTGTTGGCGCAATCGCCTATATGGGTCATTCGTTGATCCGTTGTACGTTAGATGACTATATTGAGATTGTTTATTTCTCAATATGTAACAATACCATTGTTCGCGGTTCTCCATTACAGTATGCATATATACGGATTCTGTTATTTTGCGGCATTCGTGTTCATCAAATAAGACCTGATACTTTCGATGGATTTTTTGCTGATTTTACGAACTTTTCCGTTGGTTTCTGTGGTCAGGTTCTCAATGCATGCCGGATTTTTTGCTAATTCTTCTATAAAATGAGTAAAGTGGTTGAAATGTTTCATAATAGCAATCGCGGTCACCGAACTGATTCCCGGTATTTGACACAATATGATTTCGCCAATGTTTTCGGGGGTGACGTTCTCCTTTTTGACCTTTTTCACTACATGACAATAATCGGCGGCGGTTTGCACCGGCTCTGTTATTACGTGACCAGCGTTTTCAACCGAATGTAAGGGCGTTTCTGTTACATTGGTTGCAATGTTCTCCGGTTTGATTGATTCGTCTGCACTTTGTTCTCGGGTAAAGTATTTCCGGAATGGACGTGTTAAATAATACGGAATCACCCCCTTCGAAAAATTTCGCTCGATTTTTTCGGCAAAATGCAACAACCATTCTGCTGATTCGTGCACAGTGGACGTGCGCTGTACACTAAACCCTTTAAAGAATTGCATAGTAGTGATTGCCGACATGATGATTTTTTTCTCGAGTGGTGCACGTAATTGGGCGAACATACCTTCCACTAAATAAAACACGGAATGGGGTGGAAATCCACTCGAATGAAGTAGGCGATAAGATTGTTCTTCGTATCTTCCATCTTTTATTGATGCCAATAAATCTTGAAATGATTTACGTTCAATAAGGAGAACCTCTTTGTCGTCGTCGGTTTTTATCAGCACATCCCCTAAATTCAACACTTCTTTTGACAACTCTACACTGGACGGAATGCGACTACTACGTATTAGTGATTCACACTTCTCAAATAGCTCGGTTTCTCGTTCATCAATAATTACTTTCATTTACAGGTTCTCAACAATATAATAATAACTGTCACATTATTATATTGTTTCCATAATTGATGTTATGTTCGATGTTATAGTCGATGTATAAATAAATTAAACATTCTTGTAGTAACGTCCGTTGGCGGGGGTTACTCCAATGGGGCGAGAAGGTCTCACCGTGGTCGTCAACGGCATTTGCAAGATGCTCAACTTTTGAGATGTGCCGTCAAGTGCGATGGATGACGACGCAGTGCGGCCGACTAAATAAGGCAAACCCGCCTTTTTCTCACCTCCTCCCTGAGCCCGATTTGTAATGCTAGAAACAGATGCAGTGCGCTTTGTTTGACTATAAACCATTCTTATAATATATACTAACTAAATATTTTATTCTACACCCGATAAATACTAAACGCAAACAATATAAATGTTATGGGTGTATATTATTATACAACTGTATTCATCTTATTTACAGAATAATATGAATATAGACGACGACATTCGAGTCGAGAAAAATCAAAACGGCGTGGATACATATATTTTCGATCCATACAACCCCCTAAATAAATTAATTACAAAAGAACAAGTAGAAACATTTTTGCGGAAATACGGCATTAACACCCCGATCCACAATTTTGAATTATATAAGCGGGCGTTTATTCACAGGTCGTATATCAAGCGCCCCCATTTGGAAAATAATAACAACAATATTGTAATTGTACCTAAACCCGATAATTGCATGCCTCTTTTTACCAAATCAAATGAACGCTTGGAATTTATTGGGGACGGTGTATTGGAATGCGTAACCAAGTACTATTTGTATCGTCGATTTCCAAAGGAAAATGAAGGGTTTATGACCGAAAAAAAGATTGCTCTCGTTAAGAATGAATCGATCGGTAGAATGGCACACGAAATGGGGTTATACAATTGGGTAGTATTATCAAAACATGCGGAAGGAAAGCAAATCCGTACCAATTTGAAGAAGCTCGGCTGTTTATTTGAAGCGTTTATTGGTGCGATGTTTTTGGATTTTAATCGCATTGAAGTCACGGATGAGGAAGGCTGGTTTAAGAACGTCTTTGTGACGGGCCCTGGATTTCAAATGGCACAAATATTTATTGAATCGGTATTCGAACAACACGTCGACTGGATAAGTTTAATTCGCAATGATGATAATTATAAAAACATTCTGCAAGTAAAAATACAAAAGGAATTTAAGGTGACACCGGATTACTTGGAACTCGCAGTGCAAGATGGCGATGGAGGTTACAAAATGGGTGTATTCATGTGTTTGGGCCAATCCGTTCACAATCTTACCCCAAATAAAGCGACCCCAATAACTCATTTCAACAATTACAATGATATACATCAATTCATGTCGAAACAGGGCAAGGTTTTTATATTTTTGGGTGAAGGTGCACATAAAATTAAGAAAAAGGCGGAACAAATCGCGTGCGAAGAAGCCATCCGGCATTTGGAGTCATTTTAGACCATTGAAGAATTAAAATGTTGGCGGGTAAATATCTTTTGAATTGATATAGATACAATCGACTATAATTATTAGTTATGCCAAATATATTTGCCGACCTACACTCCGCCGGATATGTTATACTTCCACAAAAATTGTCCGTTCCTAAAACCATAGTGCATGAATGCCGTACATTGTTTGCAAACAAAAGGGTGACTTATACATTTAATGGTCCGTCGCCGGATGCCAATGATAAAAAACGATACCTAGCAAACATTGTCTCAACATCTCCGTTGCTACAAAAAATACACGACGTTTTGGTAAAAAATAGCGTCATTACAAATAATTTACAGTACGGATCTACGTCGGTATTTTTGTCAGTCGCCGGTTGTGCGCCGCAACCGCCGCATAGTGACTATCTTAAGACGGATGATTTTTTAGCGTTGATTGAGCCCCCGAAATCATTTGAAGAGTCTGCAATCAAAAAGGGGGATTCTCTACTTTATACGAAAGATTCACAAAACATACCGGTTAAGATTAATCAAGTCCATAAAGACGATTATCCAAATTTCTATTACACAATCATGTTGCCCGATGGAAGCGAAAGGCAAACCACATTTAAATATTTAGCTCCCATGGCCGATACAGCGCATATTGTGAGTACTCGCCAACAAAAAATACCCATTATCGTGTTAACCGCCATTATGGATAATACGTGTATTGATGTGTGGGAAAACAGTCACAATTGGATGCGACTGAATGACAACCAAAAATTCGACCCACCAATCGTTAAGAAGACAATCAACCTGAAAAAGGGGCAAATATGTGTGTTACGTGGGGACACAATTCATGCAGGCGCTGCATATGCAGAAGAAAATATCCGTATTTATAGTTTTTATGACAGTTTTGTGGTATTGCCTCCCAAAAACAAAGTGTATCTAATCGGCAACCAGACTGAATGGGAAAAAGAGGTTATTTCGCTGATTTGATGTGACAATATATTTATAAGTTGATGGGTAGATCATTGCGAATAAACCGGCATTTGCCATCACGAGACCATTCGACTTGAATTGTTTTTATTTCGACTCCCGCCTCAAATGCTTTTTTTACGGCGTGTTTATAAGTTAGGTCTATGTTTGATGGTTGGAAACAAGTTACGTCTGGGCGTTGAACTACGAAGCATAATATGGCACGTTTGTCTGTTGTTTTTACTATTTCTTCTAATTCGGTGATATGTTTTAGAGCGCGGGGGCTGACTACATCTGTACTATTTTGGGTACGTCCACATAATCCGCGAGGGGTACGCTCTTCACTTCCATGAAGAACTCGCGGCCGTCTTTGTCGATTCCGTGAAAATCGAACCGCGATGTTAAAAAGGGAACTTCGCGCCTATATGATTGAATGTTTTGAAGGCCCAGGATGCAATTGTTGGTGAGCGCCGACTCAACCAGCGCCTCCCCCAACTTTGGATTGCAACAGCAATTGGTCGATGCAGTTAATAAACTGGCAACCATGGCTACACGAACATCATGATAATCGGTCTATATACATTTCATTACTGGTTTCCATTTATTATATCCCATTCCCACATAATAGTTTCCCACATAATAGTATCCCACATAATAGTATCCCACATAATAGTATCCCACATAATAGTATCCCACATATTATATCCCACATAAAAACATGAAATAAATTTGTTCGTGCATTTTCAGAAAATGGACATTTTAAAAATGTCCTTTTTTGGAAAGTGAGTCCGTTTCTTTTTTCAGAAAATGTCAAAAATCAGTTTTGCAGCATAATGCTTTAAATCCCAAAAAAATAATTTCAGGCTGACTGCATACTTTTTTTCGGTTTTTTATCGTTTAACATGTAGGGATAAAATGTCGTTCTATAATATAGAATATTTAGAACTAATTTTATCCCTCCAATATCCCAATGTTTTCATGTACTACATGTGACTATAATACTGGTAACAAAAAAGATTATAATAAACATTTATTGACTGCAAAACATATCAAACGAACAACTAGAACTGAAAAACCCCAAAAACTCCCCAGCACGTATAACTGTAATTGTGGGAAAATATTTTCAGCAAGGAACTCATTATGGTATCATAAAAAGAAATGCGTTGACCAAACAAATAATCATGCAACATCACCAACCGATACTCCCGAAATATTGATAGACTCTCATGTAGTGATTAAGCTGTTGAAACAAAACGACGAATTCAAAACCATGATGGTGGAGCAATATACACAGCTGCAAGAGTCAAATAAGCAAAATATTGAATTGCAAAAGCAACTCGTCGATGCAGTAAAAAATAACCCAAATATGATTACCAATGTAACCAATAATACCACGAATAACAACCAAAAGTTCAACCTGAATTTTTTCCTCAACGACACATGCAAAGACGCAATGAGTATTACCGATTTTCTGCGCAACCTGAATGTTCACATTGATGAGCTAGAATACATTGGCAATCATGGATATGTGAATGGTATGACCAAGATGATCATGACCCGCCTCAAAGACATGGACATTACCAAGCGCCCGATTCACTGCACCGACATAAAGCGTGAAACCATGTATATCAAAGACGACGCCGGCTGGAGTAAAGATACAGACGAATTGACAAAGCTGCGCAGAATATTGAGCCGGATATCCATGAATAACTACAGAACTGTGCCTGTATGGAGAACCGCGCACCCTGATTGCGAAGTGATGGAAACCCGAACATACGAATTCTGTTACAAAATGATGAAGGAGATTCTGGGCGATGTGGAAGAAGAGCAGATCAAACTAGACAATAAAATTATAAAAACGATTGCGAAGGAACTCTTCGTACAGAAATAATCCAATGCATGGTATGGTGTAAAATATGCTTTTCCATATTTTACATCGGTTTAGACACAAATACATTATTATCGACGGGTTGTTGTAGTCTTACGTCGAGTTGTTGTTGATTTGCGTCTTAGATTCTTTCTTGTGCTTTTACCACCCTTAGATGCTTTCTCCCCTTTTTCATCTTCGTCTTCATCTGCACTCGCAATACTTTTCTCATCATCACTTACATACTCATCAATGTGGTCGTAATTCGAATTTCCTTCATTTGCATCTTTTTCATTTAGATAATAATACTTATCTCCATTGAATCGTGTCCTAATATGAAACTCTTGTGTTATTGTACCCAATGATTCTTTACCAAATACTATATCTTTATCACTAATATATCCATCTTGAAGGACCGCATTGCCCGAATGTGCCTTGGTTGCTGGACTTGCTTTTCGCGCACTTACTTTTCGCGCACTTACTTTTCGCGCCTTTATTTTATCAGTATTCTGTTCAATATTAGGCGTAATTGCTATATACATTACTGTGTTACGTGTTCTATCATACCTTTTATCATATATCCAAATCTTTTCTTTTACTTTCCATTGTTTATTAAGTTCTTTTAACGTAGAACTCAATAATTCAGCCCACGCAACGTGGTGTAAAATAGGTAATCCATCTTCATTCTTTTCAATGGCAGGATCATCTTTTACTTTCGTCTTAATTTTGTCAAATACATCTTTATATCTTTCTGATGATTTCCTATTTTCAGCAGATTGATTAAAATTGGGAACATGCAATGTATATTCCGTTCCGTCTTTCGTTTTAAAATTATCAAATTTTTTGTCTTCTTCTTTATGCCGCCAGGTGGGTCCGTGTCCTTTCTTTGTTGAATGCGCCATGTAATATATATATTACACGAGAATATATACTGCTAAAATTGTGTAAATTCAAGTCAAGTAATTATGCAATCATTTCCGGCAGTTTCATATCTCTATATATGTATATAGGGTTGTATATGAGAATATTGTCTTGGAATATTTTAGCATCAGAATGGATAAAGAAATCATATTATAAGGACGCAGACCACACCATGTTATTTAATCGACCACAGCGATTTACAAAAATAACCGAATTAATACGGAAAGTGGACGCAGACATAGTAATGTTGCAAGAAGTCATGCCACAAGAGCATAAAAAGCTGATTGCAAATTTTGAAAAAGACTACATCATATCCGGATTAAACAAAATCGTATGGCAGTATAAAAGCGACAGTAAAAGTGGTAATGTTACAATGGTAAAGCGAAGTATGTTCGCACACCATGATGTAAAACATCAATCGAAAGATTATGGATTATACACGCAATGTATACACAACAATATCCATTATGATGTATTTAATATACATCTCGACGACCTTTCGCGCAAAAAACGATATGATCAAATGGAAGAAGCGTGTAACACGTGTCGATCCAACAAATGTGTAAATATTATTGCGGGTGACTTTAATCAGGTATGCCGAGCGGGCAGTAAATTCTATGATATAGCCGGGTTCATGGTACATAATAAATGTCCAACATATTACAATGAACGCAATATGAACATCGATAATATATTGACGCGCGGTACAAAAAAACAAATACCGTCCAAATGTTATGCCAGCCCGACCACATTTGACGAGGGAATGAAACTCTATGGTTCAGATCATTTGCCAGTAATCACGGATATTGCAGAACCGATGTAAACAACATTTTTTAACATGTTGACGTATAACCACCTGTAAATATTTTGTAACAATATAATATATTTATAACGAATAATGAGTAATATATCCTATCGACGTTTAGACGAATTATTAGAAAAACGTCCGTTACCGATGAAATTTGGTCAGGTACATTTGGGATTGGCAAAGCCAAAGGAAGAAATACGTGAACAACGAGAACGTCTCGCAAATGCCGAGGAACTAGATATCGCCGAATTAGGAACAGACGAATCGAAAGATTCGAATGAGCCAGTCGTAGCAAAAGCCGGCATTGATGTCCCGCCAACAGATAGTGCCAAACCCGGATTCAAGATTGTGGATAAACGCAAAACCAGCATGATGGATAGATTGGCGGTATTGAAACGAATCCAAAATAAATCGATGGGTGTGGTGGTCGACGAAATGGAAGATAAAGTAGTCGAACAAGCAGTGGCCGAACAAACGATTGTTGTACCAACTGTGGATGTTGCGCCAACTGTTGCTGCACGGTCGACTGCCGTGCCAAGCTCCATCGCGCCGGTATTGACTGCAAAAACAGTGCGGCAAGTAAAACCCCGACCCGCAGTCACATTCGCAGAAGCCAAGCAAATCGATGCGTCCAAATTGTTGATTGACGAACCGGTTCAAGCACCGGAAGAGGCACCCGTAAAGAAGCCACGAAAGTTGAAAATCACAGGTAAGCAGGGTGAGGCCGAACCAGTCGCAATCGTTGACATGACCACCGCAGTTATTCGCGAGCAAAAAGTCATCGACCGGTTGCCCAAGGACCGCGAAAAGGTTATTGTAAAAGCTCCCAGTTATTACATGAATAACCGTAAAATGTTCGTACAGAAAATGGCAGAAATATTTGCACCGTATCAGGTTGAAATGCGCGATGCGGCTGCATCGATATCGTGTGACACCCAAGCAACGAGCAATACATTCGATTTGTTAACCCACCAAAAAATAGTGCGCGACTATTTAAATTTATACACGCCATACAGAGGATTGTTATTATATCACGGTTTAGGTTCCGGTAAAACGTGTACATCTATTGCAATTGCTGAAGGCATGAAAAGTGATAAGCGTATATTTGTAATGACACCTGCGTCGCTGAAAATGAATTTTTTCAGTGAAATGAAGAAATGCGGCGACGAGTTGTATAAAAAGAACCAATTCTGGGAGTTTATTTCGATTGATGGTAACCCCACATATGTTGGCATATTAGCACGCGCGCTGTCACTGTCGTCACAATATATAACCGAAAACGGCGGAGCATGGTTGGTAAATATCAACCGGGAATCGAATTACACGAGTCTATCGGTGGCACACCAAACTGCGGTAGACGACCAATTAAACGCGATGATTCGAAGCAAATATACGGACATTAACTACAACGGCCTGAATGAACGAAAAATGAAGGAATTAACCGGCGATTATAGTCGCAACCCATTCGACAACGCAGTCATTGTCATAGACGAAGCCCACAATTTCGTGAGCCGCATTGTAAATAAGATAAAATCGCCAGATTCGATATCCCACAAACTCTACAATTATTTGTTAAGCGCGTCCAATGCGAAAGTGGTGTTGTTAACTGGCACGCCGATAATCAATTACCCCAATGAAATCAGTATATTATACAACATATTACGTGGTTATATAAAGACATGGACGATTCCAGTGTCATGGGAGAAAACCGAAAAGTTGAACCGAGATACGATACTTAACATGTTGGACGATGCGAACCTAAAAACGCACGACTATTTGAATTATAGCGACAATAAACTCACGATTACACGTAATCCGTATGGGTTTATTAATACAAAGAAGCGCGGTGCATTAAAGGGAACAAAGAAGGTGCTTATTAAAATAAAAGGTGGGGCCAACAAGACACGCCGAAATCAATCCGGCGGAGACAGTGAAGCATTTGAACGATATAACGGTGTTCGTCTCGATGAAAGCGGCAATCTCACAGACGCCCAATTTTTAGAAAGCGTCTTGCGAATATTGAAGAGTGCGAAAAATGGAATCGCGGTAAAAGAAGCGATGATTGAAGAGGTCAATAATAAGGCATTGCCTGATGACCGCGACGATTTCTTCAATAGCTTCATAGATGTTGATAAGGGACAAACCAAAAACATCAATGTGTTTCAGCGACGCATATTGGGATTGACATCGTATTTCCGCAGTGCTCAAGAAGAATTACTGCCCGAGTTTGAACTAACAGAAGCGGGGGATACATACCATGTAATAAAAACACCCATGACGCCACATCAGTTCGGCATTTACGAAAAAATAAGAAAAGAAGAGGCGGACCGCGAAAAGAAATCTACAAAGATGAAGCGTATGCATCAAGGGAAGGCCGACGAGTTATACAACGTCTCATCGACATATCGAATATTCTCGCGTGCAGCATGTAATTTTACCTTTCCGCCAGGACTTGATCGACCCGTGCCAGGGCCAAGAGCGGGCAAAGCAGAAGATGAAGAAATCGACGAAAATGCGATGGATAATATGGTGGCAGTTCAGCAAACCGATAATGATGATATGCAAGACATCCCCGACCAGCCGAAAGAAGTCGACGACACATATGCCAGACGAATCGACGCGGTTATGGAGCAAGTAAGCCGAAAAATAGACGGAACCGAAATAAGCGAGTACTTATCAAAAGACGCGCTGCCCGAATATAGCCCCAAGTTTGCAAAAATCCTAGAAAATATAATTGATCCTGAAAATCAAGGATTACATTTGCTATACAGTCATTTCCGTACAATCGAGGGAATCGGTATTATGCGATTAATCCTCTTGGCAAATGGAATGGCCGAATTCAAACTCAAGCGCGAAGGTGAAGAATGGGCATTGGATATTGCCGAAGAAGACATGGCAAAATCCAAATTCGTATTATATACCGGAACGGAGACACCGGAAGAAAAAGAAATAATACGCAATGTATACAATGGAACGTGGGAATTTGTGCCCCAACCCATTGTAACCGAATTGCGAAAATATGCCGAAAACAACATTTACGGTGATGTGATAAAAATGATAATGATTACATCGTCAGGCGCAGAAGGCATCAATTTACGAAACACCCGATATGTGCATATTGTAGAGCCATATTGGCACATGGTCCGCGTAGAACAAGTGGTCGGTCGTGCACGACGTATCTGCAGTCATCAAGATTTACCGGAAGCCCTACGCACAGTAAAGGTGTTCTTATATGTATCTACATTGAGCGAGCAACAGAAAACTGACGAAAAGAACGTAGAGCTCCGTATTCGCGATATTAGTCGTGTAGATAGAAAGACACCGGTCACCACCGACGAGTCATTGTATGAAATTGCGAGTTCCAAACAGCGAATCAACAATGAAATCTTACGCGCAATAAAAGAGACGGCGGTCGATTGCAATATATATACCGGATTAAAGCAAGGTGCAAATGCCGAGCCGTATGTATGCTACGGATATGGACTCGTAGAATCGAATAATTATTCATCGTATCCATCATTCGAGATAGACAGTAATGTAAAAGAAGGTCTGGACGTCAAAACCGTAAACTGGAAGGGTGTGAAAAAGCTGGTTAATGGGGTGAATTATGCCATGAACCCAAAGACGAATCAATTATACGATTTGGAAAGTTTTAAACGCGCACAACAAGGGCAGGGACAACCCATTTATGTGGGACAATATGCCATGCAAAATGGTGTACCCGCCATAGTCGCATGAAACAAATAGAAACCCGTGTCCAATCGCGCATATCATGTATGAATGTAACAATACATGATATTATTGTATATTTAGAATCTGCGACGTTGAATTACAACCCCTTCTAATGTATACCAGTATTCATCAATATTATCAAATACTTTGAACGATGCCCCATCATCAAATACAATCTCGATTGATGCATTTATTTGTTCGCCTGTAGCCGTAATGGTGTAAGCGCCCGTAGTGTTTACCTTGCTTATTTTTTTACGTTCAATTGGCGAAGTACCATCTGTTGCAAATATAGTGCCGTTACTATCGGTATATATGTTTATTGTAACACCTGAATACGAGCCTGCGCGCATAATATCTGTTATATCATTATTTAATTTGGAATAATTATTTGTATTGAGTTGTGTTGCCATTATATACTAAATAAATATATATTATATTTACAAAATATAATTATATCAATACCAACAAGGTATGTTCCTAAACAAATCGCCATAGCGGATAGACGATATAGATCATCGATCGACCCCCTCCCGCCGCGTCAGATGCATACGGTTGGTGAATACTAGGCCTGATCTATATCAAACGTATTATTCACAAACATTGGGAATATTTAGGTACAACCGTATCATTCATTGTATACGCGTCCGTGTAAACAATATATACAAATATCACATTCGAATCTGTTATTGTGCCTAGAATTTTGAACGAATACGCCATAAAAGTATAGAATGTGCGTTTAAATATCCGGAAAATACATTTAATCGAATAAAATATAAAAACAAACGCACTAATATGTTATTATACCAGTTCGGCCAAAATGAATGAAGAAAATAATGTAATGACTATAAAAACCGTGCAGATTCAGCCAATTCGCAATATGATCACTGCCATCAAGGATATTTTAACCGATGCGACGATTACGTTTACCAAGGACGGAATGAAGATTATCAACTTCGATAAAACCCATACTATTTTAGTCAATGTGACGCTCAACTCATATAAATTTGAGCAGTATGATTGTGAACCAGAAAAAATCATTGTATGCGCGAACACACTTCATTTGTTTAAAGTGATTTCGACCATGTCGAATGATGATACGTTGTCCATGTATATCGACAAGGCCGACTACCACGACGGCGTTGTATCCCATTTGGGTCTACAATACGACAATGGCGATATTAAGCAATGTTATAGCCAGAAGTTGCGATTAATCGATCCGGATATGGAGGAGCTAATCGTACCGGATGTGGAATATTCGACCATCATTAATTTGCCGACAACCGACTTTCAAAAGATTATTCGCGACTTGAATGGAATTTCCGATAGAATCGAGATTAAGTCAGTCGGCAATGATTTGATATTCTCATGTGAAGGAAATTTCGCCAGTTCCAAAATATATCGGTCAGAGTCTGGCGGGAACATGGAGTTTATTCAAAAGAAGGACGCGTCGGTAGTCATTCAAGGTGAATTTTCGCTAAAGAGCTTGAGCCATTTTATTAAATGCACGCCGTTATGTACCCATCTAGAGATGTATTTGGGCAACGATTTGCCACTTATTGTGAAATATGACGTGGCATCATTGGGGTCGATTATGTTATGTTTGGCGCCATTGCCACCTGCATAAAGAATGACCAAAAGCATGACCATAACCATGAAACGTGTAATACATATGAAAAAATGTAAAAAATTGAAATAAGTATTTATTACAATTTTTTATGCATCAAATTAACAAGAACAACATTAATACAATGAGTGATAGCGAATCCATACAGTTTCTGTCGTCTGCATATGAGTTTATCAACGCCCATCCACTGAAGCCTTACATTATCAAAAATTACAACCGTGCCGCGCACATGGACAATTCATACCGCAGATGCTTTACCGATTGGACCAATGACCGCGGTTTTAATGAAAATGAAAAAAATGCGTTTTCGGCGATGTTTACATTCATTGTCGAAAAGTATGATACGGGAGCATCATTTGGATGTGCGAACTGGGCGATTGAAGACATGGTCAATAAGCATTTTGAATGGGAGACATTTGTCGGTAAAGGCAATCCGTATGCCCAATATGACCAACCGACCCAAAAATAAATCAACCAAAAACCAAAAAATAAAAACCAAAAAATAACCCGCAAATAAAAAACATTAGCAACGCCCCACCAGCGCTAGCTATCATGTTTTTTATTGTTTTTCTACTGTCCCGCGCGCCCACTATTTTGTCCCACTACATCTCTGGCTCTGGTCAAAATGCGCCTTTGCACGTAAGAACTCAATCCCAGTGCCAGGTGCATACATCACATCGTCATATGCCAATCTATATCTGTCAATAATCAATACGAGTTTATTGTATAAATCACTCGCTTGTGCCATAGATGATACTTCGATCGCAT
>Ga0209353_10001257_pt1 | contig 14534 bp, 13 predicted proteins | sample LauGreSpBDMM15SD_2_FD_187561 | JGI IMG/M metagenome (GOLD analysis project Ga0209353, IMG submission 187561) | Freshwater lake microbial communities from Lake Michigan, USA - Sp13.BD.MM15.SD (SPAdes) (version 2) | ecosystem: Environmental > Aquatic > Freshwater > Lake | place: Lake Michigan...
TCTATTATCTATAAAGAAAGGGAGTTTTGTTTTAAATGCAAATCTACTAATGAATGTATCTCCACCAAAAAGTGTAGCAGAACCAAGAACATTACCAGGAGTAATCATTCTTTGGAATCCTGTGTCTACTGTTTCATATGAATACACTTGTCCCCATTGATTATCAAATATATTTTTTATTGAAGCATAATATGAAACAACACTTATATCTTGTTCTTGAGCAGGTTTAGAACAAACTCCACTATCCGAAATAGTTATTCTTGATTTATCAGTTACAATAGATTCAGTTCCATATAACATATTAGGACTTTGATCTGGTAGAGGTAACGAAATTGTTGAACCATCTTCAGAACCAATTGTTCTTAAATAAACAGAAGATTCTCTTCTGTAGTTATTTACATTAAGTGTATCTCCAACAGATTGAACTCCTGGTATTAAATATAAAGATATATCAAGAGGTCTTTGTTTTACTTGTTCCCCATTAGGAATTGCTACACTATAATCATAACTAGCTATAGAGTTGAATGAATAAGCATAATTCTTTCTTGTTATACCATTAATATAAATAGTTAAATATGCTTGATATACAGTGAACATTCCTGTTGCATTAAATCCAACAGACATACTTCCTATTAATTCTGAAGCAGCAAGAGCATCTCTCTGAGCTTCTTCTGTAAGTAATCTATATTTAGCATTATCTCTCACCTCAACAAAATGAGCTTTACCACCACCAAACATTACACTTTCTAATTTAAGTGTATCTGCTAGAAATGGTTGACCAAATGATGTATCAGGTGAGTTAAATATTTGTCTATATGCTAGTGATGTATTTTCAGTAATAGTATCAGTAGGAGTTTCAATGTCACATCCTGAATCTACTCTATATTCAGTTGGTCCATCTATATGTTTTCCACAATGTCCACATCCTTCAGTACATACTGGGCGAGGTGATCCTGCTGGTACTCTAACAGAATATGCTCTATTTGCATCAAGGCTTCCCCAACCTCCAATCCATTTATCTTTACGTCCTGCAATATAATCTATCCATTCTACTCTCCATCCTCTACATACTCCTGTAGAAGAAATTCTATATTCATCATAATTACTATATGCAACATAATTAGAAAGAACAGTTTGAAAAGGAAATACACCTGTAGTTTTTGTAGGTAGTCCTAACATTATAGGTTTACTAGTAGAACATTGAGGGAAAGTTCCTATTTCTGTAAATTTTCTTTTATCTGCTTTATTTGTATTACAATCTGTATATGATATTTCTGTATAAGGTAATCCTCCTTCAGGATCATCATTTAAAAACTGAATAGTAATAGTGTATGCATCGCAAAGTTGTGTCCATGCATTATTATTTTTATTTAAAAATGGATCTTTATTTACATCATTATATGGGTAATTAGGGAAGTAAAAACTTTGTCCTTCTCTTTCATATGTATTTACATTTCTTAATATTCCTTTAGCAATAATAGATTTGTTTGTTCCTCTATCACCTCTAATTATTTTAAATCCTGCTATATCAGCTTTTTGATCTGCTGTTAAATTTGATGAATTAACTAAACTATTAATTTGACTAATATCTAGCTTTACACCAATTGGATATATAGCATCATTTTGCATTACTGGTTGAAAATTACCAGTGGTAGAATAAGTTGGAGTTTCAAATATAGGACTAACTAATACATCAGGAAACTTATGATGTCTAATTTTTTGATTAGCAAGTTCTCCCCATACATCTAAGTTACAAGGATAAGTTTCATCTGATTCCCAATAAGCAAAGTTTCCATATTCATATGGTGTTGCATTTCCTATTTTAGCATCTGATGTAGCTGGTCCTATAACAGAAGCTGTATTGTATATTTTCCAATAAGGACTATATCCAATTCCTCCTGATTCATAAGTTGGTGTTCCTACAAAATCTGCATTAGTATTAGGAACATCTGGAAAAGAAGCATCGTAAATAGAATATGCTCTTCCAGGAATATGAAATCCATCAGTTTGTTTTCCATTCTTTAATAAGAATACTATTTCAAATGCATATACTTCATCTCTAAGATAACCTCTAAGATTTGTAGCATTTAATTCATCTGCATAGTTTTCACTTGATGGAATTCTATATGTTTCCCATTGAAGTGTAACTTGACTAGCAATAGATTGATAATTAATTCTATCAATAGATGTAAGATTATCCCATACAAGAATATCTTGTACAGCTGTTACATCTTGTGCAATTTCATAATAAGGATATTTTTCAAATATATCTTGTATAACAAGTCTTATTTGTGTTTGATTTTGTCCTGTATATGTAATGTTCTTACTTACATTATCAATAAAATATGTTCCAACTAATTCAACTGAAGGAATATTATTAACTGTTTTAATTACAGCTAAATTAAAATATTGAAACTGTCCTGATGAATCTAAATTGCTAATATTTATTCTAATAGATTTACCCACCTCATAATTAAAATTAGGAGTGGTAACATTAATATCAGCAATAGGTGTAGGATTTGTTACAGAATAATATGATGTATAAGGATTACCAGAAGCATCAGAATATTGTATAGCAAATTGATATGTACCTGAGATAAGACTTCCTCCTGTAATAACATCTGTTATTGCTAAAGATGGTATATCAAAAATTGGTTGTAATTTTAATTGATTACAATCAACTTCATTTGTATATAAAGGATCACATAAATCTGTACCAGGTACTATAATATAAGGAATACTATTAATATCTAAATATCTTCTTGGATTATATCCATCTGTCCAATATATCTCTGTTGTACAATTTGTAATTTTATGTACTACTTTATGTATAGGATGATTGATATTAAAATTAAGACAAGGAGCATCTATAAGCGTATGATAAACACAATCATTATTATCCATATATCCAATCTGACATTCTAATGTTGTAGGATTAGTTATAAAGAATATGTGTTTATTTTTTTCTTGTATTAGGTGTGTTCCTATTAATACAAACTCATTAGGAAATGTTAAACATAATTCATTCCCTTGTTCATTTTGGTAATTAACAGAACTAGAATCAAAGTTTTCTACAGCAGCATTCAATGCATAAGTTAATGTACCTGGTTTAATCTGGTTCAAAGTTTGATCCATATTTAAACCAACCGTAGCATTATTATACTCCAATCTAATATTTCCTTGTTGTTGTTCTTCTGCCATAATTATTAATTGTTACGTCTTCTACCAGCTCTATTAGTGCGGTTAGGAAGTTCATACATATTAAATCTATTAAGATCATTCTTAATCCTTCTTTGTTTCTCCCAAGGAGTTTGTTTCTTAATTTCAATACTAGCCATAATAAAAGCTTCTTCATAAGCTTGCTTATGATACATCAACTTCTGTTGTAACTGATTAAATGTTTCATCATTAGTTTGATTAGTAAGCATCTCAAATATCTTAAACTTAAGAAATGCTTCTACATATTCTCTTATACGATAATTATCAGGAATCAATTGATTTCCTATCTCATCATACTCGGTAGCATAAAATATTAAATGTACTACACCATTTCTGAAATTAGTTACAAACTTATTATCTCGTATATCAAATGAATCATAACTAGCAGAGCCAGGAGTGAATTCATGAATAGGTGGAGCTTCTGAATAGAATTCCCAATTGTTTGTATATTCCACTCCACAGTTTTGTCTTGCAGAGATGTTTCCAGGCTTAAGTAAATAATTATGAGCAAATCCTCTAGTCACACTATTATTTGTCTTATACACTGTTTGTATTAACTCAGGCATACAAGAACCATCACATCCAACATTTCCACAACAAGGACTAGGAATAGCACAATCAGTAGTGATAGGAGATACCTGAATAGTAGTTGCAGTGGCTGCTTGTGAATAAAATGAATTAGCTGATTGATAAGGTAATCCAGATACTTGTGTACTCATCCAAGCTTCTCTAACAGCATAAAAGTTATCAGGAAGTCTAGCTTGAAAATCTTCAATATAAAGAATCTCATCAGTAATTACATAAGTCGTTCTTCCTAACTTCTTTAGAGCTTTATCTAAGTAAGTAGGAAATAAAAGATCATCTACAGCACCTGTATCAAAATAAGACTTTAATTCTTCTTTAACAGTTGAGTAGACAGGTTCTGGACTTATAAAAGCATATTTATAATAGTAGCTCATAATTATTTAATGTTTCCATTCATGGTATAGGTGTTGATACTTATCGTTGGTCTTTAAGTAATGTGATAAAAGTCTTGAGGTTAACCTAGAAGGTTTGAAATACCAAAGATCAGAATTCTTAAATCTTGCTGATTGCTTAAACCACATCCAACCAAAAAAATAACCTTCCGTATGATAATTAAAGTTATAAATAACTTTTCCTTTCTCTTTAGTTTTCTGCCAATCAATTGGTAAGTTGACAAACTCTTTACCATCTATGTTATTTTTTAATCTTCTTCTTTTCTTTTTATTGATAGAGAATTCTCCAAATCCATATGGAAGCTTTGCTTTATCACCAGTCTCTAAAATATATTCTTTAAATGATTCATTGTAGGTGTATAATATATTCCTCCACTCATCAAAAGTTAATTTTATAGTTGAGTTTTTTTTGCAAAACTGATTATAGTTATCTTTGCTAGAGCTTCTCCAATCAATCTTTGTCCTCATTAATTAGTTGGTTTTGAGTTAGGTGCTTGACCATCTATTCCTTCTGCACTAATGTCTGATTTCAAATTAAAATAAGTAGATAATAGTTTTTGTGAGGTAAGTTGTAACACTTGTTGTTCTAAGTATCCAGGAAGAGCAAATTCTTTATCTAAAGGATTCTTACATATCTCATCATTGGTGTATTGTGGAGATCCACATCCACATTCAGGATACATAATGTCATTAGTTACATCTTCTTCGAAGAATGCTACAAATCTAATTGCTTTAAGTAAAGGATTGTTCACATATAAATATCCATTAGTAATCCAGAAGTATTCTTCTTTTTTAATTACAGGAAGTTTAAGTAAGTTTAAATATCTATTGATAGAGATTTCTTTTAACTTCTTTCCTTTACCACTCATAGCATTAATAGAATAAACTCCTTGAATAACATATTGATAGTTTCCTTCTGATATACGTGGAAGTTTAAACTTAGTTCTTGCTATTGTACAATCATCAACATAATTACAACATTCAGAAATAGGAACCTCCATCATTTCTAAACACGGAATAGTAGTAAACAATGTATCAGTTGCCCAAAGCTTTCTAAGATTTGTTTCACGTTTAATAAGTAGTAAAGAATTATTTCTTATTTCGCTAGCTATTGCTCTATCTGTTATCAAAGAGTCAGTCGAAAGTATCTTGTGGACACTTCTAACATCTGATACTAATTTTCTTAATGTTGCCATAATTTATATTCTTTCTTCGAACTCACAGATCTTCCCTACAATTGGGTCATATACAAGAGCTAATGCAGCTCTAACTGAGTGGACAAAATTATTATCTAGGTGCCATCTATCTGTTCCAGATAAGCTAGGCATTTGTTGTATTCTTACTCCTTTAAGTTCTTTGGCCATATAGTGATGTTTATCACCTGTATGAACTTCTCTATATTTAGCATTACCAAATGCTTGACTATATTGAGGATGTGTTGCAAACAATAAAGGAAGATCATCTAATTTACAATTACCATGATGCCATCCAATAAATGTATTACCAAAAGTTAATCCTTTAATAACACTATGTTCTCTTATAAACTCTACATCATAATCATCTTTAAAATATATATCTAATGCATGTGCTAAGTAGAAAGATTTAGTTCTATCATGATTACCCTGTACAAGTACAACAGTTACATCACTAGCATACTGTCTCAACATATTGATTGTATCTACAAGAACAGAGAATCCTAGTTCATACTCTGAATGGTAATCCATTATAGTATCTTGTGGTGTACCCTGTGTAGTTTGGTGTTGGTAGTTATCAGTATGAAAGAAATCATTTGATATAGGAAGTACAACAGTGTTTATGTTGTAATTAGCTTTCACTTTACAGATCAAAGATTGAGCCACATTGAAATATCTTAAAGCTCTTGTCTTTGGATCATTGTCACCATCTACACATCTTTTAGCTAAATGGAAATCAGATAAAGATATTTCTACGTCTACATAATCTTTATCAGTAGTACGATCTTCTTTAATGATTGATACATTAGTTGGTTTGTAGTTTTCTAAAAACTTAGCAAAGTCTTCAGGAGAATAATCTTGTGGTTGTTTTCTTTTACTAAAGACTGAGGAAGTAAAACTTCCACTTGGTAACATCTTAGACCAGTAGTTGGTAATGACGTATTTATCTAGGTTTATCTTATGTAGCTTAGCTAACTCAAGATCATCTTTAGGTTCAAATGCACTAGTGACAGTACTTTCTATTGTTCCTTTCTCAACATTCACCTTTCTAATTTCTCCTGTAGAAGTATTGTATATATATGGAGTTGTAGCTTTCTCATCATCATCATCTTTTTCTCTCAGCTCTTTTAGAAGATCATTCACTTCAAATTCACTTATTCCTAGTTTCTCTGCATAGAACTTTTTACTTTTCTTTTGCCTTAATAATTCTTCTAATCTATGTAACAAGCTTTGATTTTCAGACATATGTATTCATATTAGTTAAAAAATATCGTAAAGATAAACAATAGTTTTTATATATTCCAAATAATTTTAGTTAGAGCTGTAATTCTTTATAACTAAATTAGTTATAAAACAAAAACTCCCCAGACAAATGCCTAGGGAGAAACCTTAGAAAACCAACAAACTAAGGTTTTTTAAATTGGTTCAGTTAGAGTGGTAGTTGTAGTGGTAGTTGGCACAAGTGTTGTAGTAGTAGTTGTTGTCACTTCATCTAAAACTATATCAATATAGTTAGTACATGTACCAGTAGAAAGAACTCTTACTACTGTTGTGTAATCAGGTACAAGAGAGGATGCATATCCTGCTTCTAAAGAAGCTTTAGCTACTCCCACTTCAAATGCTGATGTAAATCCATCAATATTTGAATACAAATTGAAAGGGCCTGAATCAGCCCCAGCAACTGTTAATGTTATTAATACTGTCATATTATTTTATTTATTTTAAATTGTACAATTATCAATATCATAACATTGTAATATAGGATCATTTACACCTTGAATGGTTACGTCTGATGCTGGTACATAAGAATTATCATCTATAATTACTCCACAATTTATAAAAGGAGGATTTGGTGGAATTGTAAAATGTACATTATCACCTATAGAATAAAGTCCATTGAAAATAGAAAATCTAATTGTTCCTGTGTTACAAGATTCTATACGATAACAACGAACAAGTATTGTTGTAGTAGTGGTAGTAGTTGAAGAACTAGTAGATGTTGATGTACTTGTTGATGTGCTAGTACTTGTAGATGTACTTGTAGAACTACTACTAGTTGTTGTTGTAGTAGGTGGGGCTGTAGTAGTTGATGTAGTGGTACTTGTACTAGTTGAACTTGTAGTAGTAGTTGTTGGACAAAACCCAGTTGAGATTAATGTTCCTGCTGTATTATAAGGAATACTTGTAGAACAAAAAACAAAAGGCTGTTCAAAATCTTCAGCTGGTTGAGTTATTATTACATTTTCATCATATATACATTCGGTATACTCTAAAGTTACTACAAAAGATTGTGGATTAACAAGTGATGTATCAAAAGCAAATTGCATACAACCATCATTAGTTGTTGTGGTAGTTGTAGTTGCAGGTGTACAAGGTCCTCCTGTATATACAGTTCCAGCATCAACAGTATAACTATCTTTTATTGCACAAAAGAAATAAGAAACTCCTATTTTACCAGCTGATTCTGAAAAACTAATAGGTGCACCATAGCAATCTGTATATTCTAAAGTTACAATTTCTCCTGAATCTACACCAGTAAGATTCCATATATATGATGTACAAAGAGATACTGTTGTAGTTGTAGTAGTTGTTGTAGGAATACAATTCCAAACTGTTTCACAATCTACAGAGTTATTAACTATTGTTGTAAATTGATTATATAAGTTAACATTATTAAGTATATTATTAATAATAGTTTCTACCATTCCAGGTCCACATATAAAAGAATCAATCTTTGTAAATGCTTCAGTGACAGTATCACAATTTAAAATACCTGTACATCCTAATTCAGGACCTACATACACCACTTCATCAGAAGAAGTTTTACATCCACAAGGATTTGAATTTCCACACCCACAAGTGTTAACGATATCATTTGGACAAGACATATTTTTATTTTTTGATTTATGTTATTATAGTTGTACTAGTAGTAGTTGTTGTAATTAAATTAATTGTTACATCAATATAATTTGTACACACACCATTTGATTTAATTCTAATTACTGTTGTTCCATTAGGAACTAATGAAGAAGTGTATCCAGCTTCTAAAGCTGCGGCAGATATATTTGTTTCAAATGGAGTGATGAATCCATCTATGTTTGAATAAAGATTGAATGGTCCTACATCACCTCCTATTGGTATAACTATTGTTATTATTGTTGTCATATTATTTTATTTATTAACTAAACATCATCTGGTAAAGGTGGTGACGGATTTGGAATATTACATTTTAATGTATCACCACACAACACTGTAGTAGAACCATAAATAAATGCATGCGGTATAGTAAGATGAATAAGTTGTATTACACCACAATGTATTGTTGTATATCCTTCAAATTCTCTAATATATTGTACTGTATTACCAACTACAAATGTTTGTCCAGCTACTGGTGCATCATCATAGAATCCTTCACCACATTCTTGTATTAAATAACAATTTTGAGGAGGAGGTGGTAAAGTTGTAGTAGAAGTGGTAGTAGTAGATGTACTAGTACTAGTGCTACTAGATGTAGTTGTAGTGGTAGTAATCTCATCAGCATCTCCTGTGAATGAACAATCTAACACTGTAGTGGTAGTGGTTGTTGTAGCACAATCTGCTCCAGTTATAACTATTGCATTAACTAATGTAAGTGATGTATTTAAAATACAACCTGTATAAACTGTAGTACCAGAACTTATTATAATTCCTCCAACTGGAACACCTTCACAATTTAATGCAGTCCAACTAGCATCATTTAATATTGATTCTATTGTATAATTAATACAAGCTAAAGCAACTGTTGTTGTAGTGGTAGTGGTTGAACTAGATGTAGAAGTAGTAGTTGATGTGCTTGTACTGGTAGAACTAGATGTTGTTGTTGTAGTTGATGGAGGTGGTGGTCCACATTGAATAATTGTTTCACAATTAATTGCACCATTTATTATTGCTATGAATTCAGAATACTCTTGAGGATTATCTTGAATCATATCTAATATATGCTGTGTTAATTCTATTCCACATATGAAATAATCTAACTCTTGAAAAGCTACACTAATGTTATCTTGGTTATTAATTCCTGAACAAGATAAATTTTCACCATCATAAACCAAATCATCTGTAGTTAAACCATTATGGTTACATACAGAAGAATTTGGATTAGTTGGAGTTTCATTGCAATTACAATCTGATGGTAAAAACTTCCACATAATTTAAGGAATATATATTATATAATAACAAGCATGAACAGGTTGAATATTTGAGTGAGGTAAATTACCTCCAATATCACTATTTGAAACACTTACAGATATATTAGTAGAACTTTCAGATGTTTGATATATCATTCCAGTTCCTGTTCCATCTGCACTTATTTGAGCAGCTGATGGTACTGTAACAAGAGGAATAATATCATTATTAGCTCTTAATGAATTAGTTGGATCAGTTGTATCATCAGAAAAATTATGTCTATGTTTAGGATCAACTATAGTGGTAGTAGCAACATGTGTATGAGAAGGTATTTGTGTAACACCTAATGTGATTTGATTTGCTCCTGTAGTTGTATTTAATGAATATGTAGGATTACCACCTCCAGGTTGAACTACAGGATTAAATGCAGCAGCACTCATTGTTGTAGCTCCAACTAAAGTTCTTCCTCTTAAATCAGGAACACCAGGGTTTTGACCATTACATAAAAATATCCTTGCATAATTTCCTAAACCAGCTCCAGATGCATCAAAATTAGATAATGAAGGAGCAAAATATGGAACTGCTACATAAGGAATCATTCTAGAACTATATAATGTAAATGTAGGATCACTGTTTATATAAGCTTCTATATAATCATTAACTCCAGGATGACCAGGACTAGCAAGAATAGGTACATAACTATTTAATTGTAATATTAAAGCATTAAGCGTTGTATTAATTGCACAAAGTTTATTAATTGTAGCTTGTAGAACATTATGTGTACCACCAGAAGATGTAACTCCTGTAACACATCCTAATGTATAATCAGCGTTTATTTCTGCTATATCAGCAACAATTAAATCAATTTGATCTTGGAGGTCACATGTAGCTTTAATAATAGCTGTAAGCACTTCATTTAATGTAAATCCTGTACACTGTGTGCAAGTTGGTAAATATTTACTTACTACATTACAAATAATGTTATTATCTATAATAGGTTTAATACCTGTTCCATTAAGTACAGGAACAAGAAAGTTAACTATTGCATTTTCAACAGACAATAAAGAATCTCCGTGAAGAATACCTAACTCAGGAACATTTATTCCTGTATATTTAATGCACTGATCTGAAATAGTCTCAGCACATCCATTAAAACAATTTGAACAACTCATTATCTATATTTTAAAAGTTTGATTTTACTAGCTATCATATTCACAGAATATAAACCAGCGTAATTTGGATTACAAATTTTATATGAAAGAATTCTTCTGTAATTCAATAAAGAATTCATTGTATATGCATCAAAAGATTGATTTAACATAAATGAGATGTTATTATATAATGCATTACTCATATCTGCTATTTTACAATCTATCTCTAATATTAAAGAAGGAATGTTAGCACATTCTTTACAATTGGTTAATCTAGGTGATAGCATAATTTTATTTATTTATTTATTTACTTTAGAAGCACAGTGTGCACATAACCCATTGGTCAATTGACATCCACACCCCACTTTAGCTCCACATGCTGTACATTGTGCCATGATTAATAAAAGTTTATTTGATAATTATTCCCTGAACATCCACAGTTATTTTTTAAAAAACTGTTTAACATATTATCTGCTTGGTTATATAGTTTATATGCATCAGTCACTGCACAATTATTTGCTGCAGCAATTGATCCTTGTATAAAGAAATATATTGAATTTAATGTTACACTAGATTGTGTTTTCAATGCTTGATCACATTCCATTAAATCGAGTTTCATAAATGCTCCATCAAACTTCTCTTGAAGTTTATCTACACGCATAATAGACTTCTCTACAAAGTTCTCATACGCAGGAGTGATAGAATATTTTAAATAATAAACACCATCTGGTAAAGGTTGGTTAATTCCTGCTGGTGTTATTCCTAAGTTAGATGATGTAAAAATATTAAAATCATCCACTGTAAAAGGTATAACAGCTACATCAAATCCTGGAGGTGTTATTTCAATAGTTGGAGAAGATACAATAGGAGGTGTACTAGTGTATGTCGATGCATCTGCAACACCAAGTGTTAATGTATTATATGTAGGAATTACTAGTATATCTAATTGTAAGTTTGCCATGTTGTTTTTTAATAAATATGCCAGAGGAATATGAGTGTATATCCTCTTTCCCCTGGCATAGGTTATTTAATAATATTTATTACTTCTTCGTATTCTTAAGGAATGTTTGTAGAAGTTGTAGTAGTAGTAGATGCAGGAGCACTAGATGTAGTAGTTGTAGTTGTAATACAAGCATTGTTATCTAATACAGTTCCTAAAGCAGCTTCTAAAACAGTTTCAATTGCAGCAGCAATACCACTTGTTAAAGAGTTTGGAGCAGCAATGATTACAGTGCTATCTTCTTGAATGTAATCACCCCATTGGTATGCAGATTTATCATACTCATTAAATTTAATGTAGTATGTATCATATGTAGTACCACCAGATACCCAAGTCTCAAAGTTCTCGTTGTATCCATTCATTCTGTAAAGGTGTTTCAAGTAACCAGCTTGGTAGCTATAGAAATTTTTCTCTAATTGAGCAATTTCTGCAGATGTACCAGTAGCATAAGAAGCACGTTGAGTGATGATTGGTTGAGCAACAAAGTTACAAGCATCTGCAACAATAAAGTCAGCAGTAGTAGCTGGACCAGCATATACAAATGTTCTGAAAGACATTCTGTCATATTCAAAAGGGAACGCAGCAACATCACATGGTTGTCCATATACTGTTAATGGTTTTCCTGTAATACGCAAGATAGTTCCACCTACATTTTCAAATGTATAGAATGTAGAGAATGAAATGTTATCAGGGTTGTTTCCTGGAGCTTTCAAATTCAATTGATAAATCAACTCATCAATGATAGTAGATGTACTTACATCAGCACATGGATTAGCATCACAGTCACAACAAGGAGCTTGAATAGTTACTGATCTAGTGAAACCATTGAAATACAATGTATCAATATAAGAAGAGTGAGCACGCAAAGTTAACGTGATAACTTCTCCACATTGTACAGTGAAATTAGTTACATCAGTAATTTGGTTAGCAGCTGTTGGACATCCTGTTACTTTATACCATTCTGTTACATTAGAACCATTAGGTCTAATTGTTTGTACATTTCCTGTAAGAACTACTCCACCACCTGCAATTCTATCAGATCTTTTAGATCCTTGCAAATAAGTATTTGTTCTACCTTGGGCAATGTAAAAATAAGGGAAGTTATTAATAGTTGAGCTAGTTACCGTAGCATACAAGTTATTAAAAATCCCAACTTGTCCTGCAGTCAAGTTTTGTGTTGAGCCAGAGCTAGGGAGTGCAGTTTGCCCTACTGGAACCACAAATAATGTGGTTAATGAAAAATCAGCCATTGTTTATTTATTTAAATTAATAGTTTATTCGTTTGTTTGAATTCTGAATTGTGCACTTTGTACAGCTGCAGCATTTTCAGTATACATTGCTAAGTTTTGAACTGTAAGATCTAAAAGTTCATCTTCTAGATATGTTTCTAATTCACAATCAGCATCATATGATGGTTGCCCATCTAACATAATATATCCTGTCTTATTTATATACACTGGATATCTCATGTACATTATCTGTATATTCGTAGGTGTAAATGTACCATCGGTGAATATACTTATTTCATCAGAGGCAAGAAAGTTAAATGTTTCTTGGTATTCAAATGAAGGTTTATAATGATCATTATTTAATATGAATTGAAGATCGCCATGTTTAGCAAGATCTCGGTTAATCCATATCTTTCTATCTTTACATCTTCCTTTATCAGCTAATGCGTAGCTGTCAACATAGAACATATACTTAGGTTCAAGTAGATGAATATTAGCAGCCCATTGATTTAAATCAGCATCCTTTAATGTTAATTCTAATGGTTGGTGATTATAATTCAATACAAGACTCTGTAAGTCTTCATACCGTTTTTTAAATGCATCCATTCCTAATCCACTGGTTACACTAATACCATCAACTTTTTGTTTTATCAACTTTATCTGAGCTTCATTCAAAGCTAAGATCTTGTCTTCTAATTGAATCTGTTGGTGCTCATTAGTTGATAGTTTATTTAGTTTCTGATCAATCTTATACAATAAACTATCTACTGGGATCATATGCTTTTATATTTTTAAAACTAGCCTCTTATACAGAAGCTAGCTTTTTAGTTTTCAATTTACCTTCTAATACTAATAACTCATCTTGGTTATCATCATCAGCTAGGAATCTAATTAAATCTTCCTCATCTTTAGCTATTTCAAATTCACCTTCATAAACCTTACCGTTTGGTTTGATTCTATATACTGAATGTGCTACAGCTTGTTTTACTAAATCTTTTATATGGAGTAAGGCTTCTTTCATATCTGCAAATCTATTGAACACTTCAACTGGACTCAATCCTGAATATTTACCATTCTTGAATTCTGTTTGTTTCAATACATTATCTACTAAGTTATAAACCACTTCTTCTTTTGTTTCTTCTGTTACTGGAAGACCTAAAAGTCTTGCAACTTTTTTCTTCTTCTCAGGACTCATAGAATCAAACTTAACAATAGCTTTATTGATCAATTGTTTTTTCTTAAAGATCACTGCGTTTTCAATTTCATCATCTACAACATAAAATTGTGTATCTGCTGCAAATTCTCCTCTTTCCCAAGCTTGATATGAACTTGCAATTGTTGGATGAACTCTTAACCATGAAAAAGCTATTTCTTGAAAAGCATTTGATAGATCAAAATAGTTATCACCATCTAATAGTTTAACTACTTGTACGTGTGTTTGATCATCTGTAGAAGTTGATAAACCATAGTTCCAGAATTGTGAACGAGGTCCTAAATCAATATCTCCTATCTCATTTTCAAGTTTTATTTTAAGAGCTCTCACTCTTTCAATCTCTAATTCTTTTTCTAAAGGATCTTGGATTCTTTTAATGTACGTAGCA
>Ga0209353_10001260_pt1 | contig 14521 bp, 21 predicted proteins | sample LauGreSpBDMM15SD_2_FD_187561 | JGI IMG/M metagenome (GOLD analysis project Ga0209353, IMG submission 187561) | Freshwater lake microbial communities from Lake Michigan, USA - Sp13.BD.MM15.SD (SPAdes) (version 2) | ecosystem: Environmental > Aquatic > Freshwater > Lake | place: Lake Michigan...
GTCTAAGTATTTTCCGTCAGAAAAATGAAAGTGCTGGTCAGAGCGTTTTATGTCGTTTTCGGGCGTTTCTAGAACGGTCGGGTCAGCGACGCTGGTCGGTCGGTTGCTTGGTAAGTTATCCACAGGGGCGTTTACGATTTTGTACGCCTTAGACCTTTGGCGATTGCCTAGGCTGGCGCCCAAGGATGAGTTGCAGGGTCGGCATGCCGGACGTAAGTTGTCGAGGTCGTCGCTCCCACCTTCGGAGACAGCCAATATATGATCGGCGGTTGTCGCAATACGGGTGCAGCAGTCGAGTCCTATTGCGCAGTCTGGTTTCTCTTGTAGCAGTAGTTTTCTGTTGGCTCGGTAGTACGGGTCTTGTGTGGTGTGGAATCTGCTCATCTGGTTCTTTCGGTTGCTGGTGATGTTAGGTCAAGGGCGTAGGTCAAGGTCAAGAGATACTGACGCCCAAAGCGGAAGGGCGCCGCTTCGGTTGTCCTCGGTTGACATGGGAGTGTTGGTTGTTTGTGTTCCCCACTATTTAGGGCAAGTAGCCCAAGGGAGCCGTTCTAGTTTTGTTCAGGGGACAACCTTTCGCAATGTACGTTTGAACGCTGATTGATCATTTGACATGATCATCTACCTACGTCACCGTATGTTCCCCGTTGGCACAGTTCAGCTGGTGCCGGGGCTAATGACTCCCTCTTTTGGAATCTGTCGTGATCGGTTTTATGTTTAATTATGTTTAATCGTGACTAACCCATTGTCCATCTATGAGCACTCGGGCAAAGGCTATGTCTCGAGCTGGTATGGATGTCCCGCTGATAGTTACGAAATAGTAGTCGTAGAACCCTGCTTTGTTATCCACAAGGATGAAGGCGATGTTGCTCGCTGTGTAGTCGCCGTCGCTGATGTCGCCGTGACGCTGATAGATCTTGATGGGGAACGCTGGTACGACAGTTTTCATTTAGGTTTCCTCGCTAGTCGGGTTGATATTGCTTGGATGTCTTTAGGCCGCCACAGGTACACTTCCTGTCCTGCAATGGTCAACGCTTCAGACCATACGATCTGCATGGGTGACAGTTTGGCTTTGTCATTCCCTTTAAGCTCCGCAAAGATGACGCCACGATTTTCATGGCACAAAACTAAGTCGGGGAAGCCTGCGTGTCCTTGCAACGGTGTTTTCCAGACGCCCGGGCGTATCTCTACCGCTCGAGTGTGCATCACCAGCCAGCCATGCAACTTAGCAAGCATGATGACCTGAGACTGAAAGTAAGACTCCTTCACGATCTGCCAAACTCTACAATTTCGGCAAGATCTGACATGGCGTTAAGTTTTGCTCTAGGTAGGCCGTAAGCGTTGGTATCGGTAAACATTAAAGAGCCGAGGTTGCGCACTTGCCAAGCGCTAGCCCAACCAGCAATAACGACATCAGGGGCGTCAACAATGCAGTAGATGTAAATGGCGTCTTTGTCATATTCACGCACATAAAGAAAGTAGTTTTTGTTATCCTCCCTTTGTGTACTCCTAACTTCAAAGCCGCCTACATCACTGTCGCCAATACCGTCTTGGCTTTCCCAAGGTAAACCGAGGAACAGTGATACAGCTAGTTCGCTGACAGCGCCTAAATAATCTATTTTGTGTCGCAGTTCATTTGTTAAAGGTTGACCTGCAAACACTCTAGAAGTTTTGTTTTTGCCTGCTAATACACGCTTATTTGCTATCTGTTCAGCAAGCAACATCTGGTCATTTGTCAAAGTGACTAGCGGCATTACTTTTTGCCCATACGTTCAATAATCGCTTTAGCTTCATTCCATGTCGCAGGCACAGCACCCGTGTAGCCGATAGCCGCCAAGTTCTGCAGCTGTGTCTTACTGACGGGCCACGGCTTATCGTCTGTCGTCTGTGCAGGTTTAGGCGCTCGAGCAGGCGTAAACGTATCTTCTTGACGGTTTTGCACTTCCTCAAAAGACGCCATTTTGCCGAACGGTAACATCAGCCCTAAAACACGCCCCAAACAAGACGTGCTTGCGTTCATCATTTCGCTGTTTCGTACATACGGTGTCGTGCCGGGGAACGGTTCCCAACATGTAGCGACAGCAGGCAACGGGTCTGACGGGTCACGATAAACAGTCATAGTGACGCTAATAAAAGTTCTGTCGCCTATCTCAACGATCTTGGCTGGTTCTTCTACAACTCGCAGGTCAGGCCACTTGTCAAGCGCCAGCCTGAAGCGTGTAGGCACGTCAACATAATCGCCCAAGTTCATTTAAAGCCGCCAAGTCTCATAGCAACAATAGTGTCCTGCGATGTCTTAGTCAGGTTTACAAGGTTTATGCCGTTTTCCTCAGCTGTGTACGCCAGCTCAAAAAGGCATTTGCGTAACATGTCAATGTCTGCACGTTGGGCCTCTAGTTGCCAAGCGGCGGCTTTCATAGCGATATCGGCTCTAGTAATCGCTTTGGTCATTTCGTTTAACTGGTCATTCATTTGTCGGGTCCTTTCGGGTTGTCGGGTTAATCGGAACATATCAGAAGGATGTAGCGTACTGCCACTGTCTTTTCAGTTCTTGCCTTCGGCGCTCGGTCGTGCCAGCCCAAATACCGGTCAGCTGCTTTTCGCCGAACGACATTGCATACATAAAGCAGTCACTGTATACAGGGCACATGTCGCAGATAGGCGTAATGATCTCAAGGTTCTTTTTGCTGTCTCGAGGGTTAGTAGGGAAGAAAAGAACTGTCGGTGTGTCGTGGCATGCAGCCTTGTTTTGCCAGTCGGGTCGGTCCCCTAGCACTTGATCGCCCATGGCGTCCAGCCACACTGCCCATCTTCTTCACGGCCCGACCAAAGCAGATAAGCAAAACGTAAGTTAGCCGTAGCGTCTTTCATGCCTTCATGAGTCCAGCCGAGCTGGTCAATGTAATCGCTGTGTATTTGGTTGATCTGCATAAGACCGTGATCGGGTCCTGAGTCGGCGTCAGGTGTACAGCGAGATTCACGCCACATAACACGGTCTAAAGTTTTAAGCACTACAGGGTTGTCGGGCCAGCCTTGGCTAATTGCTAACGGTAACCAAACGCCACATTTGTAGGAGGCAAAAGCGTCTACGACAGGAACAGTCGTTTCGGGCATTGGAGGCGCTGTAGAGGCGTTTAAAGCCTGTATGCGGGCGATCTGTTGCTCAGGACTGAGAATGTCTACAGTGTCGTAGACGGGACTGGTTAGCGGGGCGATGTCGGCAGGAGGGTTACCGCCGCCATACGCCACGGCTAACCCTGTAAAGGTCAAAGCAACAGCTAGAAGGGTTTTGTACGGATTCATTTGTGTCCTTTAGTCGGGGTTAAGGTCGGGTTATGTTTACCGAAGGGTAGGCGCTATGTCAAGTACCCTTAAAGATCGTCTCAAAAGCGTGGGCCACAATGTCGGGATGATCAGCCAACAGAGGCGAAATTTCGACGTGTACCCACTGGCCGTTTTTGCTGCCGATCGTGTTCTTTTCGTAGATCTTCCAAGCGTCACGATCACATTTGTAGGCGGCACCCCAGCCGAAACGGGACGGCTTGAAGGTGTTGCTGTAATCATGTATTGCTTCTACGCCAAGAATGTCACGGTTGATGTAGAGAAACTCTATGAGCTTGTACCGGGCGTTACTTTTAGCACCAAGGTCAAAAGCACGCCATGTGCTGTGCACAGATTTAGGCGGGTTTGGCATGCCTGAAGCGTTGATGTTTCGGTCACCAAATATGCCTAGACACTTGACGCCAAACAAAAATTCACAATAATCTACAAACGCTTTAGTGCCTGCTCGAGGGCGTGCGTGTACAGAATCTTTCAGCCCGGTATAGGGCCGTATCGTCACTTAGGTTTCCTTGTGACAATGGGCGGCGTCTCGGCGGTGCCACGGATGCCGTTGCCTATGCCATAGCCAACGATGCTGCCGATTAGACCTGTCCCGGCCGACTGGTCAATTTTGCCGAGCGCCAAAAGAACTGTGATAGACGCCAAACCAAACAGGACGATCAGCGCTTTAGGTGGATTAGTAATGTTCATAGCGGTGGGTCTGGTATGTCAGCTTCGTTAGAAGGTATCCACGTCTCAGGGAAGTCCCGTAACTGTTGACGCCACACAGCCCACTCCGCAGACTTCTCTACCGTTAGCGGGTTATTTGGTATTTGTGTCCAGTCGGATGCATACAACATTTCTATGAGCACCTGATTTAGAGCCTGCTCTAAAGTTTGTTCGTCTAAGTTTGGGTTTAATGGCACAATCATCAGTAGCCGCTTCCAACATCTAGGGCGTACAGCTGCGGGAATCGTGTAGCGCTTCGAGTAGTCGTCACTGTGCCCGCTGACGCTTGCAAGGTTGCAACGATAGTAAATGATGCTGACGCCGTTGCGGTGTAGATCAGCTGAGTCATAATGTTTGATGTATTTACCGTTGGGATAGTGGCAAAACTTTGGTTTAAGACAGTGCCTACTACGGTGTCAATTCTGATACGGCTGGTCAAAATTCCTGCGCTAGTCCCAAGGATTGACGGCTCAAAATACACAATGCTGTAGTTACGGTTATTGACAGCAGTAAACGTGTAAGTCAGCATTACCTCTTCAGCTGTAATCGTTGAGTCTGTGGTGCTTGATGTCGCTGGCGTAGCCATAAGACCACGACCAAAAGCGTTGGCCATTTGCGCTGTGTACACTTGCCCGGCACTGAACGTGGTGTTAACCGTCATGGTTTAAGCAGCTTCGTAGTAGACATTCCAAAAAAAGGAATCGTTGGTGGTTAGTGTAAATGGGACTGTCGTTGTGATGTTGGAAATAGTCACATAAGTACCTGACGCCAACTGTGCGACAATGCTCATAGCGGTGGCGGTGCCGTTCACTGCTTGACAAATACCAAAGAAGGTGTTTGACGCTGTGTTATTCCTGATTCCAGCAGTTCCCATTGAGTTTGCTGGGCCTGTGATGAAGTTGCTATCAGCATTTATGGGGAGGCTGACCTGTAGGCCCGAAGTGTTGATAGAGGTAGTGCTACCCCAAAGGACTCGACCCCAATAGTGCACAAAGTTATTGACCCTGCAGTAGTAACTGGTGACTGTGGCGTTGCCTACGGTCAGCCCTGACGGATAGGTAGGCGTGTAGCTGGTGTATGTGCCTAGCACAGTGTTGCCAATCGCCACTTTTGCTTCGAGCGCTTCTACAGCGTCGTTGATGTTGGCGTGCTGTGTCGCATGTGGCGGCGAAGTCAAAAGGTCCGTGGAAGTCGGATTAGTGAAAACGTCTAAACTTGTGGGGTAGTTAATAGCCATGTCAAACTCCTAAGCGGTTGCCTTGTTGTGCTGTGCTGTCATCATATGTAAATCCAACCTGATCGTAGTCTATTTCGCCGTCATATACAGGACTACCGCCCAAGACGCCAAAAACAGGGTCGTCTAAAATGAAATTTGCGTAATACGTTATTGGCGTCATGTAATAGTCAATGGTTGTACCACTGGTCGTGGCGTTGACTATGACCTGTTCAGGGTAAAAATAGCCGACAACTTCTGCCTGCCCGGGCGGCTTATAGGTCACTTGTACAAATTTGCCAAATGCCATAAACGTCGCCAGCTCTATTAAAGCAGTGTCGTTCTGTCCGTAGTCAACAATGCTCATATTGAGCATGGCGGTTTCAGGTTCGGTAAAAGTGTTGGCGTACCATTCAGCCGTCTCAGATACAAGATTGCTTTGAGCTGTTGTCGCCGTAAAGGTTCGTACGCCGTAAAAGAAAGCGTTATCGGTATTTGTTTTTGTAACTGTTGACGCTGAACCTGTAACGGTTGCTTGATTATTAAAAAGGCTGTTAGACGCCGCCTCGACACGGGTTAGGTTTTGGTAGGCGATTTGTGTCGCCGAAGTTGTAGGCCCAATAGTCAGCGCTGTCGTAACGTACGGTGCAAAAGTTGACGGTGGATGATAATACTGCAGGCCGCCAGCGTTAAATAAAATGCCACGGTCGCCAGCAATGATCTCGTTTATACGCTGGTTGGCGTTAGTCGTGAATGTGCCTACCGAAATGTCTACATCGTTGGCGTCTTGAGCAATGTCTATAAGCGGGAAAAGTGTGTCTATTTCTTCTATTTGGTTTGTGACGCTGGCGAGGCTTTGACTCTGCATGTTTGACTGTCCAGCCTGAAGCATGGCGTCGTTAATCATTACAGTCATTGTGCTGTTTAACCCTGTACCGGGTAGATCGTTAAAGTTGCGGGAAGTTATACGACCTTGAAAAACATCGTCATAACCGACGCCAGCAAAAACGCTCAGTAATAGTTCATCTCCGACGCTTACTAGTGACTCTGTGCCACCATACGAAAACATTGTGACAGCAGCACTATTGCCCGAATACGGAGAAAGCGCTGTAGGCCGTCCCATAGACAGGTTTAGCGATTGCACATACTGGGTCAGGTCAGTAGCGCTATCTATGTTGTATACCTTCCAAGTCAGTTTCACTACATCGCTCGAATGTTTACTGGCACAGGTCCTGAAGTCCTGACGTATCTCTGTAGCGCTTGTACGACAGCGTTAGGGTCAGCGCCCTGCACATTGACAGTGACGGTGCTGCCTGTAGAGCCGCCCATACCACGATTATTGCTAGACAGAGCTGGCGCTCGAGTCTGCCCTGAATCGTAAACGCCACGTGCGGGGCCCGGCTCGCCTCCCATACGGCCCAAACTAATTTTACCTATTTCGCCGATGTCTACGCCCGGTATCAGATTCATTGCTTTAATAATCAGGTTGACGGCAGTAATCCAGCCGTTAACCATAAATTCCACATAAGACATAATTCCGTTGACTACTATTTTAACAACGTTGCGGAATCCTTCAAATTTCTTGTATGCCTCAACTACAGCGATACCTAAGAAAACAAAGCCAGCAATCATGGCTACGGCAGGGTTTAACATCATGGCGGCATTAACTAGAAGGATAGAACCAGCCAAGACGCCCATGCCAACTATTACCGCTGTCAGTAGGCCAGGGTTCTTTTGTGCCCAGTCTGCAAACTTTTCTAGTACGGGTTGCAGTTTTTCCATAATCGGCAGAAATGCCATACCGATAGATTCTTTAGTTTCTTCAAAAGCAATGCCGAGTTTCTTCATACCGCCAGCTGCAGTATCGGCGGCCGCTGTTGCAGCACCACCAAAGTTAGTTTTAAGGACGCCCAAAACAGTATTAAGATCTGCGCCTTCGCCTACTAGCGTTTTAAGTTCAGGCGATAATTGCGATAGGGGCCGCATGTTGCCTTCAAAAGCTTTAGCTAAAGCTTCAGAAACAGAACTAAGGTCCTTACCTGTAGCGGCACTAACGTCTAAGCCAATGTTTAAAAGTTCTTGCGCTTTTGTAATGTCGTTAGTAGCAGTAATAAGTTTTTGAAACGCTGGTCGAGCTTCGTCATCAGACACAGCAACAGATTTGCCAAGGCTGGCAATGTACTCCTCTACGCCTGCAATCTGTTTGTCAGTCGCTTTAGTTGACCTTTTAATTTGATCAGCAAGCGATTTTTGTGCGGCTTGATCTTCAATGGCTGCACCAACAGCGGAACCAATAACGGCGACTACAGCACCTAAAGCGGCAGCGGCAGGCACAGCGGCTTTCTTAATTAGGAACTGTGATTTCTGCCCGGCTGTCTCCAGTTTCTTAAACTCTTTGATGGCCTGCTTGATACCAACGTCTTTAAATTCTGTTATTAGTGGGATCGTTATGCCAGCCATGTCAGAACCTTAGTTTCTTATTTGTTTTTTCGTTCACATAATCAACCAGTTCAGCAAGATTCTTTGTGACTTCATCCTCTTTACTTTCGGCAGCTGGCCACATAGTACGAGACGCTTGAGCGTAAGTGTTCAGGTTGGTAGCAAAGACGCTGTTGTTTTTTCGTCCAGCAATGTCAAAGACTGCAGGGCCGATTTCTCTTTGAGTCACAGTCAGAAACGCTGTCTTGCTAGGGCGTACTTGCACCTTGACGCCTTTAATGGCTTTCTGCTGATTCCAAGGGAAGATCTGCCTGCCACCGGGAGCCCACTTACGTTTCATACCTGTAAGCGGCGCTTTCTCTTTACCTGACGCTGCAACTAGTCGGGCCTGAGCGTCCTTCACTATTGGGTCAACAGCAAATTTGGCTTTAGACCGAAACTCTTTAAAGATCTCAGGCTCAGTCTTTTTAAGCATTTGGACAGTGTCTCGAATACCGATCACTTCGGCTTTGTATTGGACGCCCGACATTACTGCTGCTTTCTCTGGTCATTTATTATTTTAAAGACTGTAGCAAGGTCGTTATGCTCAAAAGGGATGTTTGGTGGCCAATACCCTGTTTCTATCAGCAGACAGGCTAAGGCGTAGCTGTAGTGGCCTCTACGAAAGGGGTATCAGGGTCGCTGTCTACAACCTCAAGCACGATCAACTTTTTGATGAAGTCATCTAGGACGACAGGACAGACTACGCCATTTTGCATAAGGGCTTGATGAGCCATAAAGGCTAGATCTTCCATGCCGATACCGTCAGCAATCTTGCTGGCTTTAGTTTTAAAGCGGCGTTCCCAAGCCACGATTGTGAACAGGTTTGTAGATACTTCTACGGGGCCGTCGCCTTGATCAACTCTAAGGGTTAGTTGCATGTCGGGTTCCTTTGTTTGTGGTTAGATCAGCTTGTAGCGGTAGTAAGCGTGCCACCTTGAAAACTGAGCGTGATAGACGACAGCTCGCCAAGTGTGGCGTTAATCAAAGGCAACGACTCTAGGTAGGTGTTAGCCAAAGTAAATTTAGGGGCCGTAGCCGTAGGGGTAGCTAGACCTGCAGCGGTAGGCGAGATCGTGATCGTTGTCTGTGTCCCGACAAGGGCCGCCAAAGTTGCATACGTTTCCGAGGCTGCGTAACTCATAAACAGTTCGCACTCAAACGTATTCATAGTCATGCCTGTCACGAAAAACGAGTCAAGCGAACCAAAGGCAGATGAGTTTTGAGCCTGTGCCACTGACGTAATAGTGGCGCTAGTGCACTGATCGGTCAGGTTGACAGCGTTAATCGTAAGAGCAGGGTTTGAAAGATAGGTACTGGTAGCCATGAGTTAGTCCTTTGGTTCGTCGGTAGTAGTTTTAGCAGATTTCTTGGCAGCAGTGTCCACCACAAAACCGTAGTCGAGTAGGGCCTGCAGGTTGGTGTATTCAGGTGGCGTAAACTCTTCGCCCGGTACGCCGACTCTTGATGAAATAATCTTGATCATGTTGCGCTCGCTTGTGCTTGTAGGTTGATATCTATGTCGTAACACGGGAAATCTTGCCCGCCAATAGTAATAAAGCCGGGGCGGCCAGCTGTAACGCCAACCTTTTTGGCAAGCATTTTAGCGGTGATATTTAGGATGTTTCGCATGGCGTCAAGGTTGCCCGGTCCAAGCGAGATCACTTTTACAGCAAAGGTCATTTTAACTATGGCCGACGACCAGCTGTCAAAAGTAGGGGCGTCAAGGAACACGCATGGCGGGTTAATCTTTTGTGGGTCTGTCGTGACTCGAAGATCTGTAATGGTCGCCAAGGTTGCGATTAGGTCATCTATGGCTTCGTTGAAAAGGTCTCTGTACCCGGTGCCGTTGTATCCGACATTAGCTTCGTCGTAAGTGACGATTTCGTTGTAAACATAAGTTGATATACCCATTAGGCAACCGCTGGTCTTGGGATACCTGCAAGCTGTTTAATGATCGGGCTGAGTCCTGTCGTAGGCACGTTGCCCATACCGTCGAAGCTTGCGAATTGGTCTACAGCGCCTCGCTGTCTAAAAAGGGCGCCTGCATACATTGTCGTTGCGAGCGTTACCTGTGTACTTGGCGAAACAGCCAAACCGTCTGTATACCCTGCTTCCTGTCTGCGCACGAAAATAAAACTGCATGCAGCACTAGCGCACTGTTGAAGAAAAGCGGTTTCTTCAGCGCCAGCGAGATCTATACCGAGCCATGTCGCTACAGCAGGGCCGTCTATCCAAGTACAGGTCTGCGTGTGGGTTAGCGTCCCTTGCGGGATGACAGCGTAACGGTCAATGTCGTCGCCAGCGAGATAGAAAAGCACTTGGTTAGGTACAGGTACGCTGGTGTTGTACAGCAGGTCGCCGTCGCTGTCTACGCCAATGAATGCGTACTGTGGCATAGCGTAAACTGTTTGTGACCCGTCAAACGTTGCCGAGACACTAGCAACGGTAATGCTTTCGCCTGCTTGTATTTCAGGGTTAGTCAGCGTTTGCACTACTGCATAGTTGTCTAGCAGTTGAGCAAATATGATTTTGTAAGTCGCCATGGCGGTTACGCCGCCTTTCGACTAAGCGGTAGTGATGGACTGTATGCAGACTGGAATGTTTGCAAAAGTTGCAATGTAACCGTAGAAGGTAACGTTTCTGCCGAGTAGCTCGGCGTCCTCATTGCTCATGATTCCTCTGATGTCCTCATAGAAAGAGAAAGCTGACGTTGGTGAGCCTTTAGGAGTGTGGGCCACGATCATTGTGCCACTGGCGAAGTTGTTGCTTACTACGACTTCAAGGCCGAGTGGGTTCATGCTGTTGTAGTTCAAACCAGTTGAACCGCCAAGGCCGTTGGTGACGATGTTGTTGTTAGCGCCAACATAACCAAATAACGGACGCTTATCCACGTCAAGCTGACGGCCTAATTTTTCCCATACGTTAGGTGCACAGTAAATGTGGGTTGGGAAGTAGTTAGTGTCCTCAGCCATTTCTCGAGCGGCGTCATACAAAGCGTCAACTAGTGAGGTTGGGTCAGTCTGTGCGAAAGTCCATGTGCTACCGGACGCTGTTGCAGCTGTTACTAAAGCGTCAGAGCAAACGTCATCAGTACGAATCATGTACTCGCCAGTGAGATCGTTAATGATCGTCTGCAACGCTGGAATTGCAGTAAAGTCAATGTCCTGTTGAGAAATGAAAACGCCGCCAGCTTGCGTAGATTTTGTAACGGTGTTAGCGCTCAAAGTCATTTTGGTTGACGAAACAGCTGAACCTTCTGTTTGTGTAGAAACTGACGTATGTTGCGAAATTTTTGTGCGAGTAAAAGTCTTTGATGGGGTAGACGGCATTGCCGATACGCCCAGCGCTGTGACTGTAGGCCTCATGAAGTTCAGGTCTTGGATGACAGGTCCAAGCAGTCTCTGTTCCAATAATCCAGCGGTGTCCGTCGTCAGGTCCTGAGCCAAAGCAAATTCGTAAGCCGATGACTTCTCAAGCAAGTTGTCTTTAAATGCCCGGTTGACTCGTACCCAAGTGTCGCCGCCTTGGTGCATGGCCGCCATGTATTCGGCTGCCGAAGGCATAGCAAAAGCTCTTTTTGGTTGAGCAAAAATTGGTGTCGTCGGGATTGTGGCCTCAGGTGCGGCAGCTGCTTGAATTTCCATTGGGGTTTCGTCCTTTTCGGTTTCGGTTTCAGGTTCTGTAACTTCTTCTTCGGCTTCTTCGTCAGGTGCAGACGCCGCTACTTGGCTGATCGTAGCACCCTCAAAAGCGGGTGTGGGAACTAGCGATGTCTCTATCCAATTGGCGCTCAAGATGATCATGTCGCCGTTGTCGTCGTACTTAAAGGTGATTGGGTTGACGCCTACAGATACAGAGTCCAGTACGCCATCAGCAGCTAAAACTAGCGCTTCGTCGCCTAGTCGAGTGTTGCTGATCTTGGCTGTAAACATCATGCCTTCAGCGGTATCTAGACGCTCAGTGACAAGGCCTACGGGCTGAGTTGAGTCGTGGTACATAAACAGTTTTGGCATTTTGCCTGTCGTGGGCAGACTGCCCGGTGCGAAACTGATTCGGGTCCCGTCTTGGACTGTGGCAAAAGTGTTGTAAGGAACAGCTGTGCCAGTAATGGTGCGTCGAGCTGGTTCGCCCGGGGCGGCAGCGTCAAGGGTGAAGTTAGACAAATTGAACTTGATCATGCGAGTTGCTCCTGAGTGTTTTCGTTAGGCATATTCATATCATGGTTTTCCATTGTGTAGTCGTAAAGGTATTTTCTAAAGTCAAATTCGCAATACGTTCCTCTAGGCAGTTGCTGAGATAACGCTGCCGTAATGGCCTCGGCGTACATAGACAATCCGAAGGTCCAAAGGTCACCTTTGGCAGACTGTGAATTTGTGTAGGCGTAGGAACCCGTAGAAATACCCAATAGATACGGCGGTATGTTGCACAGTCGAGCGCACTCCAAAGCCTGATAGTTAGCGGCTTCTATTAACAGCATTTTGTCGGGCGTAGCTGTCGTTTCTGTGTATTTTAAAAATTCGTTTAGTGCTGCAGTTTGATTAGTTGCCCGGGCCGCATTAAACGCCGCAGCAAGATCAGCTAGCTCAGTGGCGCTCAAAGGCTCGCCGCCAACTTGTGAAAGCACGCCGGCCGGTATGGCGCTAGAGCTGTTGCGATATCGTGCTTCCTCAAGTTTCAGGGCCGTAGCGATAGTTTGCTCGCTCATGTAGATCATGCCCTGTGTCGGTGACAGGATTTGCACTACATCTTCGGTCGGTATTTTGTTGCCGTTAAAATAAATCTCGTCAGATTTACCAAACCATACAGGTTCAGACATATCGGTTGAGGTGACAGAGCCTTGAGGCAAACGGGTTGCTGAGGCCATGTAGCCGTCAGCGGTGCGAGCCGTTATGTAAAGGAAGGCTCGACCAAAAAAGAAAAGGTCGTCAAATATCCAAGGGAACGTAAAGTTATTGGGCATTTTCGGGTCAAGCTGTGACAGCCATGATCGAGGTGCAAGCGGTACTTGCTCCATTTCTTGACCGTTCCAAATTTCGGTATACATCTTTAAGTCCATGCACGCTAGGACTGACGCCATAAGGTCACGGGAGCGAGAGATAGCAGCGACAGACATGGCTTTATTTCGGGCCTGTCCAGCTGAGTAGTTGTAGAAGTTGCCTACGCCTTTGTTGTTTTGTGTGGCGTATCCACCTGAAGCCGCCGCTTTAGCGACTGGTGGACTGATCGCCGCTTTGTTGACTCGGTTAAAGATTGCCATGATGTCCTTTAGGTTGGTTCGGCCCAAACCCGACGCTTAGGCCGAACCTGAGCAGAGATTAGCCGATACGCCTAGCGTCATGTCCCTGAGACTACGAGCATAGGTTTACCTAGGACTCGTGGCCGTGACGCTTTAGCGATAGCGAGCACTGCACAGCGAGCCAGTTCTATCGGACCGGGCGACCTGTGCGATGAGATCATGACGCCGTCGCTGGTACGGATTTGGGTCGCTCGACATACATGTTCTGCCAGTGTTCTTTCGCCCCGGTGCCGCACCTTACTTTCAGCGATCATCGCTTTAACCAAACCCGTATATTTGACTAGCTCTTTTTGTCCAGCTGTCGTACAGCGTCGAGCCAAAGGTTTAGGTACATGGATTTCGTAGGTAGGACCGATCAACAGCTGCACAGTCTGGTCAACCATAACTCGCTCTATCTGGGCCCACATTTCGGTCATGGAATCAACAATGAATTCAACCTTTAACTCAATGACATCATTAGCGACAACAGCACGTACGCCGACAAAACGGTTTTGATCTGCTGAAGCGTCACACGCCAAAATGCCGCCGTCAGGCATAGCCGTATCGGTCCCTAGTTTCTCCCAGTCGGCAGCGTCAATCCAAGCGCCCTTAGCGCTAGTCCACAAATTAAGGTGCTGGCGATTAAAGGAATCTTTAGTGCTGGCAAGTTTTAAAGCGTCCAGCTGCACCGTTAAACCTAAAGACGGATTTGCATAACCCCAATACTCTTCTCCGTGACAGCCGGGCGGCATAGACCATTCAGCGAGATAACAGGCGCCAGTCACGCCAGCGTCAAGATCACGCAGACAAGTTTCCCGTACCTGTATCATCGCCAAACTTGACTCGTTGCCGGCGGTGCTAAACATCGCAAAATGACTATTAGCCTTGGCGATTTGCGACGGCCTGAGACAGTCATCCACGCAAAATTGCGAAATATTGTAAAGCTCATCCGCCACGATCAAGTCATACGAACCGCCAACAAGGTTCAGTGTGGCCGCTCTAACTTCCCAACGAGACCCATCAGGCATAGTGACACTCTTACGGCCTATCTGCTGCATTTGTTTACCGCCAAAGTTCGCTACCAAAATAGGCGCCAAAACCGTAAAGATGGACTCTGCCCGGTCAAGACGGTTAGCAACCGAAAGCGCATACTGCGGTGTGCCACGACGCCTAGCAAACGTCGTCATAAAGAACCCCAAAACGGCTGTAAGAATCATTGTCTTACCCTGCTGTCGAGCGCAACTTATTAGCGACTCCCTAAACAACAGCTCGCCGTGATCGTTTAAACAAAACATGCCGTCAAGCGCCCGACACTGCCACGGATGAAGATCAACGCCCATATTCTCTTTTGCCCACAAAGCGACATCGCCACCTAAAGAGCGTTTTGCAAAATTCTCGGGCAAGATCGTTTCCAGTCTTGGCTGTTCCCTGCCTGTGGGTAACCCTGTGGATAAGTCCACGCTAGTTAAGGCTGGTTGGCGTAAAACACGATCAGTTTTGCG
>Ga0209353_10001263_pt1 | contig 14484 bp, 15 predicted proteins | sample LauGreSpBDMM15SD_2_FD_187561 | JGI IMG/M metagenome (GOLD analysis project Ga0209353, IMG submission 187561) | Freshwater lake microbial communities from Lake Michigan, USA - Sp13.BD.MM15.SD (SPAdes) (version 2) | ecosystem: Environmental > Aquatic > Freshwater > Lake | place: Lake Michigan...
AATTCTGACTAGACCCAACGTAGAAACAGGACGTGGGCTAGGATTTTTACCAGGTACACTAGAGGAGAAGTATGCCCCCTATCTAGAACCTTTTGACAATGTGTTTACTCGTAGTCTAGGAAAAGGATTTTACGAGTACGCGTTAAAAGCAAAAACAATTGAGCCTAAACCACTGGGCTTTATGCGAGGTGCAACATTTGATAATTGCATCGTTCTTTTAGATGAAGCACAAAATGCTACAAAAGAAGAAATGAAAATGCTGCTATCACGCATTGGTAAAAACTGTAAAATGATTATATCAGGAGATGTAGATCAAAGTGATATTCCTGACTCAGGACTATCAGACGCAATTCACAGACTAGACTGCATCCCAGACATTGAAGTTGTCCGATTTATGGATGACGATATTGTGAGATCTAAAATGTGTAAACAAATTATTTTAGCTTATCGAGACTAAGTATGGCAAAAACATATACACCAACATCAGGAATGGCTAGTGCAGCCAAACGTGCACTAAAATGGAAAAGTGAAGGCGAACCAGGCGGTACATTGGTAGGTTTAGCACGAGCAAATCAACTAAAAGACCGCGACCCACTAACAGCATCAACAGTATTACGAATGTATAGCTTTTTTAGCCGTCATGAAGTAGACAAACAAGCTACAGGTTTTCGCAGCGGCGAAGAAGGTTTTCCAAGCAAAGGTCGTGTTGCCTGGGATCTTTGGGGTGGAGATGGCGGATATTCTTGGAGTACAGCTAAGCGCAATCAGATTATGCGTGAACGCGAAAGCAAAGCCTTGCAGTTAGTAAAATTAACTGAAAAAGGCATTGTACCTAAGATGTCTAGAATGGTAGTTGCACAAGTACTTGAAAACTATGCAAATCAAAACATTAGTGAAGAACTAGAAGCTTTTGGTCAGTTTATGTACCATGCAGAGCTATTGCGAATGGATCATCTAGACGTTTACTTAGTAGACTTGCATATGGTAGAACAACCGTACCGCGATATACTTATCAATGTGTTTAGTAACTTTCATGAAATGGATGAAGATAATAGCGTTGATACCGAAGATAGCTACGAAGATACTCCGACATAAAGAAAAAGCCCCTACAGATTGCTCTGTAGGGGCTTTTTTGTTGCTTACTCTTGTGGAGCAGGCTCTTGAGGCAATTGAGATTTTGCTTGTAGCTGAATCTTTTGCGTTAATGGATTAGCAACTTTAGCTGGCAGTTCTTGAAGTCCTGCTAAGATTAAATTTGCTTCATCCATTGTAATATCTGTGAATGTAAAGGTTAAATTGTCTAATATCATTTTATTAACGAATTGGGCAAGCACCAGTAGCGCAGTCTTCGCCCATAATTTCATCAAAACTATTAGCGTTTTCTAAACTTACTGGACTTAATTGTTGCACATATGTGCGGAAAGTTTGTTCATCTACTACTTCTTGCGGTAAATATAAGTATCCGAGATCTTTAGCTGTTTTAGTAGGATCAGTACGATAGATGAATGAAACACCTACATAACAATCCCAATTATCTAACAACCAATCAATAATTGCAGGAACTTCTGCTGGATCGTAACTAATGGTTACTGAAGTGTTTTGCTGAGTCCAAGAAGTTTGGATTAACTTATACTTTTCCAGCTGTTCGACTGCTGTGTCAAGATTGACTTCTTTGCCGTCAATTTTAGTAAAAGGCACATCAATCCACTCAACAGGGAATGTAATAAGTACACCGCTATCATCAGTGGGGTGATTAACAACGTTATAGTTAGCACCACGCAATACTTCAACAACAGGGTCAAATTTACTAAACTGGACATTATTGAAAATATACTTTCCTAGTGGCTTGTGAATACCTTCTGTGGTGTCCATAATCTTGGATAATGTTCCCGAAGGTTTTACACAAGTAATATTTTTGGGACTAGGTAGATCAAGCTCTTGAGCCATGCCAATAGCAGCACCAGTTGCAGTACGCTTTAAATATTCATAGTCGTAACCATTCATATCAGGGCGTTTAGCAATACCTGTTAAACCTACTCCACATAAACGCATGAAATAGTTGTTTAAGTGCCAAGATTCTTGTAGAATCCCGTCTTGTAAGTTAACGCAAGTTTGTCTGTAGTTGGCTCTAGCGGCCAAGCGGATGGCGTTGTGAAGTCCTGCTGTGTCGCCTTTGAACTTAGCAATGTCGGTTTCTGTGAGATTACAAAAAGATTTGTTTCCGAGTAAGATTTCAACGCAAGGGTTTGCGCCTTTAAACCAAGGTGCACGACGTAAGGCTTCAACTTCATTTATAAATCCTGGCTCTGATCCGCCTGCTTCTAACATTAGATCAAAAATCTTTTGCAAATCAGCTTTTAACGGCTTTTCTTTAAATACTAGTGAATTATTAGATTGTTGACGATGTGAATTGTTGTACAACCACCAGTCTTTTTTAGCTACAGCAAATTCTTCCCATTCGGGTTGTCCGTAGTCAAACAAAGCAATTTCTGCACTACGGCGACTGCTAAGAATAGTGCCAAGATGATTAACAATGTCGAGAATATCCATGCGAGTAAGTAAACTATCAGCGCGGCCATTAAGGATGTTTGCAATAGCCACATATGCAGTTGATATTGCAGTGTCTCCACTTGAAATCCAACCATAACCTTTTAACCTTTCCCCAGCAGGGCGTAGCTGACTAAAGTCGAGTACGAGAGTATCAGCAGCATACTTACCAGCAATAAGCTTACCGATAGATTTTGCCCAGGCTTCGGCAGAATCCCCAACCTGTATAGTCCATGTCTTAGTTTCTTGATCAAATGTTTCAACATTATGCTCTAATCCACCTTTAGCTGTGCGAGTACTACGTACTACACGGATATTTTTAATTGGTTTTGAAAAACCATTTAGTGTACCAACAATTGGTTTAAATCCTACTCCACATCCTTGTAGTAAAAGCCATAAGCAATCTACTACGTCATATACAGTCTCTACGTGTGTGAAACTGCAATTAAACTGTGATGCTTCACGAGTTTTAGCTACGTCTGTGCCGCCAAGCCAAAGTGTACGACCACTCATAGCTACTTTACGATCTAACATTAGCTGTTCAAGATCGTAAAGTTCTGAATACTCTACATCTGTAAGATCACGTTTTGCAGCACGTTGCCACAACCACTCTTGGTGATCGATAACTCGGGCCACTGTTTCTTGCCACGTTTCAAATTGTTTTCCGTCGTCTGAAGTGGGTCTATTATATGTACGACGTGTTATTACTTGTGCTCTTGTGCTAAATGCCATGATTTCCTTATGTTCCAGTTGAACCGAAGCCTCCTGTGCCTCGGGTAGAGTCGTTCCAAATATCTTTAAAGCCTACTAGTTCAACCTTCTGAATAACCAACTGGGCAATTCTATCACCAGTTGTAATTTTATAAGGGTCATCACCGATATTTTTTAACAAAACTTTAATTGTGTCACGATAACCACTATCTATCACGCCTACGCTGTGAGGGATAGTAATTCCCTTTTTTCCTTGAGAGCTTCTATTATATACAAAGCCTGCAAAGCCTTGTGGAATTTTAATCGCTATACCCGTATCAACAAGTTTTTGCTCGTTTGGATAAATTTCCAAATCTTCGTTGCTCATTAAATCTGCTCCAGCATCTGTGGGATGAGCACGATAAGGAAGTTGAGCTCCTGGCTTTAGCATACACTCTAGTTGCGTATAGCTCATAGTATTTACATTGTAAGTACCATTTGAAATTATTGTTGTTCCGTTCATTTTAAATATAACTCTAAGGTTTCGTCAATTTGTTTGCAATTTTCAGTACCAATCGCGTCTTCGCAAAAGGTTACTAAATCCATTAATTTATAGTTTAATTCTAATGTATCTTTACATTCGTTTAGGGCTTGGATGTATTTATATTTACCGCTAATAGGGATGCTTGCAATAATGTCATAGGTACTGCCATACTCATTAACCAAGCCGACGGCTCTTTTAGGTCCAATGCCTGGAACGCCAAAAACATTATCGCCAGTATCACCAGTAAGACACTTAATACTAATGTAATCTTCGGGATTAAAGTCATAATGATCGTTCCAGTTATCAACTGTAACTTCTTTGCGTGTAACATAACTAAACCTTGATACGTTAGGTTGAACTAATAAATCCCAGTCTTTGTCTGAGCTAACTAGCCAGATATCATCAACAGGGAGTTTTGATTTTTTTGATACAATATATGCTGCAATGTCGTCAGCCTCGACGCCTTGAAAGCGTAAAACTGGAAAGTCGGTATTTTCAGCAATATGTTCTAGTGTTTTGGTAAAGTCTTCAAAGAACAATTCAAAAGCTGCTTTTTCAGCGTCTGTTTGATTCTCGAACTTATCTTTACGATTTTGTTTGTACTCAGGGTAAATAGCTTTGCGATAGGAACTTGACCCCATATCACCAGCAATAATCACATGACTTGCTTTATATGATTTTTTAAGACTTTGAACTGTGCGTAAGTAGTCCTCTGCAAAATCTGTTGCACCACTATGTTTATAGCGAAATGCAAGATTAAGAGAGTCAACAACTAACAGAGTGTTGTTTGATTCGGTAATTTTTGAGAATGTTTTTGACATATAGTTTGCGTGTTAATCTGTTATTATACCACTGTTAAGTTGTTTTGTCAAGTTACAAATACTGGTTGCTCCCACTTTAACCAATCTTCTAGCAGTGCAGCATAGAATTCGTGGTCTTCGTGGTTGTAGTAAAGGCAACGATAGTTTTGTGAGTTAGGCATTTCATCAAAAGCAACAAATACTTTGCTGCGATCAAATTTAAAAATCAACAAAGGTTTTTTGCCTACTTGAGTGCCTTGACGAGTAGTCTGTTGCCAGAATTCTACTAGTTGTGGAGTCTTGGATGTTAGTAAGTGTGAAGTAAGGTGATCTTCCGCATAGCCTTTAACTTCGACACACCAAAGGTTGGTTCGCCCAGGAACGTATAAATCGCCCTTGAGTAAATGTTTAGGGTCAAGAGCACCTGATCCAGGCACTCTTTCCCACGCTAAACCTGTATGCTTTTTTAACAGATCACGTACTGTGGTCTCTGTTCTAGCACCTTTGGCTCTAGGATCTACGGACATTACGCTTCTTTGGTAGCTTCGCTTGGAGTTTCCACAATCGGGGTAACTACTTCAACAGCTGCTGCTACTTTAACAGCGGCTTTAGCAACTTTAACAACTGGTGCTTCTACTACAGCTTCTACACCTTTAGTTTCGATAGTGCAACTAGGATCAACTCGAAAAGTTGCTTTGCCTTTCCCAAGCACTGCTACTAATGCGTATTGATGATCCTCAATGCTATCACCTATTGCTAAAGTTTTTCCGTTTAGGACAACCTTTACGTTTCCGTCAATTTCTTCTAAAATCATATTATACCTCTATTTGGGATATGTTGTTGCGTTTAATAACATTAATCTTTTCTAGTAGTGGATGACTAAAGCCATGACTTACTAAGAAAGTATTTAAATGTTCTTCGTGTAGTAACACTTCTACTAACTTTTCTTTACCATCAGTATCTAGCGTTTCTACAGTTTCATCCAGTATTAATAGATTGATTCTAGAACTGGACAATGTTTGCATTAGTTTTCTAATAGCTAACAAAGTTGCTACGTTAACTCTTGCTTTTTCACCACCACTAAGAGCCAAAATTTCAATATCTCTTCCATTATCAGTAATAACAACATTTAATTTGTCACTAGCACTGATTTTAAAACCAATTTGAAATCTTCCATCGCTTAGATCAACCAAATATCTATTTGTAATATCTTCTAAGTCTTTTACTAAACTCTCAATTTTATACGCTACTAAACCTGTTGTACTAAATGTCTTTGTTAAAACATTTAAAATACTCATTCTTTCGCTTAACTCATGCAGTTTACCACTATAAGTTTCTAGTTCTTGGTTCATTTCAACCAATTGTTTTGACACTAAGTCTACTTTAGTGTTGTGTGCAGTTACTTCTTTGTTATACTGCTCTGCTTCAACAATTTTACGTTTAGTAGCGGTAATTGAATTTTGTAATTCTGTAAATTGTTGTTGTAAGGTTTGTTTGTCTAATAGTGTTTCTGGTAATTCTGTACTTATAAGAGCATGGTACTTTTCCCAATCTTCTTGCGACTTTTGAGCTTCTTGCCAAGCTATTTTTTGCTGTTTAATTTCAACTATTTTTTGAGTATAACTCACGGTTTCTACAGCAGCTATTTCAGCTTCTCCAGTTTTTTCTTCAATTAATTCAGCTACTTTTTCTTCATCAATATCTGATAAACAAGTAGGGCACGTTCCGTGCAGTGCTTTCATTTTTATAATAAAAGCCTGAGCATCACTAACTGTTTTAGATAGTTTTGCTACTTCTGCTTGATAGCCTTCTATACCTTCTTCAGGCTTTTGAGGAATTGGCAGTAGTTTAATCTTTGACTGTAGTTGCTTGTAAGTATTGTTTTGGGAAATCTTTTTATTAGTAGACTCAATACTGTTTATACTAGAATCTAGTGCTGCAGCTTCTGTTATAAGATTTGTATCTAGTTCAGGGCTTGCAATAATCTCTTTTAGGGTTAAATCAGCTTTTTCATACTTATTTAACCAACTTGCTACAGTATTTACTTGTGATTGTACGCCAGCAATATCTTTTGTAAGTTGAGTGCTTATTTCTTTGAAAACTTCAGCAGCACGAGTATACTTACCTAAATTAAGTATTTCAATAAGAAACTTTTTACGAGCAGTATCAGGAGCAGTTAAAAACTCTAGACTGCTGGCATTTGACTGATAAACAATCTGTGCAAAACTTTTATGATCAAAGCCTAAAATGTCTTCGATCATTTTATACGTTGCTGTTGCAGTATGTGCGCTTATATCAACACCTTCTTTAAATAGTTTTACTATTTGTGCCGTACCACGACTAGACTTAATTGTATAGTCTACATCATCTCGATTAAAGTCTAGTTCAATACTATACGACTTATCTTTAATGTGTCTGTTAAGAATGTCTGCTTTCTTAATACCTTTTGAATTTTTATTGAATAATACTTCTTCTAGTATAAGAGCAATAGAACTTTTACCGTGCCCATTTTTACCCACTAATTGTGTGAGTGGAGCTGCAACAAAGTCAATCTTATTATCTTTTCCGTAACTAAAGGCGTTAGCCCATCGTAGTTGTTTTATAGTTATCATTTACGAGTAGTCTCTTTTTTAGTTCTGGTAACCCACCTATATACTTACCACCAATAAAAATCTGTGGAACGCTTCGGGCATTAGGTACTTTTTCAATCAAATCTTTTTTAGTGTATGTGCCTACACCAATCATACACTCCGTATACTCAATAGCATATGAAGTTAATAATCGTTTAGCTTCTTGGCAGGCAGGGCAGTTAGTTTGTGACCAAACTTCTGCTTTATTCTGATTCAATTTTGTCTGCATGGTTCTGAAACTCCTTTAGTACGTTTTCAATAGTATCTTCTGGCAACTCTAATATGTAAGCAAGATACTCACGAATCTCTTCTGACATAGACATTTCTTTGTCTAAGATTAGTGCTGAATCTGTATCTCGCTTAATTACTTTACGATCAATTAAATCGGAATCTTCTAGTTCACCAAGTTCTTGCATATCGCCTTCAACCTGGTAGATTGTATGATCGTAATCAGTTTGCGGTTTAGGGTCGTGTACTGCAACTGTCTTACGAATAAGTTGCGGCAACTGTAGCTTACGCCATTCATGCTCTAGGTTATTGGTATCCAGTAAAACAACACCAGTAGCCACATTCCCGCGATGAAAGCTAGTAGTAACGGGACTTCCAGGATAGATAATATTTTTTTGCGAGTTTTCATAGCTGTGCAAGTCACCTGCTAAAACAACGTCATAGCTAGCAAATAACTCTAAATCCATTTCAGGCTTTACATGGGGAGGAATCTCTCCGCGAACATGAGTAAAACAAATGTTTCCACGAATTTCAAAAGGATTCTTTTCAAATTCTTTTAATTTATTATATGGTATAAAATCCATATTTTCTATTTTACAGTAGTCATCAATAATTTCTACTTGCGGATTTAGTCTGTTAGTAACTTGTTTTAAGTTTGTTAAAAAGGTTGTATCTTTCTTAACAGCCTCATGATTTCCAGCATAAATAATTGTTGGAATCTTACAAGAGTTAACTAAATCAAAATACGTCTCTAGTTCTTCCATATTAGGAAGTTTGTCAAAAACATCTCCGCCAATAACAAAAAGATCACACTCTTTTTGAATAGCTTCTAGTTGACTCCAGAGCATATTAAACCTATTCTTTGCCCACTCAATAGGTACGTTTTTCTGACCCAATTTGATATGGACGTCAGCTGTAAATAATACTTTCATATTGCCTTATGAGACAGAAAAGCCCGCTAAGCATTTTGTTTAGCGGGCTTTAGTTTGTTAACCAAGTTCTTTGACTGCTTCTTGCTCAGAAGAAGGGGCTTCGCCATCTTCGTCTTGTTGAGTTGTAATCTTATCTAACAAGGCTTTTACATCTGCTTCGGTAGGACGAGGAAATTTCTCATCAATATTCTTAGCAGCATTAGCTAGAGCACGCTCGTCATCAGTTAATGGGCGGGCTTTGCAACGCAAAACTTGCAATGTGTATTCAACATTAAAAGGTAGAGGTCCTGTCTTTACACGCTTAAACACAACATCCCAACCTGTATCATGGTCAGTAGGGTCACCTAAATCTTCAGCCGCTGTAACGATTTGCTCGAACAGTTTCTTTTTGAGATTTAGAGCAACAACTTTCTGCGACTTAGGGTCGATACAGTTTACAGAGTAGCTCCAAGAGCATTTTGCTTCTGGAAAGTACTCGCTAACATGATCTTTCTCAATGTTATCAAACTTTTCTTTTTCACGACTAAATGCCAAACATTCAACTGGAATATCTTTATTGTTAGTGCCTTTAAGCCAATAAATATATCGTGGAAGAACTCCGCCAATTAAGCGGACTGTATTTTCGCCATCTTTGTATTCGTAAGATTCGACTTTGTTTGATTGTGCTTTACCTTTGGTATTTTTAAAACTAAGTGCCATTTTTATTTTTCCTCGTATTTGAAGTTAATTTTGTTTTCTGTTATTTTTAGTAGCGGATTTGATTTTATTGCGTTTAAGTCAATATCTGAATAGTAAGATAGGTCTAGATATGTGTAACCGTAATGTTTATATATGGCGTAATTTCTACGCCCCGCTAATCTTATGTATTGTGCTTTATGTACAATATCTGTGCTTGTATCAGTAAATAATCGAGCAGGGTTTATTAGAAAACTATTACCCTTTAAGTTAAAAATCGGCTTGATTTTACTGTATTGGTTTTTAGGAATAGATTTTCTAATAAAATGCAATCTTAAAGTTTCAACTAGTTTTGTGGAGTCGCATTGTGTTTCGGACTCAAGCAATCCAAGGTTGAAGAAAAGGGTCATATACTGAAACTTAATAATATTATACCATTTTAGATATCATTTGACAAGTGAAATTTTATCTACGCTAACACTTTCCAGCCTTTGCGGAGATAAAGCCCTAACCTATCTGTGTTTTGCTTTTTATCAGCGTATCCAGCAAATTGAATGTCTACTATAATCGGGTCTAGTTTACCGTCATGCATTCGCATAATCCTACCAGCAATTTGTTCTAGTAAACTATCGTTTGACATAGGAACTGCTAAAATTACGCAACTTAGGATGTTGATTGAGATTCCTTCTGAAAATATCTGCCTGCTTCCAGCAATGCACATTTTTTCTTTGGCAAGGATTTGAGCCTTGGCTTGCTGTCTATCTTCAAAACTAGTTCCCCCAGTAACCAACAAACACGTTTCACCAACATACTCTTTTACTTTCTCTAAGAATTCTACTCGATCAGCAATAACTAAAACACTGTGTCCTTCTGCGACGTGCATTTTAGCTATATCTGCAATAAATTGTCTGTATTTATCATCTTGAGTAAGATCAGTAATCTTCTCTACCCAAGTAACATTAGGCTTAAGTGTTATTCCACTTTTAACCATGTGAATAGTAGGCGGCATAGTATTGGATACTGGAGGTTTTAGTACTGTTGTACCAAAGTAATCTTTAAATAAGATATGCTTACCATCTTTTCGTATCATAGTACCACTAAGAGCTACTCTGTATCTAGCATGAAAGCTATCGACTGTTGCTGCAAATGTTGTTGCGGGACAGTGATGCGCTTCATCTAATATTACTGTTCCAAACTCTTTAGCAAGTTCAGCAGTATGCTTAACTAAAGTCTGTATGTTTGCAACTGTAATAAAGTGATCTTCGTAATCTAAGTCACCACCACCTATAATTCCACATTCGCAGCCAAACAGTGTTTCAATTTCTTCAATCCACTGATCTCTGAGAGCTGCGGTATGTGTTATAACTAAAGTCTTTTGTCCAAACTTTCGGGCAAGATGTAGTGCCGTAAAAGTCTTGCCCCAACCTGGTAAAGCATTTATAAAGCAAGTACCTTCTACTTCATTGTAGATTGTTTGTTGATCTTCATATAGCTCAAATTTAGGGACAGGATAAGGAACAGGAACTAAAACTCGTTTATCTATTATCTCGTAATCTTGTGGGATTAAATCTGTACGTCCTTGCGGAATAGAAAGAATACCCTTGATTAACGACTTATAGTTTTTAATTGTTTCTACACTAGCAAATTTCTTTGATCCAGTGTCTTTGTGTATTTTGTAGGTAAGAGACTTAATTATATGTTTAGTATGCTCTACACCTGGATTGTCTAAGTATATTCTGTTTGATATAACTGCTTTTGCCACTACACTAGTCTCCACGTATCTTTTTGCGGATATTCATAGTAGCCATAAAATAAATAGCTATTATCCATATATAAAACCCCTGCGTATTGGTGATAGCTTTCAGGCTGAACCATAGTTTTGAATCTATGAGCCACACCTTCTAGTTCTAATACACACCCTATACCATCTGCAGGTAATACTTTACTAATCTTCTTTGTTGTCAGTTTGGCGCGTGTAGATTTTTTATGTTGAAAAACGTGTCCATGGCTGTCTATAAACCATGTTGTTGATTTTGCTAATTTAATAATATCTACAAGAAAGTATACTGCTGAACTTATAGGAAACAACGTTGCTTTACCTTGCAAAGCGAGCCTACGTAAGCCTAGAGTTGGCTTAGCTATTGACTTATCGTCTACGAACCTATAGTTTGTTGTGTGTTCAGCAGTATCCTTATCACTATATTCTGATTTATAATATACTATGTCACCATCTGTTTCAGGCTGTTTTTCACCCAGCCTGAACACGGGAAATACGATCTCCTGCAACTTCATAGTATCCTTCCCAATCACCAAAGCTATAGTCATCACCAGTATCTTGGTCAACACCAATAGGGAATCCAGGTATACTACAGCCCCAGTCATGTTGTGTATTACGTTTTAGAACTTCACAGTAAGCATCTACATCAGATTCTTTTACTAAAGCAACAATAGAGTCATGTACTAACATAAAGATATTAGCTTCAATACCTTTTGCTTTGATTTCTTCGGCAGTTCGCATTGCGCCAAGTAAGTTAACATCTGAAGCAAGACTTTGTACTTCCGCATTAATACCTGAACGTACTTCGTGAGCTGCAATACCTTTGTCTGAGCTAAAAACATTCGGTAAACGACGTTTTCTGCCAAAGAATGAGTAAGTATACCCATTCTGTTCAATAAAAGATTTACGCGTGTCTAACCACTGCTTTAGTTTGCTAAATTTCTTGAAGTATTGTTTAATATCTTCTCTGGCTCTGTCAACTGGATACTCTTCACCAGTAGCTTTTGATACAGTCTGGGATACTTTATTAGCACCTGATCCATATAAAATACCGAATGAAATAGCTTTAGCACTCTGACGCATATTGCCGTATTTTTTCTTTACATCTTCAACATCACAAGGCAAGTCAAACACCATTTTAGCAATCGTTGAGTGGAAGTCTCCTCCACTAGAGAACACTTCTTGCAATTTCTTGTCACCTGACAACACAGCTGCATAATACATCTCTGCTGTAGTCAAGTCTTGCGAAACGATCTTAAAACCTGCTGGAGCTTTAATGCAACCTTTGATAATAGGATTGTCGCGAGGTATTTGCTGAGCGTTGAACTTCCCAGAACTACTAAGCCTACCGCTAGTAGTAAATATAAGATTAAAATTTGTACGTATGCGACCATCACGGTCAAGCTCTGGTAAAATCTTTGAAATATAGGTGTTTTGGATTTTTCCAAGTTGTCGCACCTTTAAAATCGCCGCAGGGAGTGGGTGCTCTTCTGACAACTGTTCAAGTACCTCTGCATCTGTTGAGATTGCACCTGTAGCAGTTTTCTTTCCAGTGGGGGATAAACCAAGATAGTCAAAAAGAACAATGCGCAACTGCATAACACTATTGGGATTAAAGATTTTTCCAGTATCCTGCTCAAAACGCTTAACTTCTTCAAAACCATACACCACCTGCTTAGCTTTCTCAATTTCTTCATCAAGGTAAAGATTAGCAGCAGTCATTCTTTCTTGACTAATAGGGATTCCTACTTCTTCCATATCCATAAGGAATAGTGTACCAGGAACCAAAATCGTTTCATAAACGAAACGTAATTTATCGTTGTTTTGGACGATAGGCCAAAATTTCATAAACAAGTCGTATGTTACAGCAGTATCAATAGAAGCATAACGACTAATAGTATTAAATGGAATAAGGTCATAAGTAAAGTCGTCTTGTAAGACGCCATTCTTAGCACAATATTCTTTCTTGAAATCATCTAATTCTGAATCATAATCACCATAGTCTGTGTATTTTAAAGCCAGAGACTTTAAGCCATGACTATCGGTTTCATCTAATACATAGTGCATAACCATTGTATCATGAACTTTGCTACGATCAAATGTTAAACCTAAGTGATAGGCTAACATTTTGTAGTCAAACTTCATATTATGGAAAACAATAGTAAAGGTACTACAGATTTTCTGCAATAACTGTACACACTCTTCATCCATAGCATCGCATAAAATATAGCGACCATGTTTAGATTTATAACTAATAGATACACCTAGCACATATCCATCACGTGGATATAGTCCTGTTGTTTCTGTATCTAGTGCTACGTATCCCTGAGCATTGTCAAGAACTTCTAACAAAAATTCGTGTGCTTCTTGTGTATTGTCAATGCCTTTAAAGTCACCTTCAGTTGCTGGACGCAAAGTACCTTCAATGTATTTATGAATACGATCACAGGCACGTTGGAAGTCTGGTTTACCTTCAGGTTTAAAAGCTAACATTGCGGGATTTGAGATAGCAATAAACTTATCTGCAATTAATTGACCCGCCATATTAGTAACCGAAGTAACTTTAGCGTATTCTTTAGCTGCTTCTGCACCTACAAGAATAACGTAAGTATACGGCTCTAGGTCTACTTCTAAATCTACATCTTTTTTAAGTAGTTTAGTAATAGGAATTGAACTCATGTGGTAATGGTCAAAGTCGAAGTTAAAGTACTCTTTGTATCGAGTACGATTAGGGGCTTTATCAATTAATGCAATTTTCATTTAATACTTTCTTATAGCGTATTTAGCTATTATTTTGTTATATATTCTGCAATAGACCTTACTTCAGTCATATCAAGTTCGCCTGGATCTGTACCATCAGGCAATTTAATAATCTCAACAATAAAGTTCTCTGCTTCAATCAAAGGTTTTAATGCTTTGGCAGCTTTATCGCCTGCCTCGTCACCATCAAATAAAAGATATATATGAGTAATACCTTGTGCTTTAAACGGCAGAAGTTTTTGGTTTGTGTCATTTTGTAATGTGTTTGTGCCAAAAGCACATACTACGTTTTCTAAACCTTTATCATAAAGATTTAGCATATCAAACACGCCTTCCACAATTACCATTGATTGATAACCGCTAGGAAGATGTGAAGGAAATACAGGCATCTTAACACCACTAGGGTAATTAATATATCTAGGATTTCCATTAGACAGAGTATGTCTGCCAACAAATACTACTATTTTACCAGTAATATCCTTAACAGGAAATATTATTCTGTCTTGTAGTTTTTCAACTATGTTTGTGTAAAAAGCGCCAAAGTATTTTAAAGTTTGGGGACTCACTCCACGGAACTGCTTCGAGTAAGGGGTATGGCCACTAGGTAGTTCAAGCCCAATGTGACTCGTTCTTAGTTCATTCAATTTTTCCTTGAGAGCCGCAATTTTCATTGGTACAGGATTAGTAAAAACCCCATAATATTTGAATAAATTAGTCTTAAAGCCGCAACTGAAGCAATGAGCAACACCAGTAACACGATCTACGCGAAAACTAGGATTGGAATCCTCGTGATCTGGGTTTAGGCATTTAATTAGGTAGTCGCGACCTGACACACTAAATGCTAGCCCATTTTTGTTGATTAGTTCTAGTACTGGATCGCTCATTTTAGTTCCATGGTAAG
>Ga0209353_10001264_pt1 | contig 14466 bp, 10 predicted proteins | sample LauGreSpBDMM15SD_2_FD_187561 | JGI IMG/M metagenome (GOLD analysis project Ga0209353, IMG submission 187561) | Freshwater lake microbial communities from Lake Michigan, USA - Sp13.BD.MM15.SD (SPAdes) (version 2) | ecosystem: Environmental > Aquatic > Freshwater > Lake | place: Lake Michigan...
GGATCGTTGTTGGGTTAGAGGGCAGCGCCTGAAGCGCCACCCTGACGATTCGCCCTACACTTACCCTGGCGTTGCGCGCCTGACGGGTGATACGAGTGCGGAGCTCCGACGGTACGCGGAAAGAAACCTGGCGAGAGCGAGTAGGCTCTAGGGCAGGACGGGCATCATCATAGCAGTCGAGTGCATGACGGATGACTTCACTGAGAGTGGCGAGACCGGTCCGGTGCTGAAAGGCGACCGCATCAGAATGGAGCTTCGGGGGAAGCGACACGGTGATCAGGCTTTCGCTGGGGGTTTCGGTTCGGTTCGTCACGTTGCGGTTAACTCTGGGTTAAGGTGTAGGCATTTATCACAACTGCGCAAGAGGAATTTTTGTAATCGACGACGAATGACTTTTGGCGCTCACGGTTTCGCTGCCGACGAAATCGTAAACGCGAATTCACTACAGCGACTTTAGCTCGTGTTCATCGTAGCGAGATTGACGCACGTATATTTCGCACGTAGAAGAATCACATGCACAACGAAGCCCCGGGTGAATGGAAAAAAATTGCGATCTTGGCGCTGACCTGCGGAGTTTTGGGTCTCGCGGCGCTCGCTTGCGGTCACTTTTTGGTACCACCGAGCGAGTGGGCCTGGTGCGCTCCGGCACTCCTCGCGCTCGCCAGCCTCGCCGGCGGTTGGGATGCAGCGGTCGACGCCTGGGCGGCGCTCCGTGAGCGCCGCATCGACGTCCACTTGCTGATGTTGCTCGCCGCCGGCGGCGCCTGGATCGTCGGCCACCCAGAGGAAGGCGTCCTCCTCCTTTTCCTCTTCAGCACCGCGGGCGCCATCGAGCATTATGCGATGGATCGCACCCGCGGAGCGATCGACGCCCTGCTCGATAAAGCCCCTAAACAGGCCCGTTTACTGGGTTCTGACGGCAAAGAGAGCGTCGTGGCAGTCGCCGCCCTGCAACCAGGTCAAATCGTCCTCGTGCTTCCTGGTGAACTGGTTCCAGCCGATGGAATCGTCACTGAAGGTGAGAGTGGTATCGATGAATCCAACCTAACCGGCGAAGCCAAGCCAGTGGACAAAGGACCTGGCTCTAGCGTCTCCAGCGGAACGCTGAATAGCTGGGGTCGGCTCGTCGTCCGCGTGACTAAGGCCGAAAAGGATAGTGCCCTCCACCGCATTGTGGCTCTCATCCGCGAGGCGCAAGAGAGCAAGGCCCCTGCGCAACGTGCCATCGACCGCTGGGGCGATACCTACGCCATCTTCACCTTGACCGCTTCGGCCGCCTTCTTCGGCCTGCAACTGCTCCTGGGACGCCCGGCGTTGGGCACCGAAGATTCTGCCCTCTACCGTGCCATGACGTTGCTGGTCGTACTCAGCCCCTGTGCCTTGGTGCTCTCCGTGCCCTCCGCGGTCCTAGCCGCCATCGCCAACGGCGCCCGCCACGGGATTCTCTTTCGCGGTGGCGCTGCGGTGGAACGCCTCGCCGACGTCGACTGCGTCTGTTTCGACAAGACTGGCACTTTGACTGCTGGTGAACCCGCCGTCGCGGCCTTGGAGGTCTTCCCTGCCAACGCTGACCGCCGACGGGCGCTCAATGCCCTGCTCTCTATCGAGGCCAACTCGACCCATCCCTTCGCCGTAGGCATCGTCAAAGCCTGCCTAGCCGAAGGCGCGACCACCCAAGCCGTCACCGGACTCTCCAACTCGCCTGGCCAAGGCATCGCTGGCACCGTCGACGGCACCCGCTGGAGTGTGGGCTCCTGTGAATTCGTCGGTGGGCACGACCTGCCGGGCGCCCCAGTTGCCGCCGGCGCCATCGTGAGCGAGGTCTGGGCTTCCGATGGCTCCGTGCAGGTCCGGGCGACGCTCGTCGACGCCATCCGCCCAGCCAGTGCCCCTACCCTCGCCGCCCTCCATCAACAAGGTATCCGTACGGTCATGTTGACGGGTGATCGCGAAGAAGCGGCCGTCGTTGCCGCCCACCAGGTCGGCATCCAAAGTTACCGGGCGGGCCTCACGCCTGATGCCAAGATGCAGGCCATCCGTAAGCTATCGACCGAAGGCCATGTGGTCGCGATGGTCGGGGATGGCGTCAATGACGCCCCGAGCCTCGCCGCGGCCGACGTGGCCATCGGCATGGGGGGACGCGGGAGCGACGCCGCCCTCGAGTCTAGCGATGTCGTCCTGACCGATGACCGTATCGAACGCTTGCTGACGGCCATCGACCTGAGCCAAGCCGCCCGGACGGCTATCCGCGTGAATATTGCGATCTCCGTGGGCGCCGCCTTCACGATGGCCGCCATCGTCATCTTCAAGGGTGCCCCGCTCACCCTCGGCGTCGCCGTCCATGAAGGCAGCACGGTAATCGTGTGCCTCAATGGACTGCGGTTGCTCGCCCACCGGGCCCGCCGGGGCGTCTGACGCCCCCGACAGCCGACGGCTTAGCGGAAGTCGTTCCCAGCCTCGTCCATCAGCTTGAACGTCTCCACGTGGAACGCGGCGTCATGCTTGAAGAGAAGGCGGACATTACAGGATTTCTCGAGGTCGATGAAGAAATCCTTATCCTCGAGCTTGATGCGGTCGAGGTTGATGGGGTGGAGGACAATGCGAATGACAATCTCGCCCGAGGCCTTGCGCTCAGTGCGGAGACGACGGATGAGGCCCAAGAGCTTACGCTGAACCTCGACCGAGACCGTGCGCGGGTTCTTAACGATACCGCGGCCTTGGCAATGCGGGCAGGCGGTGTACATCGAGGTCGTGTTCGACTCGGTGTGACGCTGGCGGGTCATTTGCAGCACGCCGAGCTGTGAAATCGGCAAGATCTGGTGCTTCGCACGATCATTCTCCATCGCCTCGCGCAAGGTATCGAAGACCTTCTTGCGGTCCTTGGCGTTCTTCATGTCGATCGTGTCGATCATGATGAGGCCGCCGAGGTTGCGGAGCTGGATTTGACGGGCGGCCTCCGTCACGGCCTCCAAGTTAGCCTGCGTGATAAAGCTGCCGTCCTTCCCTTCCTTGCCCCGGTGGGAGCCGGTGTTGACGTCGATGGCCGTGAGGGCCTCGGTCTCGTCGATGACGATTTCGCCACCGCTCGGGAGCGGGACGCGCCGCTGGAAGAGCTGCTCGATCTGACGCTCGATATTGTAGCGCTCAAAAACCGGTATGGGGTCGCTGTAGAGTTCCACGCGCGAACGGGAACGCGGGGAAATCTCCCCCACGAGTTCCTGGACCAGTTTGAAGTCGCCTGGGTTATCGACGAGGATGCGGTCGACCTCTTCCGTGAGGAAGTCGCGGACGGTGCGCTCAATGAGGCCAGGCTCTTGGTACAGGAGCACTGGCTTGCGGTCGGGAGCGTTAATCTTCTCGACGATGGCCTGCCAGCGCTTGAGCAGCATGTGCAGGTCACGCACGAACCAGCGGGCCTGCTTGCCTTCACCGGCGGTGCGGATGATGACGCCCATGCCTTCCGGAATGGTCAACGAACGAAGGATGTCCTTCAGGCGGTCGCGCTCGGCATTGTCTTCGATTTTACGGGAAACGCCGCAAGCACCACTGAACGGCATCAGGACGACGTAGCGGCCCGGCAAGGCGATGTTCGTCGTCGAGCGAGGGCCCTTGGTACCAATCTGATCCTTAACGACCTGGATAACGATGTCGGAGCCAGCGGGGAAGAGCTGGGGGATGTCCTTGGCTTGGTAGCGGGCCTTGCGCTGCTTCTGCTCGGCGGATTCGTTATCGCGGATGAATTCGACCTGCGAATCGTTCGCCGCCGGGAGCATATCCCAGTAGTGCAGGAAGGCGTTCTTCGGCTGACCGATATCCACGAAGGCGGCCTTCAAGCCGGACTCCAGATTCTGCACGCGGCCCTTGAAGATTGCGCCGACCATGCGGTTCTCGCCCTTGTGCTCGATCTCGAACTTGTCGAGGACGCCATTCGTCAGCAGCGCGACGCGTTTCTCTAAAGTCTCGGCGTTGATGACGAGCTCGCGGTACGTGTTGCGATCCTTGGAGAAGTGCTTAACAATCCGCTGTAGCAACGGGAGCTCCTTGCGCCGGCGGGCGGCCTCTTCGGCGAGCTTCTGCTGATCCACCCCAGTCGTCGGCGGCGTGCCTTCTTCGGGGGAATCTTCTAGGTGATCTTCGGGTTCAGTATTTTCGGACATCTCGGAATTAGGCCGTTAGGCCGGTTGCCGGAGAGCCTTCATGTTCGCCGCCACCAGCCGAATGCCGGTGGACGCTCTGGACTAAGCCAAGGAGCAGGAAGCAGCTGAGCACGAAAGACCCCCCGTAGCTGAGGAAAGGTAGTGGAACGCCCGTCACGGGCATCAAATCGATATTCATCCCTAGGTTGATCACGACGTGCGTGCCCATGATGGCGGCGGCGCCGAGAGCCAACAGCGAACCAAAACGGTCGGCGGCGCGAACCGCGGTGCGAACCACGCGCCAAAAAAGCAAGGCGAAGGCGGAGAGCACCAGGAAGCCACCCGCGAAACCAATCTCTTCGGCCATGCCTGAAAAGATGAAATCGTTATGCGCCGCCGCTTCCGGGAGATAGCCGAAACGGGCCTGCGTTCCCTTGCCGATGCCCTGACCAGTCAAGCCACCGCGCCCCACCGCAATGACGGCCTGCTTGACGTTCCAGGTGGCACCGAGGCCCTTAGGATCGACGACCGCGGGGGCGACAAAAGACATCAAGCGCTCGCGCTGATAATCCTTAAGGAGGAAAAACCACGCCGTGGCTTCATGCTTACCACGGACGGCTTTAGCGGGATCGCGGTCCTCGGGATTTGCCTTGGAATATTCCGCCACTTTACCGGAGTATTCGACGAGGTCGACCGCAACAACTGCCACCAACAGGAGAGATGCTAACCCCGCCACCATGAAGAACCTGAAACTCAGGCCGGCAACGAAAAGGAGGGCAAATGACAGCGGCAGGTAGATGAGAGCCGACCCTAGGTCTGGTTGCACAAAAATCAAGCCAAAGGGCAGTAGCGCGGCCCCGGCAACCTTAAGGACAGTTAGCCAGGTCGCCCGAAAAGAACCGATGGGATCCCGCGCCAATAAGGCCGCGATGAAAACCAGGGCGGAAACCTTGGCGAACTCGGATGGCTGGATAGAAAAAGCCCCGAAATCCATCCAGCGCCTAGCCCCATTGATACTCCGAATAAAACTGCCGAAGTCTTCCTTGAGCAACGCGCACGCCGCCACCGGCAAGAGCAGTAAAATCCCCAGGATATAGATCCGGCGGGCATGGACCCGAAGTTGCCGATAATCGAGGGAAGAAACGACCCAGTAGGCAATCCACCCGATAATTATAAAAATGGCCTGAGACCGAGCATAGGACGACTGCCGGTAGCTCCCAGCGGAGTCGATCGCGACAACCCCCAAAGTGCTTAAAAGGGCAATCAAGAGGACCTGCGTCCAGTCGGTCCGCCATGAGAAATTGGCAAATTTGTCCCACCAGAGGGAGGCCGTGGAGCCTTCTTCATGGTTACGGAGTGACATACCATCCAAACAACCGCCAAAAACCCAAGGTGCAAGGCGAACCTCCCGAAAGGGCTTGCGGACAAGGGGCTGGTCGCAAGGGTAACGGGTCGTGGGCTTCCCGCCCGCACCGCAACCATGGCCGAGGCCGCCGACCAAAGTATCCTTGCCGCAGTGGCCTTCTCTTCTGGAGCCATTGTCGCCTACGCGGTCGCCAAATGGCGCGAATCGACCCTCGGTGCCCTCCGGGAGGATCGCTTGAAGAATGAAATTGAACTGGCCCGCCGCGAAGCGACGGTCGAGGCCGCCGAACTGCACGCGCAAGCTCAAGACGAGCAACGCGAGGCCCATCGGGTTCTCGCGGAAGCGAAAGCGGAAGCTCAAGCGGCGGAAACCCTTAAGGCCGACAGCCTCCGGCAGCGCGACTTCCTCTCCCGGGAAGCGCTCCGACTTTCCGGGCTGACGCCGGAAGATGCTAAGCGCCAAGCGATGGCCGACCTGCAGAAGCAATACGAGACCGAGGCCCGCCGCCTGCGCCACGAGATGCTCGACCGACCGGAACAGGACGTCGCGGACGAAGCCCGCCGCATCTTACTCGCGGCCATGCAGCGCTTGACGACGCAGACGACGCAAGATGCGACCGCGGTGTCCGTTGGTATCCCTTCCGAGGACATGAAGGGTCGCCTCATCGGCCGCGAGGGTCGGAATATTCGCACCTTCGAACAAGCGACGGGCGCAACGCTGATGATCGACGAAACCCCTGGTATGGTGCTGGTTTCGTGCTTCGACCCCGTCCGCCGCGAGATTGCACGCATCGCCCTCGACCGCATCATCAAGAACGGGAATGTCGCCCCGAGCCTCATTGAAGATTTAGTCCGCAAGGCCGCCGACGAAGTCGTCCGCCATGCCCAACGCCTCGGCCGTGACGCCGTCCGCGACCTCGGCCTGCCCCCGATGGATGGACGCATCGAAGAGTTACTCGGACGCCTCCACTTCCGACTGTCCTCCAACCAGAACACGCTCTCCCATTCGATCGAGGTCGCCCAGCTCTGTGCCGTCTTAGCCGGCGAACTAGGGCTCGACCCCATTCCCGCCAAGCGCGCGGGGCTCCTGCATGATTTAGGTAAAGCCATGGAAGCGGAAGACGGCGGGAGCCATGCCCTCATCGGTGCCGCCCTGCTCCGCCGACTCGGCGAAGAGCCGCGCGTGGTCAATGCGGTCGCTGCCCACCACCGCGAGGTTGAAGCCGAAAGCCTCTACGCACCGTTAGTGATGATCGCCGATGCCGCCTCGGGCTCACGCCCCGGCGCCCGCTCGTCGACGCTCGAGAGTTACGTCCAGCGGGTAAAGAACCTAGAGGCCCTGGCCCTAGGCTTCGAAGGCATCCGGGAGGCCTATGCCTTCCAGTCCGGCCGTGAACTCCGGGTCATTGTCGACCCCGGTCAGGTCGATGACTTTGGCGCGACCGAACTGCTCCGCCGCCTCCGTAGCGCCATCGAGGAAAAGCTATCCTACCAAGGGACGGTCAAAATCATCCTCATTCGGGAACAGCGGTTCACGGACGAAGCCCGCTAAAGCAGTAATTTCCTGCCCCAGATGAGTTTAGGGTCAAATAAGTGAACGTAATTTCACTATTTTAGGCCACCGGGGGACTTTCTTATTGTTAACTAGAAAGGGATGTTTTATTCACAACGGTTCCGAGACACCCGTCTCGGCTACTAACCGGACCTCCCCGCCTTCCTTCGAAGCGACGGGTATTTACCGGAGACCCGGCCTTTCTGCCACAACGGCGGAAACGGCCTTCACCAGGCGACCGAACATCCGGTCGCCACACCAAGAGAAACCATGAGCCAAGAAAACCCCGGGCAGGACGACACGTCCACCCACACCCCCGCCCCTACGGCGGAACAGAACACGACCCCCGCCGCCCCGGCGCCTCGTATCACCGAATCCAAGCTGGAATCCGCTCACGCGGAGCTTCCTCCCCTTTCCGTGATTGGCGCCTCCAGCGAACCCGCCGCTAAACCTGGCACCATCGTCGCGCCGAAGCAATTCGGCCGTCGTGGCGTCCCGCAGAACGTCGCCCCTAGCGGCAAGGCCGAGAACGCTCGCCCGTCCATCGGCGTGATCGCGAATCCTGCTGAAGTCACCGAGAACCTCTCGGGCGAACTCTCTAAGCAGCCGGCTCAGAACCAGCCGCCGCGCGAACGTCGCGAACCTCGGGCCGAAGGCGACCGCCCTCGCCGCGAAGAGCGTCCCCGTCGTGAAGACCGTCCGGAAGGCGCCGCTGCCGAAGAAGGCCGCCAGCCTGGTATCCCTAGCGACCGTCAACGCCGCGAACACCGTGAACCGCGCCCCGAAGGTGCCCCTGGCCCGCGCCGCGAACCGCGTGAACCACGTGCCGAAGGTGACCGCCCACGTGCCGAAGGTGATCGTCCGCGTGCGGAAGGTGACCGCCCACGCCGCGAAGATCGTCCGCGTCGCGAAGATCGCCCGCGTATCCAAATTGAACCCGTCGTCATCCCCGTGCAGGCACCGATTGGTTTCTGGGCTTCGCTGAAGCGCAAGCTCGCGACCTTGTTCGGTATCCCGACCAAGGCCGTCTTTGTACCAACCACCGGCGGCGAACAAGCCCGTGGCGAACACCGTGGTAACCGTGGTGGCTTCCGTGGCGAACAGCGCGGTGACCGCGGCGGTGACCGTGGTGGCGACCGTGGTGGTGACCGCGGTGGCCGTGGTCGTGGCGACCGTGGTGGCCGTGGTGGCGATCGCGGCGGCCGTGGCCGTGGCGGCGATTTCCGCGGAGGTCAAGGCGACCGCCGAGGACCTCGCGAAGGCTAAACGAAACGGGGGCGCTTAACGGCGCCCCCGCTCTTTTTCAGCACCATGCTCGAAGTCGCACGCATCATCGGAGGTCACCGCTTAAGCGGGACCATCCAGGCCGCCGGCGCTAAGAACGCCGCCCTGCCCTTGCTGGCAGCATCCTTGCTCACGTCCGAAGCGGTGACGCTGCACAATGTGCCCGACCTCAGCGATGTGCGCTTCATGGCGGAGATTCTTCGCCACCAAGGGGCAACCGTGACGAACCCAGCGCCAGGCACTTGGGTCATTCACGCGCAAGAGATTAACCACCGCACGCCCTACGACCTCGTGCGTAAGATGCGGGCCTCAGTCTGCTTGCTCGGCGCCCTCGTGGGTCGTCTGCACCAAGCGGAAATGGCCATCCCCGGCGGGTGCGTCATCGGCCCGCGCCCCATCGACCTTCACCTGAAAGGACTCGAAGCGCTCGGCTGCGTCGTCACGGTCGAAGGCGGCGTAGTTTCCGTTGATGCCACCCGCGCCCGCGGGAGCCTTGTCTTTATGGGCGGCCCCATGGGCAGCACGGTTCTCGGGACAGCAAACCTCGTGATGGCGGCATCGCTGACGCCGGGCGAAACACGCATCGAATGCGCTGCGCGCGAGCCCGAAGTCGTCGACCTCTGCGAGCTACTACTCAAGATGGGTGCCGACATTCGCGGCCATGGCACCGAGGTCATCACCATCACAGGCGTCGAACGTCTGCGTGGCACCGAGCACACCGTCATCCCCGACCGCATTGAAACGGGCACCTACCTCGTCGCGGGTGCCATCACCGATGGAGACGTCACGGTCACCGGCGCCGAAGCTTCCCACCTCGGGGCGTTCTTGGATAAATTACGTTCAGCCGGCGTCGGCGTCGAAACAGGCCCAGGATTCATCCGCGCGTTCGGCCGCCCGACGCATGCGGTCGACATCATCACCGAGCCCTATCCAGGTTTCCCGACCGACCTGCAAGCGCAGTTCATGGCCTTGCAACTGCTGGTCGACGGACGCAGCACCGTCACGGAAACAGTCTACCCACACCGCTTCATGCACGCGGCTGAACTCCAACGCATGGGCGCTGAAATCGCCATCGATGGCGCCACCGCCGCGGTCTACGGCGACCGCCCGCTATCCGGCGCGCCCGTGATGGCCTCCGACCTTCGAGCCTCCGCCGCCCTCATCCTCGCCGCGCTGACGGCTAAGGGGGAAACCTGGGTGCAACGGCTCTACCACCTCGACCGCGGGTACGAACGCTTCGAGGAACGCCTCCGCTCACTCGGCGCCGACATTGAACGACTCCCCGCTTCCGCGATGCCGAAAGGCTTCGCCGAGGACTGAGGGTTGCCATCGCTCCCCGACTCGACACGTTACCGCCATGGCCCGCGCGCAGGATGATGCAGAATCGACCCAACCCGCCGCCGGCAAGGCCGCGGTGAGCGCGCCCAACCGCCCGCTCGATCAAGCACTGCGCCCCCCTTCCCTCGCCGATTTCGTTGGCCAACCCCGCACAGTGGAACGCCTCCGCGTGATGGTCGGGGCTGCCCGCCGCGAAGGGCGCACGCTCGACCATATCTTGCTCCACGGCCCGCCCGGCCTCGGCAAGACGACCCTGGCCATGATCCTCGCTGAAGAAATGGGCCGGCCCATTCGCGTGACTTCTGGACCCGTCGTCGAAAAAGCCTCCGACCTCGCTGGCCTGCTCACGAGCCTGCAAGAGGGTGAGCTGCTCTTCATCGACGAGATTCATCGGATTCCGAAGACGGTCGAAGAGTTCCTCTACTCCGCGATGGAGGACTTCCGCATCGATATCATGATCGACCAAGGGCCTAACGCCCGCAGCGTGCGTCTCGACCTACCGAAGTTCACGTTGGTCGGTGCCACCACACGCACTGGCCTACTGACCGCCCCGTTACGCAGCCGCTTCACCCTGCAGACGCGCCTGGATTACTACACCCGCGAACAGCTCCTGACGATTGTCGCCCGCAATGCGAAGTTGCTCAACCTTGACCTCGATCAAGGGGGCGCCGAAGAAGTCGCCCGCCGCGCCCGCGGCACGCCCCGTATCGTTAACAACCTACTGCGCTTCACGCGCGACTACGCACTCGAACGCGCCGCCGGCAAGGCCGATGCCGCCGTCACCGCCGCCGCCCTCGAGCTACTCGAGATCGACCAACATGGACTCGACGATATGGATCACCGTTTCCTCCGCGCCATGGCCCAGAAACATAACGGCGGCCCAGTGGGACTGAGCAGCATCGGGGCTTCCATCGGCGAAGACGCCCACACGCTCGAAGAGGTCCATGAACCGTTCCTCGTGCAGGAAGGCTATGTAACCCGCACCCCCCAAGGGCGCGTTCTTTCGGATAAAGGCTGGCTGGCCGCTGGCCTGACCCCGCCAAGCCGGGACGGCGCCGCACTCTGACGCTGGACATCGACGGATTACGTCCGTTAGGTTCGCTTCCACTCTTATGGCAAAACGTTGGGTCATCAAACTCGGTTCTGGTCTGCTCACCCGCAAGGACGGCAAGGTCGATCGCGTCCAGATTGGTCGCATCGCCGACCAAGTCGCCGGCCTGATGAAGAAGGGCATCGAGGTCGTCGTGGTCTCCTCCGGTGCCGTCTCCGCCGGGATGACGGCCATGAACCTGGAGAAGCGCCCGAAGGACGCCCGCGAGCTGCAAGCCTGCGCCACGGTCGGCCAACCCGAGTTGATGTCTGTCTACGGTCGACACTTCGCCCGCCATGGGCTGCTTGGCTCGCAGATGCTCCTGACGTATTGGGACCTCGATAGCCGTGCCTGCACGCGTAATGCCCGCGCCACCCTCGATCTCCTCCTTAAGCGCAAGCGGTTCGTCCCGATCATCAACGAGAACGACGCCATCGCGGACGAAGAACTCCGCGTGGGCGACAACGACCGACTCTCCGCACACGTTGCCGCACTCGTCGGCGCCGACTTGCTCATCATCCTCTCGGGGGTCGATGGACTCATGACGAAATCCGACGGCACGGGTGACCGGATCCCGAAGGTCACGAAGATTGATGACGCCATCCGCGGCCTCGCGGGCGGCGCTGGCTCCGAACGTAACGTCGGCGGCATGGTGACAAAATTACAGGCCGCGGAAATCGCCGCCGAAGGGGGCGTGGACACCATCATAGCGCACGGCCGTAAGGCCAACGTCCTCCTGGAAATCGCCGCCGGCAAGAAACTCGGGACGCGCTTCTCCCTGCGATGAGCGACCTGCTGCAGCGCGTGACGGCTCTGGCCTGGGCGGCCAAGGCAGCTTCGCGCACCGTGGCCCTCTCTTCGACGGCGACCCGCGATCAAGCCCTGCGCGCCGCCGCCCAAGCCCTCCGCGCCGCTGAGCCCGCCATCCTCGCGGCCAACGCGCAAGACCTCGCCGCCGCCCAAGCCAAAGGCCTAACGGCGGCGATGACCGACCGCCTTCGCCTCGACCACGGTCGCCTCGAAGCGATTGCCGTCGCCTGCGAAGACGTGGCCAAGCTAACCGACCCTGTCGGTGAAGTCACCGAAGCGTGGGACCGCCCGAACGGGCTGAAGATTATCCGTCGCCGCGTGCCCATCGGGCTCGTCGCCATCATCTTTGAATCGCGCCCCAACGTCACCGTCGACGCCGCCGCGCTTTGCCTGAAGTCTGGCAATGCCTGTATCCTGCGTGGTGGCAGTGAGGCACTCCACACCAACCTAGCACTCGCTCAAGCCTTCGCGGCGGGACTCGCGGCAGCGGGCCTGCCGACGGAAGCCGTCACGCTGCTACCTTTCACGGACCGTGAAGCTGTTCCGGCCCTCGGCTCCCTCCGCGGGATTGTCGACATCATCGTCCCGCGGGGTGGCCCTGGCCTGATTGAGGCAGTGGTAAATTCCGCAAAGGTCCCCGTCATCAAACACGACGCGGGCATCTGTCACGTCTACGTCCACGCCGCCGCCGACTTAGCCATGGCGGAAGCCATCATCGTCAACGCGAAGTGCCAGCGTCCGAGCGCCTGCAATGCCGCCGAGACCTTACTCGTCGATGCCGCGGTCGCGGCCAGCTTCTTACCCATCGTCGGCCGAGCAATGGCAACGCAGCAGACCGAAATCCGCGGGTGCCCCCGCACGTGTGCACTCATCCCCACGGCCAGTCCTGCCACCGAGGCAGATTTCCGGACCGAACACTTGGCACTCGTCCTGAACGTCAAAGTCGTCACCAGCTTAGCCGAGGCGGTCACGCACATCGAGACCTGTGGCTCGCACCATTCGGACGCCATCATCACGGCCGACGAAACCGTCGCCCGCTCCTTCCTAGCCCAAATCGACAGTGCCTGCGTCTACTGGAACGCCAGCACCCGGTTCACCGATGGCGGCGAGTTTGGCTTTGGCGCCGAAGTCGGCATTAGCACGGACCGCCTACATGCCCGCGGGCCAATGGGAATCAGGGAATTAACGACCTGGAAGTTCGAAGTCGTGGGTACTGGCCAAATTCGGGGATAATTGCCGAGGTTTTCCGTTTGACAGCCGGGGGGTCAGGGGGCTTTGTTCACCTTCCTTTTGGCTGTCCGGGGTGGTAGCTCAGTTGGTTAGAGCGCCTGCCTGTCACGTAGGAGGTCGCGGGTTCGAGTCCCGTCCATCCCGCCAGCCAAAAGGGTTCCGTTTCACGGACCCCTCGGCGCTGGCGCTGGCCGTCACGGCTTGTTCACCGGTTTGTGCATCCTTTTTCCTTTCCCCTCCCCCGCTTGTGGACAGAAATCATGTAACCCTATGAGCAAAAAAGTCCTGATTATCGGTGCCGGCGGCGTCGGCAACGTCGTGACCCACAAGTGCGCGATGCACCCCGAGGCCTTTTCCGAGGTCATGCTAGCCTCCCGCAACGAGAATAAGTGCAAGGCTATCGCCGCCGACGTGAAGAACGCGACGGGCCGGACGATCCGAACGGCGACCGTCGATGCGGATGACGTCAAGGCCACGGTGGCCCTCATCAAGTCCTTCGGCGCCGACCTGCTCATCAACGTCGCCCTACCCTATCAGGATCTCCCCTTGATGGACGCCTGCCTCCACGCCGGTATCCACTACGTCGACACGGCCAACTACGAGCCCCCGCACCTCGCTAAATTCGAATACTCTTGGCAGTGGGCCTACCGCGAGCGCTTCGAAAAGGCCGGCCTCACCGCCCTGCTCGGCTCGGGCTTCGACCCCGGCGTGACCAATGTCTTCTGTGCCTACGCCCAAAAGCACCTCTTCGACACCATCGAGACCATCGACATCATGGACGCCAACGCCGGCGACCACGGCTACCCGTTCGCGACTAATTTCAACCCCGAGATCAATATCCGCGAAATCACGCAGCGCGGACGCTATTGGGAAAATGGCGAATGGAAGGAAACCGAACCCCTCGACCCGAAACTCCGCGTGGACTATAATTACCCAGTCCTCGGCCCTAAGCCCAGCTACCTCCTCTTCCACGAGGAACTCGAGTCCCTCGCCCAAAATATCAAGGGCCTGAAGCGCATCCGCTTCTTCATGACCTTTTCCGATAACTACCTGAATCACCTGCGGGTGCTCCAGAACGTCGGCCTGACGCGCATCGACCCGATTGAGTTCCACGGCCACCAGATTGTCCCCATCCAGTTCCTTAAGGCGCTCCTGCCCGACCCGGCCTCACTGGGCCCGCGCACCAAGGGCAAGACCTGCATCGGCTGCGAAATTACCGGCCTCAAGGATGGTAAGCCACGCAAGGTCTTCATCTACAATGTCTGCGACCACCAAGAGTGCTACGCTGAAGTCAAGTCCCAGGCCATCAGCTACACCACTGGCGTCCCGGCGGCCATCGGCGGTGCGATGCTCGCCACGGGCAAGTGGCTCAAACCAGGTGTCTGGAATATGGAAGAGTGTGATCCGGATCCGTTCATGGAAGAATTGAACAAGCGCGGCCTGCCCTGGCAGATCCAAGAGCTGCCGGTCTAAGTGCCGACCAGCCCAAACAAAGCCCGCCATTCAGCGGGCTTTTTATTTGCCCCCACTCTCCACGCCAACAGCGTGAACGCGTGCACGAATCCGACGCCCTCACTGCCGCCTTCCGCCAGGTTGACCTCTCGCAGGTGCCGAGCCCCTGTCACGTCCTCCACCGCGGCCTACTGGAAAGCAACCTGCGC
>Ga0209353_10001268_pt1 | contig 14432 bp, 7 predicted proteins | sample LauGreSpBDMM15SD_2_FD_187561 | JGI IMG/M metagenome (GOLD analysis project Ga0209353, IMG submission 187561) | Freshwater lake microbial communities from Lake Michigan, USA - Sp13.BD.MM15.SD (SPAdes) (version 2) | ecosystem: Environmental > Aquatic > Freshwater > Lake | place: Lake Michigan, USA...
ACATCAAGTTCATAACTATAAGTACCAGGTGATAAGTATGATGTAAGTGTTGAATCTGTTGTTCCAGTGTTAGTTTTTCTATAAGCGGTTCTAGTTACATTAGTAGTACCACCATTGAATATACGTATACTAGCTTCACATATCATAGTACTAGGATTTGTTGGTCCTATATATACTCTAGCGAAAAATGCCGCAGTTTCTCCAACTATCGTAACAGTACCAGTAATATTTGCATCAGTATTACTTTGCGTATTAGAACTAAAAGTGACTGAATTTATAGAAGGATAAACAACTGTTACGTTATTTTGAACATATAAACCACTTGCTTCTGTCATTCTAACTGTTAAAAAAAACGTTCCTTCTAAGAAAGGACTTTCAGCTGTAAGTAATCCAGTTGAATCTATGTTAAAATTAGGATTATTTACACTCCACGTTAAGTCTGAAGTACTATTAACGCCATTAATATTTGATCCATTTTTTCCTTCATACTCAAAAATAAAAGTTTGACCAGTAGCTTTATTAAGTATAGCAGGTGGTGTGCTAGTAAAATATGGAGCTACATTCGTTAAAGCTCCAGTTACATTAAAACTTCCTGAAACCTCAGGTGAACCAACAGTAGCTCTTATGTTAAATATATAATTATTCAAATTTGCAGCATTAAAACCATAGTAAAAATACTTATTGGCTTTTGTTCTAAGTCTAAAAGTAGTTGTACTAAGAGGTACTGGTATTATTTCAAAACTATCAAGAACAGATATTCCATTTAAAGTTTGTGCACTCACGAGCGTTACACTAGTTGGGGTTATAGTACTATCAGCTATATCTTCAAATTTAAAATCAGTAGAAACTGCAGTTAATGGTGGTACGGCTTCGGTAAAACTAGGAAGTACTAAGAAATCCCTAATGTTAGTTACACTAGCATCAGCTCCTAACTGTATCGCTGTATTTAACTCACTTATCAATCCAACAGAAGAGGTTTCCCAGTATATATCAAGTCTAGATTCAACTGCTTCTGTTTCAAAAATTGATAAATTTATAACATTCGCCGCGGTATTCGAAGGCAATACACCCAACTGCGAAGGTGTTGATATTCTAGCTATAACAGGATTAGATGTTACTTGATAAAAATTATTAAAATAACCTGGTAATGGTTCCGGTACTACACTGTTAAAGAATAAAGTGTTATTATTACCTATCGTACTAACTATAGAAAAAGATGTACCAGGATAAAACATTTCATTTTTCCAACCAGTACCATTATTGTTATTTACTCTTGGATATAGTACTACACTACTTCTAAACTGTAATTGAGATGGTCCAACTTCTGTTAAATCTCTAGGTACTTTATTGATATTATCGTTTATTAAAACAGCATGAGATGTTTTACCTAATTCTATAGTAGGAGTTGATGGGTAAGAAGCCATTGTTCCAGGAAGATATACATTATAATAGTCTTGCTCAGTTTGCTTTACAACTATTTTATACGAATACCAACCTAACGGATTATACAAAGGATTTGTGTAATCTTCATTGTATATTCCAGGCCAACCAGTGGCTACATTAGGTTGTTCTGGACCTATAACTTCATTAAATAATACTTTTAAAGAATTACCAGGCCAATAGGAAGGTTGCGTATCTGTGTTGTTTGCAAGTGTTAAATAAGGTGCATATAAAGAAGAACCACCAAAAGTTGTACCAGAGGTTTGTTGAGTTGTCGAAGCCGACAATATAACACCAGATTCTCTACCAAATCTATCACAAAGAATTATTCCAACCTGATAGTTTCTATTTTGTTTAACTGAATGATTTGGATATTCTTTTATACTTGTTCCACTTGCACCTGTAAATCCAAAAGGATATTTAATGCCATATCCAACATTGTAATCTAAATACTTAGGATAAGTAAACTTGTCTTGATAATTACTATATATAACTCTATTACCAGCAACTTCTTGACCTAAGGCTTTAATTGGAGTTTTGTCATAAACTCTTATTAAATCTCTTTCAGGTAAAGTTTTAAATGGTTTTTTAGATTGGTAATTATAACTATATACAGTTGCTGAAGTATTAAAAGTTCCTCCAAAAGAAGGATTTACTGGTATTGAATCTACGACGTTTACAGATAATTCATTTGCATCTTTATATAGTATTTCTATATAAGATATCTTACACTCAGAAGCAAGTAAATTTGCAGCACATGGTAATTTTATTTGCAGAAATATATCATTAACTTTATTTCTCATGAACTTAACTATCGTACTTCTATATGTGTCTGCTTCATTATCTGATATTGGAGAAACACTTCCGTCATAAATAAAATAACCATCTTGCTTTGGTATATATGCAATCTGAGTAAAAGGAGCCATTATAGAATATTCTCCATCTTCAAATTTATATCTATAACTAAATCTTATAAATTTATCTTCTAGATAAGTTTGATCACCAGCAAAAGCATTATTGTAGTACGGGTTGTTTGTACCGTCAGGTAAAAGTTGACTAGTAACATCGTACATTGATGTTTCATACTGATCAACAGTCGTATTGTTTAAATTAGTTATACTACCTGTAGTAAATGTAGTTAGTGAAGAAATAACAAATGAAGTTATGTTTGGTGCGGTTATAGTAATACTTGTTACAGTACCTTTAACAAAATTAGACGTACCTACTGTAGCGGAAACCGTAGCTCCAACCTGTAAATTATTTGAAGAAAAAATAGTACCAGGAGTTATAGTAGCCGTATATGGTCCAGTACCTGTAACGGTACCAACTGTAGCCGTTGCTGATAATAAAAGAGTTTTAGGCGGAGTGAGTTCACTTAATCTATATAATTCCATAGCATAAAGAGGATTCATTTTTGCTACGGATATTTGTTTTTCAAGTGTATAATATGTTGTACTTGATGCCGCTTCTTGTACGTTAATTCTTCTAGGTTGATTTCTATTATCAGTCCAAAACAATAGTTTTTCTATCAAATTAACACCTATTACAGGGTTTAAAGTAGAAAAATTTAAAAAAGCACCACTCACTAATTGAGTAGATGAACTGTTTAAACTATTGTATACATACACAAAATTATTAGCGTTTTCATTATATGTACTGCTATTATTATTCGTTAAGAATATATATATACTGTTGGTAGAGTTATCAACAAATGTACCAATACATTGCAACCCAGTTGTACCAGTTAACGTATTGAAATCAACTGCTAAACTATTACCTAAAACATTCTGCAATGTTCCTACGTCTGAATTCTCAGATCTATTTATCTGTAAATTTAGTGCATAACGATATTCGTTTGAAGATAATAATCTATCATCTATGTCTCGATTCATTTTTGCACCGAGAAAATTATTTTTTATTTCAGCCATTTAATCTTAATGTTTAATCCATTTGTATTGGCCACGTAATACTTTAGTAAATTCTTCTAATTTTATATTAGATAATCTTATTTTAGCATTACGTATCTTAGCAAATTTCTCTTGCTTTAATCTTTGTACTAAGTATTCAGGTTGATTTAATCTATTGGATATTACAGAATGCATGATATATGCATACATTGCTTCTTCTGCTAGTTTAGGTACTCTAGTATCTAAATCATAAGCTAAACCATCTGATATGTATTCTAATAGTATTATAGAACCAACTAGGTCACTACTAAATGATATTTTACCTTCTCTATCGTTTATCATGAATACACCATTAATATTGGCATTAGCGGTATCCATGCCATATCTTTGACCTAGTTTTCTAGATATATTATTGTTGTTATAGAGATCAGAAGTAAAATACTCTTCATTACTTTTTAATTCATTAGAATGATTAGCGCTCCATCTTTCTTCTATTATAGAAGTACCTGATATATTCTGATCAAATGTGTCTTGTACTGGTATACCTTCTGTATCTTGTATTGGCATTGTGTATGGCGTTCCAGATAACATGCCTGGATATATAATATGCTTAACTCCGCCTTCGTCTATTCTAGATATTTTAACATAGTTAACATAGTCTTGAGGTATTACTACATTTAAACTTGGAGGTACAGTTAGTTCTTGTGATTTAATACTTTTAAGTACATCATAACTAAATTCCTGTAAACCACGTTTTGCATGAAATATAACATCTGTTCTTTTTATATCAGATATTATTTTATCAACACCAACATAAGCCGTCATGAAATTATTGACTACGTCATATAGTTTAATATAGGCGTAACTACCATAATTTTCTTCAACAATAGTACCAAAAGCATCGTTATTACCATACTTACCACCTTCTAGTCTTTTTAGTTGAACTAAATATATATTACCAACAGTAGCGCCACTATTTAAAGTTATAACACCATCTTTAACACTATCAATACGAGGAGAAGTAGGTGTAGTATAATATACTAATTCTGTAAAAGTAACTCCATTGTCAGTACTTTTATAGAATTTAAAGTTATTTAGTTCATAGTCATCGTCATCTACGTCAGAGGTTTTCCATATAAATGGAGTATCAAAACCTGAAAAGTTAAAAACTGTTTGCCCTGCGGTAGCAATAATACTTTTTGCTCCTTCGTAATACTGCCTATTAGTTTCTGTAATTAAACTCATTTGTTATTATGATTTTGAGTTGATTTGTTCTGCTTGTACTTGTTGAGCAGCCATTTGTACTATTTGTGGATTTTGTATTAAAACTCCTGAATACATAAGTATTCTTAGTATGATATTAGTTTGTTCTTTCTCGTGTATTTCAAAATCAACAGAACCTTGAGGAGGATTTCCAGGTACATAAGTATTAGGATCATATATATATTGACCTCTACTACCTATTGTAAAGCCCCATATTGGATCACTTGGTTTCTTTATATATGTTGCGGATACTAGACTAGTTATAGTTTTTGGATATACGTATAACTTATAATCTCTGTATTCAAATATAGGAAATTCAGTTGTAGGTTTTGTTAGTTTAGATAAGTTTATTTTTAATAATTCATTAGGTTGTACTCGTTGTACTTCTATTTCATTATCATATATAACTGTACCTAATCTATATACCGTATCAGGTGTAGTAGTTAGTTGAAAGTAGTCAGCAAGTAATGGCATAGTGCATATAGCGTTTCTTTCCATTACTGATATTTTTTCTTGTATTTCTTTTATATGATCAGCATATTCACTATCATTATCTGGTATGCGTAGTTGTTGACTTAATTCGTTAAAATATTCATTAAATATTTCTAACTGAACTTGTGTAGCTATTTTATTAAACTCACTTGGAGTAACGTAACCTCTTTGCTCTTTGTTTAGTATTGACAAGACTGTTTTATAAACTATATCTACATTTACTGCCATATTATATTTATTTATTATTATAATAATATTTAGGCAGTTATTGCAGTTTAAAGTACAATAACCGCCTAAGTATTAGTATTACACGTTATTTAAGTTTTTTCTCTATAGACTTGAAGATTCCTATACCTTCATCTGTCTTAAAAAATGCTGCCATAGCTGAGTATGGATTCTCATCAAAAGGAACAGTCATTAATTTTCTATCATTCTCTCCCCAATGGAAAGTTCTTTGATCTTGTGATAATCTAATAATTCCAGATTCAGTAGCTCTAATAGCTAAGTTTCTTAAAGGAACATTGTCATCATTTGCTAATTCTAGAAACAAATTAGGATTTCTTCTAGCCATTAATAGTAAATCTCTTTTTATCTCCTTAGAACTCATCTTATTCACTCTAGAACCAACTTCCACACGAACTATAGCTTCTGCTACGTCAATATCCATGTCAAATGCAGCATTCATAGCTTCTACTTCTAGTTCTAAGTAATCTAAATCATCTTCAGCTTCCATTGTTGGATCAAACTCCGTGTACTTAATGTTTAAACCTGGATGATAAATAGATAAAAGTTTTTGTAGGTTTTGTTTTTCTTTAGGCACGTTTAGTACTCCATTTAAAAACATAATATGACCTAATGTTGCTTGACCTTTTTGTTCACTAATTAAAGGTGAGTTTTGATTTGTAGCGTATCTTATTTCTTCTTGATCACCAGTTTCTTTATTGAACCATAGTAACGGATACCTAAGAGTATGCTTACCTTGTAGTGTATAAGTTAAAGGTACTTCACTTTCAGATATTAGATATGTTCTATCTTTTATCTCCCATTTAGGTTTAGTATTTTTAACTTCCACTGTCTTTTTAGTTACAGTTTCCTCTGTATATTCTGCGGTTGATACATTATTTGTATTAACACTTTCTAATTCTTTTGTTTTTTGCGTTGTCGCCATAATATAATATAATTTAATAGTTTATTTTTTAAAGGTAATAATTACCCCTATCAGTTCGACAGGGGTAATACTACCAGGTTTTTATACTGAAGCAGTAAACAATACGAAATTGTTAGCAGCTTGAGTAACTAAACATCTTTCAGACAAGAAGTGTACTTCCATTGCATCAAGATTAGAAGTGTAAGCACCTCCGACAGATCCAGTGATCCATGTTTTCATACGTCTATCATCAGCTTGATTAGCTCTGTAACGAACGTGTAAGAATGGACGACGAATGTTAGTACCTAATTGTTGATCATATACTGTAGATGTTCCAGCAGGGATAAGTACACCATCGATAGATGTATTAGTTAAACCACCACGAGTAGAAGCATCGTTAAGATATTTCCAGTCAGTTTTGTAGAAATCGTAAGAACCTCTACGGAAACCAGAGAAACCTAAGTTCAATGCCATTTGCTCAGAGTTTTCAAACAAACCATAAGCAACACCACCAGCAGAACCCGCAGACAATGAAGCAAGCATGTCATCAAAGTCAAGAGAAGTAGCTCTGTTCAAGAAGAACATGTTTTCTTCAATTGCTCCTTGAGTATCTAAGTTTTTCAAGATTGAATCGAAATCATTAAGACCAGAAGCAGCAGTAAAGTTGTTTACAACATTACCTCTTTGTCTAATAGCAGCAAAAAGACCTTGTGTACCTTTGTATTTAGCTGTAGCAGAAATACCAGCAACACCAGAACTAGGAGCAGCAAGTTCACCTTCAATTACTGACATTTCCAAGTAATCTTCAAAACGAAGTCTTGTTTCAGCTTCAGCTTTCAAATACCATAAGAAACCTCCAGTACCATCTTCAGTAGCTACTTCAACCCAACCAATCTGAGCAGTGTCAGATCCAGAGATTTGGTATCTTTCTTTGATGATAATAGGAGAATTACTGTACTGCGTGAAAGATGGAGTAATTGATTTAAGGTTAGCATCATCAGTACCTTTTCTAAATTCAGAACCGTAAACAAATACTTTTAAGTTAGTATTAGAAGCACTCCATACTACAGAACCTACAAACAAAGATTGTTGAGTATAAGTAGCAACAGTAATAATAGCTGTAGCAGTAGATGGTGATCCAGAATAAGTTCCAGTTGTTGAACCAGTAACTAATACTTTCAATTCTTTACCACTTGTTGGATCTACAACTACAAGAGTTTGTCCAATAGAAATAGCATTGTCAACAAAAGTAGCACCTGGAGTTGCATTACAAGTAAATGTTAAAGTTGTAGCAGTTGCTGCAGTAACATCATTGTAAGCAATGTGCAATCTGTTTTGTTCAGACCAGATGATTTGATCAGAAGACATAGGCATTTCAGCACCTACCATACGCAAGAATCCAGAAAGAGTTCTATTTCCATAACGTTCTACTTCTGCTTCATAAATTTCTGGAAGATATTGTTGTGCAAAATCATTTCCAGAACCATCTGTAAAATTCAAATAGTTTGAATCTAATGTTTGTTGTTTTTGACTCGGTTTAATAGTACCGAATGCTGGTGACACGTTTGCCATAATTTTTTAATTTTAATTGTTAAATTTTTTTGTTTGTATTTTTAGTTTTGAAGAATCAAAACCACTAATAGATTTAACTCTTAATCCATTTATAAAAACCTCTCCAGATGTTTGTCTAGGTTGACTTAAACTTGGATTTTTAGAGTTAGCAACAACCTCTCTTACGGCATCAGCTTTACCTTGCTCGTAAAAATGTTGTGCAATTCTATCAGAGTTCATTGCAGTGTATAGAGCCTTGTGATAATTCTTAGTGTCACTAACATTTCCTTCTTTATCCAGGAACTTCCCGATGAAATTGTTAATGTCTGATTGTTTCTCTGCAACTTGTTCGGTATTTTGAATGCCATATCTAAATCTCTTATCTCCGACATTATATTCAAAACCTTTGAATTCGTCATTAAATAGATTTTTTGTAGCTTGTTTGAACCGATCGTGTCGCATTTTTGACTCGTCTTCATTCTTCTTATATCGGTTGAAAAAGTCAGAAGCTTCTCTTTGTTCTTGAGTTACGCCGGGTCTCAACTTGATCTCCTCGTAATATTTACTCTTTATTGACTCTAAATAACTTTTAGCTTTTACAACCTCTTCTTTATAAGCAAGTTTCTTTTTACGGATATCTCGCTCTTCTTCTATATCCTCATCAAAGAAAAAAGTATCTTCCATAAGGAATTGTATTTCTTCTGCGTCTAGATGAGGTTTTGTTGATTTGTAATATTCTCTTAACAGTACATCTTCATTAACACTTGAATAGTCAGTATTTAATCTAACATAATCTTCAACTGTTCCACCAGTTTCTTCCATGAAAGTAACTAGTTTTTCAATATTTTCTGGTAATGGTTTTCCTGTATTTATTTGTTCTTGAATACTTTCTTTAAGTTCTTCTTTTACTTCAATTACTTCTTCACTAGTGATTTCTTCAATAACATTTTCAAAGGTCCTTTGGTCTCCTTGCTCCATTTCTCGCAATTCCACTTCGGGTTGTTCTGCGCGTAACACGCTTTCATCTGTGCTTTGGATTTGAATGGCATCTGGATCTGTGTTAATTGTTGGTATTGTTACTTTAGTAATATCTTGTTCTACTACTGGTTTAGACATATCTACCTTAATAACCTTGTCTTCTTTATTTAGACTTCTAGGTCTTTTTGGTTTTGACATCTTAAACTCTCCTTCTTGTGTTACGATTTCTGACATAATATAATATAATTAAATAGTTAACTTTTCTTAAAACTCTAAATCTTCAAAATCTTCAATTTGATTTGTCTCGAATCTTAGAGGTAATGCATTATTTTTTCTTTGATTTATAAGTTCTGACTGTTGAGTAGCTTGAATCTTTGTTCTCTCATCTTTCCTATCTTCTGCTGTTTGCAATTTACTAGTTTCAGAACCAACTTTTAACTGTGCTAACTGCATATTGTATTGAAACTCAATCTCCATTAATTGCTGTTTCATTTGAGTCTCCATTTGCATTCTTTCAACTTCAAACTGAGACTTAGCTCTTTCTATATTAACAGTTTCCTGCGTCAATGCTTGTTGCTTCTGTACTTCAAACAAAGCTGCTTGTTGAGCTGTCTGTTGATTCGCTTGCGCTTGTGCTTGTATATTAGCCATTTGAGCAGCTTGCATTGCTTTTTGCTTCTTAGTTTTTCTAAACTTAAGAACTTGATTTGCCATTTTTAGATTTTTAATCTGCCTAATATCTATGGCATCGTCCAAGTCTATACCTTGACTCTGTAAAGCAACTTGTATATTCTGCTCTAACATTGCTTTCTCTTCTTCGTCTGGTTCTAATTCTAAGTATATACCAAAGTCATGAAGATTAAGATTTTTTATTTCTCTTAACGTAGAAGTATTATAAGTAGTTATACTTTGTTCTAATACATGTGCAGTTAAAGGAAAATCTAAACAATCAGCTATCCTTAATGATATGTTCTCACATGTTTTAAGAGTTAAGTATAAACTAGATTGTAATATATGTTTAGTTGCCGTGTTTGATGCGTTAGCGGCCATTTTCTGCAATCCTACCAATGTATCTTTATCAACCATACTTCCGTCTCTAGCTTCATTAAGTCCAGTGACATCTCTTATCATTTGTAAATAATATTGATACGTTTGAATTAATGATGCTAATTTAGCCTGACCTGATGAACTAGTAAGTTCTTGAATAGGTATTTTAGCAGCGTTGATTCCACCTTCTTGTGTAAGAGATCTACCTACTATACTACCAGTTTGAAAATACATATTCAATGCTTCTGCTGGATTGTAATTAGTTCCATTGCCTAAGTCAACATCAGCAAAACCATCTACATCAACGAATACACCATCAGGAATCATCTTAGACATTACCTGTTGTATTTTAAGATGTGTTAGTTGAATCATATCGGCAAAACCAGTTATCTTATTAACTGTAGAATCAATCTTACCTTTATACATTCTAGGTGCTGTTAGTGAATAGTTCATTTGAACTTTTGTAGTATCAGCAAATGGACGAGTCATGTGTTCTGACATTTTCCACTCAAGCATAGTATTAGTACCTAGTATTTTAGCACCTGTATACAACGCTTCTATAGTTCTAGATATTCTATCAAAATTATCATTTTGTGGTGGATCAAATTCGTCAGTTTTTTGAATTGCTTTTTCTAATCCATTTTCATTGTATTTTATTTTAAATACTTGATTCATATATGTCTTATATTCAAAATATAAAACTTGTACAGTATTTTCGTCGTAATTACCCCATCCAGTAACGTATTGATTATTACCTGGCATATTCTGAATCTTCAATAACTCTTCTTCAGTTATATGTGGGAATTGTTTTTTTAACTCAGATATTGTAACTGCTTTTATTTCACCTACATAATATATATCATCAAAGTTTGGATCTTCTGTATACGAGTAGACTATATATGCTGGGTCAACATAATCTATTGTTATACCCTCACTTTTATTAAAACTAGTTTTAACGCAAGCTATTCCTAATACTGTCAAGTCATAATTTAATCTTCTTCTAGTTAAATCCCACTTGTTATTAGCTAACACATTATTTATTGCTTCTTCCTCGGCTATCTCTATAGATTGCTTATATGTTAGTTGCATGTGTATGTCTAACTCTTCTTTTGTTTCTGGAAGTTCTTCTTGTGGAAGAGGTGAATTTGAAAAATCCATTCCAGTTAAACCATTAGCTTTGTTTATTAAATCCTTAGAATACATGTCTCTAAGAATTGACTGAGCATAAGAAGTTCTTGCTTGTAATGATTCTGGATCTTGAGCGTATGCTTTTATGTCGTAAGTCTTTTGTGACATTCCATTTACGACTATATCAACGAACTTAGATATAACAGGTACTGGTCTCCAATCTAAGTTTAAATATGAAATATCACCATTAGTAGCTAATTCATCTTTATACTTTTGTACTGATTGTTCTCCTCTAGCATATAATCTTAATTGGTGAAAATTACCCCAATTAGAAGCATATCTATTGTTATTAGCTCTACTCTTGCCAAACCATTCTTGTTCTATAGCTCTAGATACCTGCAATCCGTATTCTTCAGATGCTTTTTCTGCATCACTAACGACTTGACTCGGAAATGCGCTATTAGTATTTGTATATACACTCATTTATTAATATATTTTTGATAAAGAACCATTATTATCGTATTTTTTTATTCCTAAGTCATAAACCTGTCTTACGGTTTTTACAGAAGGACTATATCTATGCTTATTACACGCCATTATAGCTAGTCCAGAACTTATAGAAGCATCGTGATCGGTTCTGTTATTTATATTAAATCTAGCCCAGTCGTTTAAAGTTCTATTGAAATATGCATTTCCATATCCAGTATCCGTTAATCCTACATGTTCTTCAATATATGATTCTATAGCAGAAGCGTGTGCTTGTTTTATATCTTCGCTAGAGTTAGGTATTCCACCAATCTCTCTTTCAGTGACAGATAAGTTATTCCAAACCTTATCAGGTCTATTCATTGAAAACCCTCTGTAACCTCTTCTTTTAAAATGATATAATAATCTAGGTTTATTATTCTCTGCCAATATAGGCATGCCATAAAAGATACATGCCATTAAAACTTCTTCAAAAAATATCTCTGCTGTTTGTGGTCTAGCTATATATTCTAAAAAGAAAGCATTGGGTGGTGCGTCTTCCATAGAAAACTTTGTTAATCCGCTTAAGGCTCCGTTAGATCCTTTACCATCTACTGTACCCGATATATCATAAGGGTCACACCCAAATGCTCCAATGTGTTCATTACCAGGATATTTAATACCATTCTTTATTACTATGTTATTCTGTAGTTGTAATGGTGGAACCCATGATATTAAAAACCTACCATCTTTGTTTGGATAGAATATAACTCTAGTATCTTGTATACCGTTTTCCCATTGAAAACTACCTTTTGTTATAATACCAGTATTTCTTAAGTCTTCATTATAATCTATCTGTTCGTAAATTTTAGTTAGATTAAAAAGAGATTGTTTAGCTTCATCTCTAAAAGCGTGTTGTTCTGTTCTTGGAAACTGTCTGTAGTATTCATTTAAACCATCTTGATCTAACTTAAGACCATCTACTTCGTTTTGCCAATGTTCTATAACTCCGTAATCTATTTCATTACCATCTACACCTTTTATTGGTTTGTCTGGCGTATCAAAAACCGGTATTCCATAAACATCTATAAAACCTTCGTATGACCATTCCATCGGAATGAATAAACTATATAATCCAGAACTTGTTTGTCCGTTCCTATTTCTTTTGGAAACATCTGAATTATAGTATAAAGTTTTAAAATTATCTCCACCTTTATCTAAAGCATTAGAAGTTGAACCCATCATGCATTTACCAATAACTCTACTACCTAACCTTAAAGTTGTTTTAGTAACTCGCCAGTTGTTTAATATATTATCTGGTCTCTCCCATTTACCACTTTCATCATGTACCAATAGTTTTAATTTTTCACCATCATAACTATTGTCTCCAGTATTCTTCCAGTCAATTGTTGTATCTAATCCGTCTAACTCTTCTAGTTTTTCATTAGAATCTAATTTTCTTCTAGTAAGTTTAGACGCTGGTATTCTATATGCTAATTCTGTCTTAGGTCTATCCATACCATCTTGGATAGGTTTAAAAAAGAAAGGATAGTTTATTGATATTGGAACTACTTTGTCTGTAAACATTTTTTTAGCATCTGCACCAGATTTTGATAATATACCAAATCTTGAGTCACTTGATATCGTTGCTAAGTTTACTAGTTCAGAAGAAGACATAAAAGAAAATCCAGAACGTCTATTTTTTAAATAACACATTCCATAACACCTAGGATCTGCTTTACAAGCTTCCCAGAAAATAAAAAATAATCTATTTGATTCTCTAAAATCAGGAGCACCAACATCAATCTTACTCCATTGAAGATACATATAATGTGTACCTGTTATATATGTTGGTTTACCATTATTATAAAAGAATAAACCTTCTTCTCTATATTTGAACTCATTGTCTATATAGTCGTACCATCTGTCTTTAAATGCATCAGGTTGTTTATTCCAGTCAAAAGTATTTTTTATTTTACTTATTTCTTTAGGGAAGTTCATTTGTTCCCAATATTGTTCGTCTTTAATTTTAGACCTTGAATAAGAATCTTCGACTAACGGTAATGCTATTTTTAAATTTTGGATTTCGTATATTTCACCAATCTTTCCAGTCTTACTAATAATAACCAGATCATTGTCCTTATCATACCCATACTTCCATTTCTTTAAACGATTGTTCTGCTTAATAACACTAGACTTAATATAGTCTGGCACTATTTTATATAAAGTTTGTTCGTACATTATTTAGATCTCCCTTCTGCAAAACCTTTAAATACTTTAACCTCAACTTCTTTATCTACTTCAACCAATAGTTTTTCTTCCTCTTCTATTCTACTAAGTATTTCAAATGCATCAAATATAGCTAACTTCTTTGTTGCCGCAGCATTCTTTAATTTATCCGCAGATAAATCATCGTCTCCATTGTTTAAAATAGCTTCTTCAGCTACCTTAATCAGTTCTAATACTGCTTTGTGCCCAGCTAGGATTATATTCTGCTTCGTCTCCTTTATATTCATACTTAATTACAATATCATTAGATTTCATACAATATAGTCTCTGCCCTTCAATGACAAAGTCGAATTCTCCACCTGGAGTGTAACCAACTAAGTCTCCCTCGTTGATTTTAAGTGATTCTAAGGAACTATTTCCGTATTTTAATATACCAATTAGCTTTCTCTCTTTATCACTTGTTAGATGACTAGTATTCTTGAGTGGTTTTATAAAACATCTGTCACCAAATGATTTCCAATCTTTTTCGCTTTTGTATAAGTATATCTGATCTATATCACAAAAGTAAGTATCATCTACAAAATATGCTCTACTGTTTTTTTGATTACCTCTAATATCATAGAAGCGTCTAAAAACATTATGGTGTATTACAACAAGATCACCAACTTTAATGTCAGTTGAATAAGCTAACGGAGTTGATATAACTTCCGCTAGATTATTCACAGATTTGAAACTTTCTATTTTAGTATTTAATACTAATTCTTTTTCACCAATCTTTAGTTTGT
>Ga0209353_10001271_pt1 | contig 14414 bp, 21 predicted proteins | sample LauGreSpBDMM15SD_2_FD_187561 | JGI IMG/M metagenome (GOLD analysis project Ga0209353, IMG submission 187561) | Freshwater lake microbial communities from Lake Michigan, USA - Sp13.BD.MM15.SD (SPAdes) (version 2) | ecosystem: Environmental > Aquatic > Freshwater > Lake | place: Lake Michigan...
CTCACTGATTCCTTTTTGGATTAAAAAATCCAGAATGGACTGATTACACTCTTTTATTGACATATTCTTATTATCGACGACTTTGTCAAAGTCGTCAAATTTGTCAAATCCTCTTTCAGATTGATGATTATCGACTTCAGTTTGTCTAGTGAGTTTAACGACTGTACCTCCGGCGTCCTTGACTCCCTGTGCTTCATTGTCGAATCTACAATCAGCAATCACCGCAATCATAGGAGATTCTTCTTTGATCCTATTGATTAAGAGGTTGACCCATACAGGCTCATACATACGTCGGAAGATTTCAGTCCCTACGAACTGTAAGACTTCACGAGCAGTCATGAATCCGGGTTCGTGAACTACAATTCCTAAATAACTTGGTATATCTCCAGAATTTTCATTGTAGTCTACAGCAACTTGCTTCAGTTGTCCGGGCGTAACCACGCCCGGCATGTTTTCCCACCGTAACTTTGTTACGCTATTTTTCTCAGTTCCATGCAATTGTTCATGAGTAAGACCGAATAAGGAACCGCAGATCTCCTTAAGTGCGTCAGCAAAATTGTACATTTTTATATATGGCCAAATCTTTTCACCGGCATAGCCGGTGAATAGATCGTCCGTTCTAGTCAGATCAAGCTCGCCCATATCATCTTTGACTTCCCCGTCTTTGAGATATTGGGTATTGACTTGCAGCTTACCATCGTGTAAGATGTCGAAGTGCCGTATAACCTCATTCAACTTAAGCACATGTCCATGCAAGAAATTAGAGGCGGTTGTCTTCCCCGATAATTTGTTACCCGCGAGAGCGATGATCTGTGTCATAATAAAACTTTCTAAAATTGTGTTATTGGTTTTTTAAACGATTAGCTTCAATGATTGGAATATTAGCTTCGGTAGGTACATAAATAATTTGTTCAATTTGACCGCTTTTAATAGCTTCTCCAAATGCCCCAATAAATTCTTGTTCTCGGTACTCAGGAAACTCTTTAGAGGCTTTACCGACTACATTAATGGCTTCAGCCCGAATTTTAGCTGATTCTAACTCTGCTTTTGCAGTCTCAATCATAATCAGCTTTTCTGACTCAGCTCTTTTAAGGGCTGCTTCACCCATCTTTCCTTGATACCATACATTATACAGTGGGATTCCGAGTAATATGCTTAAAGTTAGGAAAATACCAAGTAACATAATCCATAACCACGTTTTAGTATCACTCATAGCTTAAGATCCTTAACTTGATCAACACTCATTTCACCAACATCATCGGCTTGCGGCATAGCATGTCGCACATTAAAAAGCCTTTTTAAGCGATCACAATCTAAGCGGCACTTATCCCCAGCCTCGTCTTTATCGAACACAGTTATTATGCTCATACACCCAGTCTTTTGGAGCAATAATTCTTGTGAATCAGAGAGTTTAGACCCAAAAATCCCAACAACGTTTTTAATTCCGGCCTGAAAAAACCGAAGTACGTCGCCTTGACCTTCGACTAAAATGATTTTCCCGATTTGGCATATAGACTGAAATGCATTCCAGTAGCCATATAGGTATTCTGACTTATGAAATCCCTTCTGATTCTTCCATTTTACTGTTGATCCGACGATAGTTCTGCCTACACTTCCTACACAGATCTTTCCGGTTGATTCATATATTGGGAAGACCACTCTGTTATACATTTCATCGTGGGGATCTTTACAGACCCCCACGTCAAAGATGTCGAGAATCTCTTCTGAAAAACCCCTATCTAGATAAAATCTAGCAGGTCTAATCAGCTTATTTCTAACCTCCTGCCTACTGTCCCCAACTTCTTGCTTCTGCATATCTCTCAGGAGTATATCAGTAAATGCATCTGACAGATAATCAAAAGTTTCTGTTCCACAAAATGTATGTGCTAAATTCAGCACATCTGTAAAACTTACCCCGGTTTTAGCCGAGGAAGACATTAGACCATGTATAAGTCCTAGTACGTCACCACCATATTCTTTATGACAGCCATGCGTATTACAAAACCATCTACCCCGAAATTCAGTATTCCCAACATTGATATTAAATGCTGTAACATTGTCGCCAGAGTGGACAGGACAATTAGATACTAATAACATGCCTGATTTATAACTCTTAACTGAAAAAAAATCAAGTATATCCTGTATTTTAGTCTTCAGTTTCGACTTCAGCTTCTCCATTTCTTTCCGGGAAGTCTCTAGATCTTGAAAGGTTTCTAACCGTGCCAATTTCTGTTATCCTTGCTAGCTCTCCGATCATATTGAGACAAATATAGCCACCGTCATCCATGCCGGGGCCATGTCGGGACAGGACTGGAACCAGCTTCCTATTGCCGTTCTTAGGACCATCATCTGCGATTTCCTCTGTTGACTTTTCCTTTAAGATTGTAAATGACGTGCAAAGCCATCCAATTCTATCTGATTGAGAGATTACATCAGCAGACTCCTTAGATATACCATCTCTGTTAAGCTGGACAAACGATAGCACTGAGCAGTCCATCTGGACTGCGAAATTGTGCAACTTAGTAGCCTGAAAACCCATAGCCTGATATTCTTGCATTGAGTCAGATATGCTAGAAGCGTCCATTAACTTAAAATAATCATAAATGATAAGACAATCTTTAGTCCTACCATTAGCCTCGAAACCAACCTCCTTCAAGATCCATCTTCTAGCAATAGATAAAATTTCATCAAATCCCTTTCCGGTCACATTAATGTAATAATACGGCATTTCATTTAATGTATGAGCAGCATCTTTGACCATCCCTACTTTTTTTGGATCTGTTTTATATGTTGCAAATTTAATATCATTAATTTCTATACCAGATAAATTAGCCCATGATCTATTCCAATGATCGGATTCAGACATTTCTGTATCTAGTACTAAAACAGGAATCCTAAGCTTACCAGATACATGCAATGCTACATTTTCACAAAAAATCGATTTCCCGCCTTTTGTCCTTGCACCGACCAGATCAACACACTTTCTCAAAAACCCACCACCAATAGCGGCATCATATGACGGCATACCACTAGGAATCCCAATCTGCTTGATTTCATCAGACATAAGATAATCAAAGTAATCAAGACCGCCCTCACCCAATTTCTTTGGCTTATTTTCATCCTTCTTAAGATATGCTACAGAAGCATTTTGTATAGGATCTTCAACCACAGATATGATGTGAGACAGTGTCTCTTCGCCACTAATCCCTCCAAGATTAGAATAGGACTGTTTGATAGTTTCCTGTAAATGTCTGGCAAATTGTAACCGGCGGATCTTTTTTGCGTGATCTAATATACTGGACAACTCAATTGGAGTTGACATCACTCCATGAAAGTGTTTTAGTACATCTGGCTTATTGACATATTCTCCGAGAGACATGTCGGTCGCTGCTGATAGGAGCGACACAAAATCAATTTTATCTACTCTGTGTACAATGTGAGTTATACACTTGTATAGTACCTTATTAAAATCTACAGTGAATGTCCCTTCTTCCAAAAATGCCTCAACATCAAGATAACAATCAATTCCATAAGCACATATACCAGCTAAAACCGCTCTCTCTGAAGCAACATTCGTAAGTTCCACAATTACTCCTCAATTGGCTTACCAAAACAATTATCACATCTAAACGAATCTATATCTCTAATATGTACTGGATGCACCTCGACTATTTGTTTACACGCTAAACACTTAACTTTAGATAGCTTAAATGGCTTTCTGTTTCTAGGAGTAAGTGGAATATTGTCATTAATTTTGTCACTACCAATCTCTGGGGCTATCGGTAATACCGCTACAAGTTTGTCAAATTTATTAAGGGCTGTCGCCTTCTCTTTTGGCTTCCTTCCCTTCTTTTTTACTGGGGTTGTTACAACTTTGGCTACTTTCCCCTCCTTAGTTTTAACTACGACCTCTTTTTTCATGGAGAAATCTAGATTACCCATCTTTATAGTAGGTAACAAAGGAGGTCTTGACCTAGGAGTGATCGGAGGATCTATTGGGACTACTGTGGTCCATACACCTGCCTTGCCGACCAAGTCGGCATAAAACTCCATTACTCCAGTCCAATTTCTATCTTCAATTGCCTTGGCCAGCTTATCGATCATAGCTTTTTCTCTTTCCAATATCTTGTAAAATATCTGCCATACGCTTCACATGATCCAACTTGCGCTCTACCTGAATGATAGCTCCGGATAAATATACCCTCATCTTTTCTACTTTTACTGCGAACGTATCCTCAGATATTATTGCGTGACGCTTAACTTCATACTTCATATATTCGGAATGCTCTTTCCAGTGCTTACTAATTATTTTATTTAGGATCTCTTCGCACCACAGTAACTTTGCTGAAGCCTTATCCATATCCTTCCTTAGAAAGATACAATATGCATGCATCTTAAAAGCATATGCAGAAGAACTATCTGCCGACAATCTCACTAATTCATCGTGAGACATATCTAGTACGGTCTGGACTATAGCATCAAATTGACAGTCCGGAGTCATAAACTCTAGACAATATCTATCAATGAATGATATTAGATCGTCAAGCCCGGAGATATCGCTAAACTTATTAAGTTCGACCATGTATGCTCCTGATCGTATGGCAGAATAGCCATAGGGATTAAATTTATCCTACACCATTCCTGCTTATCTCTATCTCTTCTGCAAGATATCAGAAACTCGGCCTTGCTCTTGTGGAAGAATGGTGTAAACTTATAGTGTTGCTGGCCGTGGACTTCCACGGCTAAAGGTATCTTAGGTAAGAAGATGTCAAGATACATCCTGTGGTTATTGCCGGGGATAGTCATTTCCTCAAACACTGGAGTATCTGGGAAAATTTCCAGTAAAAGAGAAAGGGCCTTAGAGTGTGGCCCTGACTTGTCCCTATCCGACCGATTATTATGGCTGGTTAATACCAGCCTATGCATCTTGCCATTTAAATCCATTACTAAGAGAGCAATGTTGTTATTTCCTTCTTAAGAATTTCACTTGCTAGTGGGGTGGATGAAATAAAGTCATATACTTTTTGCTGACCTTGGAATTTCTTAACTGCGTCTTCAGCAAACTCTGGCGTACCTGCAAGGTATGGTAGAGTGAACCAAGCTCCAGATTTTTCAATCAGGCCGAATGATTCTCCTAGCTCAATAAACTCCTTAGTAAAATCAATACCATGGCCAAATCGCAGATACGACGTTACAGAGTTACCGGACGCACCCATAGCAGAGCAACTTATATCACAAATAGTCTTCTGGCCTATCTTTTTACCGCCCTCTTCCCACGGTTCTACATGAGTAAAATCAAGCCTATTGTCAGCTTGATATTGAACCATAACGCCACAATCGGCCAGTTTGTGCTTACCATACCCACTTGTATTAGTGATATAGTGGGTGATGAGAATCATTATGATATCGTTACGAACAACAACCTGAGCATTTTGCTTTACCCAATGGGATAGCATCTTTGGGAGTTGTGCTCTAAGCTTAGAGGATACTTCCGCATCCATCTCATCCCGTGGCAATAGTGAAGAGGTCGAATCAATTACACATACACAACCCTTATTTTTAGGCATACGTATCATAGCATTAACAGTATTCAGGATATCCTCTGCTGATAGGTCTTCATCTTTACCGGAAATGATCTCAATATCACTCTGGTTTAAATCGTGAGTACCGCTAAGATTGTAGGCTTTAACCCTACTTTCAGCATCGGCATATACACCTCTGCGTCCTTGTTGTTGCCCATTTGCAATGATTTGTAACGTAGTTGACGACTTGCCGCATTTCGCAATTCCAGAAACTACAGTCCAACTACCTTCTAAAATGCCACCATTAAGTCCTAGATCATAGGCTGGACTGACACTAACACATTTTTTGTTACTTTTTTCATCAAACAGTTCAGTTCCTGATCTAACGATATCTCCATACTTCTTACGAATCGCGGCCATGCCAATATCACCAGTATCGATTACATCTTCAGATTTTGCTTTTTTAGCCATCACAACTCGCTCAGTCTATTGTTTTTGCCGAATGCTTTAGTAGGAGTCTCAACATGAACCTCCTTGGTTTTTTCAACTATCTTTTGTTTAGAATCAAATCCCTCCTGTATTTTTTCAGCTAATGTAATTAGCTCTTTGTTTGCCGCACTACACGCATTTGTTTGCTTAAACGCTTTAATAATTGCGGCAGAACTTACTCTTTCTAAAAGCCTATTTATCCAAATTAGCTGCATAATGTACATATGTTGATATTTTGGCAGATTCCAAAATGACTGAGGTAAAGCAGCTTTGCTAAACTCGGCCCGTCTCTTAAAAAAGAGTTCTGCTATATAATTATCAACAGTGACATATCCAACTTTATAACTAGACTTAAATGGTCTTAGATCAGTCTGGTCGTATCTTATGGACATTTTTTGCTAACCTTGGGGACATATGTTGTTTTCGAGTTGCATCACCAAGCTGTGCAGCTTCAGAGGTCATAATAACAACCCCGCGATTTTTATTTCGTGCAAATAAATCACCAGCCTTGATCTGCTGAATTCCGGGATCTGGCGGTTTATTAGCTTCGGCCTCAGCAGCAGCAGTAGCGGCCCTTTCAGCTTCAGTCTTCTTTCTCTCATCTTTACGGATCAGCACGGCAAGATAAGCCCTAACCAGTGTGGATGAGCATCCAACATCTAAAGCTAGAGTTTTCAGGTCTCTTGATCTATGATGAGCAATGTAAAACTTCTGTATCTTAGTGAGATCTGCGATATTCGCGACTCGCTTTTTCATAGCCATAATGGTCTCCAGTTAAAAGGTATGGGATATATTTGTAAGCACATTCTTCTGTGATCTGTCTATACACTTTTTCTCTAGGGAATCTTAACGATTTTTCATATAAGAAACCTCCAACTATTAAGCCCTTATATATAGTCTTATCACCTACGGTAATTGACGTTACTACGGCTTTATCGGCGTCACAAATTACGCCGTTAATGTCATAGTGAATTGTTGTAGTTTTGGCAGCAACTATTTCGGATGCATCATTGACAAAATCCATTACCCCTCCTCGATATATTTAATCTGTTGTTGTTTAGTCATACGATTAATAGCATTAAGCTCTTTAGTCTTTGACTTAACTTCCTTCTTCTTATGTTCATCTGGATTATCTAAACTTCCACCAGCACGTTTAGTATTCTTTTCAGCTAACTGCCCGATATTCTTGATTGATTTGACTCTACCCATGACAGGGAATAGTAATCTCTCTAGGAGATTCTTATTACATTCTGGGCACTTCCTTTTTACTGGAGCTTTTAAAGCTTCAACTATTTCAAATTGATGCTCACATCCAGAACATTTATATTCATATACAGGCATTACAATTTATACCTTGCTTTTTCTATTAGCTCAAATCCTACGATATCGCAGTCTTCTGCTTTAAGTTGTAGGTTTTTATCTGTAATTTTACGATTTGTTTTAGCCAAATACAAGCGAAGCTTGCTCTTTGCTTCAGAAAGCAAAGCATATACATTATTAGGATTGTATCTGGTCTTAATAGGCTTATCGTGTTCGAAAAGCTTAAAGATCATTCTTTACCCCTGTAGCTTTACTGAGTTAAAATCTCTACAAATATGACTAATAAGACTATTTCTTTGCTGATCTTCTGGTCCTAATCGAACAATGTTAGCATAATCAGCATGTTCGAATGCGTCTAAGCATTTATATAGTCCATTAACCCCTTTAATATCTGATTGATTCAAATCCCCATTTACGATAATCTTAGAGTCTTGTCCAATGCGTGTAAGAGCCATCAACATTTGTTCTGGCTCTGTGTCTTGTGCTTCGTCAATCACCATAAAAGCTTTATCATATGTCATACCTCTCATTAATTCAAGAGGTTCAAACATAATTTGTCTATCTTGCATCATTTGCTTAAGTTTTGATTCACTCTTAAGTAATTTAATTAGATTAAAATATGTAGGGCGAAAATATGGAAAAATTCTTTCAGCAATTTCTCCGGGTAATGCACCAATATCACGACCAACAGCAACTAGAGGTCTAGTCACAATTAATTGGTTTTGAGGCTTATCAGGCCTTTCTATATGTTCTAAAGCTAATCCGAGAGGTATATAACTCTTTCCACATCCTGCCTCTCCTATACAAACTGTTATGTCATAATTTATAATAGAATGTAAATACTCTTTCTGATTCTTAGTCTTAGCCTGAACATACCCCATATTATTGTACCTTATTAATGTCGTCGTACATTTGTTTAAGAGCCAAACCATCTAAAGTTGGAATATATTCTATTCCAGAATCATTAAATTGAACCTCTAATAATCCATCTTCAACTAGAGCAGCGCACATATGATTTGATACTAATGATTGAACATCAGAAAAAACATCCTCAAATGAAGATCCAATTCCGACACGCTGCATACAATACAGTGTTATTAACTCACCGCTAAAACCTTCTAGATCATAATCTCTATGAGATTGATTTTCTAGAAGAATCTCTAATAGTTGTTCATCATTAATATTTTCTACTAACATAGTCAGCCTACCATTCAAATGTAGTATCGGCTATATCGTTTTTATAGGCACCGATTTTATATGAAATAACTTCTTGCTCCTGCGGGGCAACTTGTTTGCCCTTGCTATCAGCTTCTAACCATGAGATAGGGTTCTTCGTCCCAAAATGTTTATCCAAACCAGCACCCACAAGACGCTTGTCTACAAGCGACTCGATGTATTGATGCATAATCTTTTCATTTAAACCAATCATGCCACCATCTTGGAATAAATATGTAGCCCAAGCTTTTTCTTCATCTGCGGCTTCCAAAAACATGGAGGTAGCCTCAGCTTTACAGTTTTCGGCCACCTCTTGGAATCCCTCTTCGGGAATTTCCCGCATAATCTTAAGAATTGTTTGAGTGATTGCCATATGAATATTTTCATCAGTCCTTATCAACTTGATTATTTGAGCATTTCCACACATCTTATTATTTTGCTCAAAAGCTAATGCACATGCAAAACTTACATAGAAACGTATAGATTCTAAAATATTAGTACTAATAAGACCTAAGTAAATCCGCTCTGCGATTGGGCGAGAGCTTGAATCGAAATTGAGAGCATCAAATGCTCGTGAGACGGACTCTGCTCTCTTAACGATCTCCACATCTTCTAGGACGCTGTCTAATACTTCTGAAGGGTCTGGGTAAACATTGTTGACCAGATAGCTGTACGAGTAGCTGTGGATTGTCTCAAACATCGCCCAGAAGTTCATACACGCTTCTAGTTCTGGAAGAGAAACATATTGAGTTAAGTTGGGGATTCCTCTAGCAATCACCGAATCCATCATCGTTTGGAACTTCAAATTCGAAGTAAAAATAAACTTCTCATGCTCCGACAGGAGCTTGTAATCCGACCTGTCTTTTGTTAGAGCTATCTCTTCAGGTCGCCAAAATGAACCAAATTGCTTCTTGAAGAGGGTGAGAAAGATTTCATACTTACACTTGTCGTATCTTTGGAGTGATAGACCAGCCCCCAAGAACATGGGTTGTTTTGTAGTGTCTACTACCATCGTGTTTAAAACACTACGCATTATTTTTTGCCCGAAAAGATTCTTCTTCGTACTTATTGATTAAGTGATCAGATAGATCGTATAAATTATCTGAAAATTTACATCTAAGATCGTCTACATCTTCATATGCATTCACTAAATAGTTTTCAACATCATGAACAGATGGTAAATTTTTCAAAAGCAACATTATGTCTTCTAAATGATCTGGAACGCACTCATTTAATTTTGGATATAATTGTAGGGGAATTTTCATATCGAACAACTCCCACTTTCACACCCGGAGGCGTTAGCCTCCTCGTTATCGTTCGGGGTATTATTATAATACATCGTGCGAAGCCCATACTTATGAGACGTAATAATGTCTTGCGCAACTACAGAAATAGGAATTTCACCATCTGGGTAATGTTGATAATTCAGATATGTATTAAAAGATATAGACATATCAATCCACTTTTGCAATGCAGCCGCAATCTTGATTGAGTTAGTATTAGATCTCATATCCCACGCGATCACATAATCTTTTTTGTGCTTAGGATACTGGGGTGTCAATACTTTCTTAGCACCATTTTTAGATAATTTCTCTGTGAGAAAAGATCTTATAGGCTCGATGCCATTAGTTGAATTCTGTATAATGGATGATGATTCACACGGCATTTGTGCCGATAGTGTACAGTTCTTAAGCCCAAATTCCTTGATTGACTCACGCAGTGAGTCCCAATCTTGTGTCAATGGAAATTGAATGTCTTCTGGTAATTTATCATGAAAATCATATGGGAGCCAGCCAGTAGAATATCTAGATGCGTGAAAGTCTTTCGCTGGTCCAGTCTCTTTGGCCTCGTTGCACGAGGCTAAAAGTAGATGGTATTGAATTTCTTCCATAAGATCGTTTGACGCCTGAATAGCTTCAGGAGTCTCATGATTAAGTCCCTGAAATGCTAACCAAGCTGCAAAATTAGTAACGCCTACGGCGAGTGATCGTTTATTCTTGCAAAATCGTTCTGCCGCCGTAAATGGATATAGTTGATAATCTATGAGCCTATTTAATAGACTCACTATAGTTGAACATACTTTTGGAATTTCATCTCTCTTACACTCTACTAAATTAATAGCAGATAGGATACAGATTCCAATTTCTGCATTCTTATCGTCAGCAGAACTTAGAGAAGAATTAGGTTGAAGGATCTCCATACACAAATTTGACTGCAAGATTGTATCTAGCCATGAAGAAAGATTGCAGCTATTCATAAACATGATATATGCACGACCAGTTTCAAGTCTTTCCTTGACTAATGAGAAAAACAGGTCTCGGGCTTTTACAGTTTTCTTCAGTCTTAGACGTTTATATTCAGCTTCTACATAAGACTCTTTAAACTTATCACTTCCCCAATCTTTATACAGATCTGATTCGTGGGGGCAGAACAAAGTTACCATTTCATCATTTTTAACACGCTCTAAAAATAAATTGTCTATCTGAAAAGCATAATCTAACTTCTTGACCCTATTATCATCAGTTCCTCTATTATTTTTGAGCACTAGAATATCTTCAATCTCGTAGTGCCACCATGGATGAAATACTGTTGCACTACCCCCCCTAGTCCCATTTTGGGACGTACACTTAACAGCACTCTCCATGAGTTTTAAAAATGGGATCGTTCCAGTAGAAATAACTTCACTATCACGAATAGAAGCTCCTACCGATCTGACTCGGCCCATATTAATACCAATACCGCTTCTGCGAGCGGTATACTTTCCAGCTACCATCGCTGTAGTAAAAATAGAATCTAGGGAGTCCCCGCAGTCAATCAAGACACAAGAAGCATAGTACTTGGTGCGTGAACGCACGCCGGAGAGGATTGGAGTGGGGAGATTGATCTTGAATTTAGAGATACAGGTATAAGCCTGCTTAATCAATTCATAACGATCCGGATGAGTTGCGTATAGCACCATCGGGATCAGCATAAACGCAAACTGGGGGGTTTCAAAATGCTTCCCAGTAGTTCGGTCACAGATCAGGTATTTCTCGACCATCTGCTGGATACCAGCGTGGGTAAACCTGTAATCTCTGTCGTGCTGGATTAGTTTGTCCAGCTTGTGAATTTCAGACTCACTGTACGACTCCAACAGAACAGGGTCATAGACCCCCTTATTTTTGCGTAGGTGGTCATATAACCTAGGGGGCTGACTTCCACCCCAAACCTCTTTCCGAAGAGCGTACAGGCGAAGTCTGGACGCCACATACTGATAGTTCGGACTGTCCTCACTTATGAGGTTGTAGGCTGATTGGATCAACACTTCATGGATCTCGCTAGTCGAGATCTTGTTGTGAATGCTTAATTTCGCATTCATCGCGACATCACTCGGGTTGACATCAGTCAATCCGTCGCAGGCCCATTCTAAAACCCTGTTTACCTTTTCTGCTTGAAATTCTTCTGTTTGACCATTACGTTTGCGGACTAAAAGACTCATGTATAGCACCTATGCAGAAAGGGGGCGACATATATAAATTCGCCCAAACAGTTAATCTGAAATTGTTTTATACAAACAAAATTAGGGCGGATAAACCACCCCTCAGATATTGCTGAAAATACGACGTATTATACCTCCTCTGAAGGGGTAAAGCAGGATAATTGGTGTGAAATCGGTCAAAATTCACGTAATCGCCGTTCGACTTCTTCTACAATCAATCTGATGTCAGAGTCATACCACCCTGCGGCTAATAAACAGTTTACTTCAACTATAGCAAAACCTGTTTCAATCTCGCACACGTCTAATGTCCACATAGGTGCTGGTTGATAAGATCGTATTTTAGGGTCTGTTAATATACGTTCTACAAAATGATATGGATTAATCTCACTTTGAATCTCTCCATATAGAGAATGTGTTATAATTTTGTGTGGAATATCATCGATCTCATTAGATGAAATTACAAATCTCCACTCGGCCCCTATCTTTTTTACTGGAGCTAATAAGAGGAGTTCTTCATCAAATACTTTATCAAGGTCAGTTTGAAGATATTTATCATATACTGCCCCAGTAAAGTACTTATATCCAGAATTTTCTTTAATGAAATATTTGGTTTCGCCAAGAACCTCTTGTTGCAATCTTTTTAAGCCTCCGGCCTCGATAAAAATATGCGGGTTATTTAATGCAAATTTATCAAATTTTGGCAGATAATGAGTACAATCATATACATGATCGTATAACCAGCAAATAGCTTTGTGAGACGATTGTAGTCGTCGTCCTAGCACTATTGTGCCATAAAAAATAAAACCTTCTCCGGGGTCTCTAGAGAAGGTAGTTCCATCTATATGATGTTCACACCAAATAATACGATCTCCTAGAATTGAGACAAGCTTGTCTTCATTTTCGGAGAAGGTATCTTTTTGAATTACCCAATGGACGCTCGCAGCATCCACATTCATTGCTGAGATATCCGATATTCCCATCTTAACTCTATTTATCTAAATTGTTGAAGACAGCTTCACGATTTTCATCTATAAATTGACCAATTTGAGCATGAGACATACTGGTACAGTCATTAAGTCCAACTAACGTCTCACAGTCGTCAATTATCGGAAGCCATTTTTTCTTAACTCTTGATATATCAAATGCGCCACCTATTTTTAGGTTTAACGCTGATCGTGTTTTTGGGAAATGAGTTATATCCTCATCGTTGATCACCTCCAAAGGTCGTTTTGTTAAGTTAGTAGATGGCATAGGCTCTAATCCACATATCTTAATGCCTACTCCAAGACAGCACATACAACCATTTTTATGGTTGAGAGTCGTCTTAGCTTTTTTAGTTTCGCCAGACTTAAGTTTAGCGATCCATGCTTTTTGGTACTTATTTAGACGCATATTCCACCTCTTATTCTCTTTACTGTGGCTTTTGCGACCTCTCCTGAGGTCGTAAGAGACAAGGATTTTAGGTGTCTGACAAGACACCCTATGGCCTGTCCTTCTGACTTAGCCGCCATAATTTCTGGGCTGATCTGATCAACATAGACTTGAAGCTCAGCTTCGCTGAGTTCGGATGGAACGTAGCTACGAAGTAGCTCATTCTCTCGTAAAAGATTTACTTTCTCTCCAGCCAGACGCATGGTTTCAATATTGCTTTCAATTACTTTACGACAAAATTTGACGATGAAATCGTCACCGTAATTGTCTTTAGCTTGGCACTCTCCGAGTACTAGCTTTAATAGGCCTACGGCCAGTTCGCTCTTTGCCTTAACTGCGAATAGAATGTCGGCTTTAAGTCGGTCGATTAACACTGTATTTCTCCTCAAAGATATGACCAATTATTGAAGAATACTCTGGACTTACGCCACCATAAAAATCAAGAGGCTCATTGTCACCAAGCATATGTTCGCAAAATTGAAATCCAGAGTATGCTTTCGAGTATCTTATTTCTGTTATTTTGTATCCATCTGATAGGATATCTCCCTCATAAACATCAATTCTATTCTGGTCTTTCAGACCAGTCCATTGCTGCCAAATAAATCTACCGTCAAATGTTTTTATTACATTATTTGGGTAAATATATGGGTCTTCTAGTAAATCTTCAGAATCATCCCACACATCAGTATCTAACCATTGCTTAAGTGGGGCAATCTTATCAACAAATTGTTTAATCTTAGTATCCCAGACCCTAAATTTAAATCGCCCTTGGTCAATCAGCATCTCATTATCTTTCCATCGTGTATAAGCTGTAATTCAGCCTGATAGGCTGGAGGACCAGCCTTTGGATCAATATCATGCTTAAATACTAATGACAAATGATTTTGGATCATTTCCACTTGTTTTTCATTCAGTAGCTGTCATTCAAATTCCTCGGTATTTGGAGGCTCAGTCTCGTA
>Ga0209353_10001273_pt1 | contig 14408 bp, 15 predicted proteins | sample LauGreSpBDMM15SD_2_FD_187561 | JGI IMG/M metagenome (GOLD analysis project Ga0209353, IMG submission 187561) | Freshwater lake microbial communities from Lake Michigan, USA - Sp13.BD.MM15.SD (SPAdes) (version 2) | ecosystem: Environmental > Aquatic > Freshwater > Lake | place: Lake Michigan...
ACACTACAAAATTAAAGTGTGTTACTGCTCCTACTACTGCTCCTGCTGCTCCAACGGTGGGTGGATTTACTACCATGGGACAAAGTGTTCCTTTCGCCAATTCACCAAGTGAATATGACAGTTATGGAAAGGTCTAGGCACAATGAAATAAAATAAAATAAACATAATGTGTATACACGTAAACACATTATGGGAGGTCGCAACTCTAGACCTGCACCTCCACCTCCACTTCCACCTCCGCCTCCGCCTCCACCTGTATGGAAAAACCCGTATCCAGACAAGCAAGGCGAAATAAATCAAAAGAACTATCAAAGAACATCGTTAGCCGGAACAATTACTTCTGAAAATGCAAATGCAAATGTAGTACAAGCCAATATAAATAACACAGTAGAAGCAACAAAACGGCACGTTGTTTCAACCACTGGATACAAAATGGATGAACCAATAAAACAGGGCGACCTATACCAACTCGAAGGTAAGGTCCTCAATTTAAATAATCAAATAGATACTGCAACAATTAATATTAACGATACTAACAAGAGTGTTGAGATAACCAAAGGCGGGAATGCTGTAACAGTTTACGCAAATGCGAATGCAAGTAGGAGAATTACAGACAAAATAAACGATACAATTGAACAAAATAAAAAAATATATACTGGAATGAATCGCACAAACCATTCTTTAATGAATACAATTAAGAATACACAAAATAGTCAAACAACGGATCGGTCAAGAGTAACCTATCAAATACAGCAAACAGATTATTTTAGCACTTTAAACAACGTTCTGTTAATTATTTACCTATTGTTGTTATTGTTATTCGCATTTTTACTATATAGATCTCCTATAAATATGAGCGTGTTTATGAAAATAGTTACTTTTATATTATTGATATTGTTGCCATATGTATCGCTAATTTATTATCAGTATATTGTATAATAAGTAATGTACTCTAGTTGGCTTAGAAACAGAATGCAATTAAATGCGCGCAATAACGCTATTATGAAAGAAAATGCAATCAAACAATTAAATGCGCGCAATAACGCTATTAGGCAAGAAGGTGAAATAAACCGTTTAAATGGGCAAATTAACGACCTAAATAATCAACTTAATTCTATAAGATGGCGTATATCACAACTAATGAACGAATTGGCAAATGAAACGATTAATAAAGACGCAGCTTACGCGGAAGATAATGTGTGGCGGCGCAAAATAGACGAGTTAAAACGCCAAATCGCCGCAGAAGAAGCCAAAATTCCTTTGTTGGAAGCTGAAATAAATAAACTTGCAGCAGAACAACGATTTCTAAATGGAATTTTAAAGCAAACTGACGATAATCATCAGACAAACATTGAAACATTTACGGGATTGTCATACTTATTAACAGACGAAACGTATAAGAATGATAAAACTCACTTGGCATATTACAATGATGTAAACTTTCAAAATCAAACGTTATCTAATACAATAACCGATATGCAAACTAAATCAACCACTTATCACCGAAAAGCCGCGACCGAAAATAACAACAATGCGATATATGGGTTATATAGCCAGTTGTTGCTTTATATTTATTATGTGATATTGATAATGCTATTATATTTTGCTTATGCGAAACAGTACTTTCCAAATAAATATATGTTTGCAGCAGTTGCTATATTGCTAGGCACATATCCCTTTTATATTTTAAGAATAGAGCAAATTATATCCAGCACATTTGCCTATATTTGGGCATTAGTGCGAGGAGAACCATACATCGAGCAATAAAAATATATTTTTATACAAATATATTGTTACAATCAGATTTTATAGTTGGTTTTCATCAATATTGTCATCAAATTCTTCTAATAATTCGTTCGCGTCGGCTTCGGCATCTTCGGTTGTTTCTTGGTATTTAATTTTGATGCCTTGCCATTTGGCGTTTGTACATTTTCCATAGATCCTGTCCATATATTCGTGCAAATCTTTTGGACTAGGTCCTCGTCCGCCATAGTTTGTCTCGTACCAACGATTAAACTCATTATTCAGTTCGTTCTTCTGAATCGTTCCGTTCTTTTCTCGCAGAATGCAATCATTCGCGAACTCTGACAAGTAATCTTGACTTTTCCTATACTCATTGCTCTTCTCCATAACAATGTTGCAGTCTTTTACAATGCCGTTCGTCTTGCACGCTCGGTCAACTAACATAGACAAGAATACTTCTTTCCAGCTATCAAACTTCTCGTCAATAGATTTGTCTAGTTTATATTGATACGGTTTCTCTGGGTCATTGGCCACTGGATTATCAGTGAACAGCGACTTGAAAGGAACTGCACGAATACGTCGCCAAGTGCCGTGGTCATTACTCTTGATTTCCATCAATACGTTACAAGTTACCACAAGTTTAAACTGTGGGACAAACGAAATCGTCTGAGGCATATATGGAGCACGACCTTGAATAGGATCCTTGCCGCTAGTAAGCTGTTTCATAATGCCTTCATTAATTCTGTCGCCCTTTGACGGTTCTTGCATAACTGCATACCGTTTTCCTTTTAACTGAACGATTTCAGGAGCAAGACCGCCGACCTTTCCACGTCGATCAGTAACCAATGTGAGCGGAACATCGCCCTTGTATTCTCCCAGCACAATTTCCATTAAATTCACCAAGACCGATTTACCATTCTGACCGCCACCAATATACATATTAAACGTTTGATTGGTTGATGTGCCTAGCAATGTAGACGACAAATGGTCCCACATATACTCGCATAGTTCGGGCTCGGGGAATAGCTTATTCATAAAATCGGTAATTTCGTCTGCAATTGCTCGATGTCCAGTTTGATTTAATTTATTGTAATCAATATTCGTCGTCATTGAAATGTAATCCTCTGGGTATCCGTTTCGGAATACCTTTTCTTTAAAATCAAAGACGCCGTTCTTGCAGCATAACAAATATGGGTTTGAATCCAGTTTGTTGATGAATGCCCCGTCGTAGAACAATTCCATCGCTTCTCGCATAATATTGTTCTTATCATTCGTTTTAGACAATCGCTGACAAATGGTGAGGATTCGATGAGACATCACTTTGGTGTAATCCTCCGCCTCCGCAATGGGTTCTCCCTCATTCTTGTCAATTGGTTCGCTGCAAGTAAGCTTGGCGGATTTGTTACGATATACGTCACGCAGCGCAGTTGAGATAGAATGTCGGAGCGAAGTCCCCGTATCATTCTCTTGCCATCTGTGATTCTTATAATGCAGCCATTTCTTTGCAGCAACGCTAGTGCAAACGTATTCGTGTTTGAACATTTGATGCAATACTCGCGCCAAATCAAAGTCGCCTGGCCCGCTGGAATCGCGTTGCTGTCCAGGTTTTCCACCCACTCGTAGTGTTTCATCTACAAAGTAATCAATAGAATTTAGGCGGACTTGTTCAAATAGATCAGGCGACTCGGTTTTAGACCAATGCATCAATGACAATTTGGTAACGCCATTGTGAATTCTGACCTCAAACTTGCGCCATTGCTCGCACAATTCAGGGATTGAACTATATTGAAATGTTGGCGCCTGCGAACTAAATACCAACCATACAATAAGCAAGTTGTCATTAGTATTCTTCAATGCCCATCCGACCTTTATCCATTTCGTATATGAACCATCTCCGTAATAACTAATCGGCAAAGTCATCGTGTAATAATACGCATCTTTTAGTTCATAATTCGTATTGCTGACCGAGTCAAGAAACTGCTTCAATGCAGCGTCCAATTCGTCCTTATTCTTTATACCAGACAAGTTGGAATTACTGCCCGAAAAGAAGTCTACCTGCGAATGATTTGCGTTAGATGCTCGTGGCGCAGCTGCTGTCTTCGCCCCACCACCAATGCGATGGGTTCGTTTATATTCTTCATATGCCGCCATAAACCCGCTTTTCATAAATAATGATAGATTGTTGGTGTTGCGTACAGATAACTCACCAATATTCGCAACCACATCGTATCTAGTTAGCGGTATTTCTTCGCGCATAAATTCTCCATCCGTCTGGTCATAACTAACCTCGTATATCGTGGTTAATTTATAACGCTCGTGATTAGGTTTTCTAGAACCATACAACTGCCAACCCACTGTGCCGTCAGTAATTCCCTTATCAAATACGTCTTCCCAACTGTTTATAATCGGCAGACCCTCCCACGCCTCCGCTACTTTCGGCATAACTCGCTCACGCAATAGCGCCTGCACTACGCGGTCAGCTTTTAATCCAATAATGATATGAATGCCGTCCTTGGTGCAATTCTTTTCACTCACACGATTTACGCTGGGCTTTTCTAGAATGAAAATCTTAAATTTGCTAGCATCGTCATACTGGAACATATCCTTTAATTCTTCTAAATAGATGTGAACCATATCTTCAATGTGGTCCCTCGTATACTGTCGCTCGTCGGTTTCATAGTCGTGACGCAAGTCAATGTCAATCAATATCGGACCGTCGTGTTCTAATTGACGCTCGGTAAGATACTCCTTCTTATTCGAAGAAGATAAGATGTCTTTTGCATACAATTGTAAGAACGTCTGATACTCGTTTTCTGGAATAGAATACGACCCACCGTATATTTGACTGTCTTTGTCCCCTATACGCGTATTTGTAATAGGTCTAGTATTCGTAGCTGGGTCGCCTTTCTTTATTAGATGTTTCATCATAAAGTCATTAAACCCTGCATACTTGGTAACCACAGTTTGTGCTTGTTTACTGTTTGATAAACTAGGACCAGTTGGTTCCATTGGACTTTGGATATATTGTGAAGACATTTTTATTACCTTTGTATAAATCTATTTCGTGGGAAATAGATTTATTACGATAATTGATGTTATTTGGGTATTAAATACAACTACATTTGGCTGCATAATCAATTCAATTTTCCATAATTGCAATTGGTAAACAATCGTGCATTATTTGTTGGCTGCATATTCGCAGCATAATAATTATAATAAATTCAAACAAATACACGAATCTGGGTCAATTTAACATAATACGAGTCGCCAAAAATTATAATAATGTAGGCATTTATTATACAATGAAGCGTTACTTGCGCGTCTTAACAATAAATTTATGTCATGAATGTCCTGCCAGAAAAACAACTTTAATAAATAAATGGATTAAACATTTAACGAAATTAAAAGGCGACGTGTTATTTCTACAAGAAGTTGCTGCTTACAATTTAGAAAAACTGGCAATCGAGTTAGGTCTAAAAATTTTGAATATTAATAACGCGGAAGGTACGTGTGTATTGATAAATCCATATAAATTTACGATTGTTGACAATAATGTAGTTACATTAAAATCTGATAATGCTCCCATTTATATTGGTGGTATGCATTTAGATGACATCCCGTCAGTTCCGCACCATATGAATAATATGGTATATAAATCGTCTGTGATTGTCCCATTAAGCTATAGTTTAGACCAGGTTCTTAAACTTTGTGTGAAACGACGAATGCCAAGAGTAAAGGAAGAAATGGAAAAAGCGAAAAAGTACAAAAGAGCAATTATCGCGGGGGATTTTAACGAGCCTTCCCATTTGGATTTAAATATAGATACCCCAGTTTCAAAAGAATTTGAGAAGAACAAGTTTGTAGATACTTATCGCGCTTTTCGTCCACCTTTTTCAATAAATTATGACACTGGTTATACTTGGCCCGCAGGCATATTGTATAAAACTGGTCCGCTTCAACGAATTGATATAATATATACCAAAAACTTAAAAACTGTTGATTCTTACGTGTATGAAGGAGATGGAGGCGCAAAATGGATAAGTGACCATAAAATAGTTATTGCAGATTTGGAGGTGTAACTGACATACGCCCTTGATGTATACATTGTTACGCGATATGCGTTTGAATAAACTCAATAAGTAAACTATTTAGCAGAAAGTGTAAATTGGGAATATAACTAAAAAATTGAATGTAAAAATATTAGAAATAGTAATATATAGATTAAGTATACAATATGAAATTTTGCGATAAGTGTGACAACATGTATTACATTGGGATCAATCCCGATGATACAAACAAATTGGTATATTATTGTCGGAATTGTAACTACGTGGACGAAACGCTAACCGACGAGGGTGTTTCTTTATTAAACACTCAATTGAACAGTGGAGAACAAGACTTTGTTACAGGCATAAACGAATATACCAAACTTGACCCAACACTGCCTCGTCTGTACAATACAAAGTGTCCCAATAAAGAATGTGAAACTAAAAATGGGGTCATTTATATGCGTTACGATAAAGATAAACTGAAATATTTATATATGTGCGTGGATTGCGATGCAACTTGGAAAACGGACGACCGTGTCTAATTTATTTACAAATTATATTATTATGGCTATTTTGAATCAATGTTTTTATTGATTTAAAAAATTGAATGTTAGTAACCAGAATAACGATTTAGAAAAACTACTTTATCTAATTATATATTAGGACTTAACAAATGGATGACGAAGACTACAACCCAGCAGATGAAGCCGTAGAGGAGGATAGCGACGACGAATCTGTTAATCAACCTGCTCGCAAACGAGCCATTGATTCTAGCCGAGTAAATGCACTGGCAGATGATAACGCCGATGAAACAGAAGATGACGATGATGACGATGATGATGAAGAAGACATGGATGATAATGATTTACTAAGTGAAACTAGCGAAAGTGACATATTAGCCAGATTGCAACCAGGAAACGATGATGTTGCAAATTTTGCAGATACGGACGATGAAACCGAGGACGGCGAGGACAATGGTTATTTACAAAAATTTGATGCTGCCACTAGACAAAATATTATATCCGAATTTCACCCAGAATTGCAGTCTCATAATTACGACGAAATTGCAAATATGTGTGTTATTGTTAGGGACGCGACTGGCACACCAATTGACCCATTTCACAGAACTATTCCAATATTAACTCGGTACGAGAAGGCGCGAGTACTGGGAGAACGTGCAAAACAATTGAATTCTGGTGCAAAACCATTCGTCACAATAGACGACGCGGTGATAGACGGATATTTAATTGCATTGAAGGAATTAGAAGAAAAAAAGATGCCTTTTATAATTAAACGACCTATGCCAAATGGTGGATGCGAATATTGGCGATTGAGCGATTTGGAGATATTGATCTAAATTGATATAGAAACAAAAATATATATTTTTTATCGTATATGAAACATTCTAGACCAATACACTGTTCATTTTGTTTAGAAGAAGGACACCATATACATAGGTGTAAAGACACGTCTATTTCATTATTAAATGAAGAAATAGAGGAAATTGCGGCAATGGATTGGAGATTAGACCTAAGTTCTGGGTTTATTCGGAATAAACTATCTTCACTTACATTGCCTGAACTAAAAGTGTTGGGTTATAAGCACACCGTTCCAAATATGAGTAAGATTGACGAAGATGCCATTATTAATGAATTAAGTGACATTTTTTTAGAAAACACAAACACCCATCGCTATATCATTGAAAATATGAACCACAGCGAACTAGATTATTTTGCGGAAAAGGTGCATCAATATACTGCATCACGTAACTCTGACGACGCGATGCCTGTGGATGATATTCGTGAAATATTATATGGCGATGACGACAACGATAATGATAACGATGCAAATAAAAACGACGAATTTGCATTGATTCCCATGAATGTATCACTGGATACAGATTTTATGCAGCCAATTATATATTCGTTAAATCTAGGCATGAATGTTATATATTTTTCCTATTATGGAGTTATTTGGGCAAGTTTTATTTATTTATGGTATTTTATCGCAACGCAGAAGCACTAATTTACGATTTCCAATTCTTACCGCAATCCAAACACGTTACGAAAATAGTCGCCGGTTCATCCGCACTTCGTGTTTGCAACTCATAATAAGTGCAACGTTTTGATTTGCACTTTTTACAAGTAAACATATCAGTTGATGCTTTAATGTTAGTGACAAACTTGGTTGCATCGCGCTTGATTTTTTGCTCAATTAAGAGTTTCCAATGGTTTGGGTTCATTTCCTGGTGGGTCATAGATGCAAACGTCTGTGGCAAAAGTTCTTTTGATTTTAACATTGCGAGGATCTCCTCGTTTTTTAAGTTGATATATATGGTACGCAATCTATCCAAATAAACCTGCACGAATGCTGGGTTTTCCCACTTTTTTATCAGTTTTTTGCTCGTGGCTTCTTTGAGCGAGTAATTAAATACTCCCTTTTCTAGGTTAATTGCCGTTACATTGTTGCCAATAATGCCAGTGAACTTACCACAAATATTACTGCGAAACCGTTCAGCGTTTGTAATGATACTCATCCTAATCCTATGTGATTATATAAATTGAATTAATACATAATGTTTAATTCAATTTTTCAGGTTTTAAACTCGTTGCGTTTGGTCCATTTCGGTCAAAGTGCCTTTTGGACGAAGCGCAATATTTCCATTTAACATTTCTAAGTAACACTTGCATAATGGAATGCATAAAAACACAACTATGGCGGCAGATATTGCAATGGCAATACCAGTTCCAAATGTCATTCTGTACTACTAGATAGCTCTATTTTTCTATATTGATTACTCAATTACATACTCCTCCTCGCACAACTCATTCGTACAGTCTAGTTCAGTTTCTTGTACGACAAAGACGCTGGTTGGAACTGGTGTCTTGGGCTTATTCTTTAACTTTATGATGGGTTTCTTGACCGCTTTTGTAACCTTGCGCTTTTTCTTTTTGGGGGCATCCTCGTCTTCATCATCATAATCCTCATCTTCGTCCTCCTCGTCTTCCTCATCATCATCGTCCTCCACAATAAATCCGTCCTTTACATATCCACTTTTTGTTCTAGGCAAACCATCATCCTCGTCGCTTTCACTATCGTCTTCACTATTCAAATCCTCAAATCCTCCATATAGTTTATCGTAAATTGCAGTCCATTCAGTCTCCGTCAGGTCTGACACCACATCGCCCACTCTATTTAAGATGATACAATTACCAAAAAACAACGTGTTATCAATCGGTGGCGGGAACTCGTACTTATTTTCTTGATTTGCTCGCCCGTCCGTCTTTCCATACACTTGTATATTATAATTCTTATGGTTTACGTTCTCAACTGGCCAAGTAGCGTGAAGCGTAAATCCGTCAGACGATCGAAATCCCGCCTTTTTATATAGGTCTTCCTCCACAAACTGTTTCACTGTGGTTTCCTTGATATTTCCATCCTTTTGAACAATTAGATAAGTAGTCATCGGTCCTCTTATTTTACTATCCCGAAATATTTTTTATATCATTTTACAATTACACCTATTCTTTCACGTTCGGCTATACGAATTTCTATATATGCAAATGTTATACAGAAAAATGGTAGTTGACATATTGTACTTTATTTTGAAAATTATCACATTTATTATCATAATATATGGCGCCCAATATGCTTGGGATATATTAAAAGATACATATACGAAACCCAAAACCAAAGATTTAGTGAATTCGCAACTCAAAAAATACAAGGAAATGTTTGGCGATGTCTATCCAGAAACGATTGATGACAGTTTACAATCAGAAACGTTATTTCAAACAGAAGACGATAAACAACAGATGAATGATGAGTTGTCTCAATTTATGACTGGACAGATTAATGCATTTGTATAAATCATATAGAGACAATCGCGCAATAATATATAATGGAACAACTCTCCCCGCAGATTAAATATGCTCTTGCGCGGTTTCCGCGTTTCGAACTTTCGTATGAAACGATTTCACATACGAAAGTTTATAGTACATATGATATTGGAATGGCTATACCGCACGGCAAAAAAGGGTACTTGTGGTTTACATTTGATAAATATCACGACGTATGTTACTTATTTGAAATAAATCGTGAAAAGAAAATTGTGAAGGGCAGTAGGCTGAATGTCGGGTTTGACCGAAGTTTGGCTATTGGCACGGTTTTATACGGAACACTTATAGCGGATGAGACTGGGGCAACTACTGCATTTATTATTGAAGATGTTACATTTTATAGAGGCATTCCATTAGATACTGCACGGCAAATAGATAAATTATGTATATTGCAAAAGTTATTTACCAATTTCACCGAACCCAACACAAATAATATACGCATTATGCTGCCTGTTATGTGGCAAACGAAATTCACAGACGCTGACATTGCATATCCAGATTATCTACCCGACAACCCACCCTACAATGTACATCACATTCAATATCGGTCTTCTACTGAAAAAATGCCATTTGTCAATGTATTTGTTGCACGAAAGGGAGCAGTTGTGTCTTTGCCTGTCCAGCCAATTATTGCTATTAGAGCCCAGCCAGAATATGTTCCAATTAGACCAGTTTTTACAAAACCGCAATACAAATATCCCGCTATTTTTCAGGTAACTGCCGACATCCAATTTGACATTTACCACTTGTTTGCATTCGGTAAGAACAATCAGCGGGTCTATTACAATATCGCATATATTCCAAACTATAAAACGAGTGTATTTATGAATGGTCTGTTTAGGAACATTCGTGAAAATAAGAACCTAGATTTCATTGAAGAAAGCGATGATGAAGACGACTTTCAAAATTTGAATGAGGATAAATACGTTGATATGAAGAAAACGATTTTAATTGAATGCATATTTGATAGGAAGTTTAAGAAATGGACACCAGTCCAAGTGGTAGATAAGCGGTCAAAGGTTGTACACATTTCGCAATTATAATGTAGCGTTTACTATCTCATCGGTCATTCTTCCACGCCGCTTTGTGATGATTATACGCTTTATCCGATTTGTGCCGTCGTCATTTTCAATATTTATGTTATTTATGTTCCAGTTATCTAATTTCGCATTGGGCATTATTCCATTTTTCATATTTTCACGCATTTCAAATACTTGATTGTTTCTCTTTCGTATTGCCGTTGCAATCGACTGCTTCATTCGTTCCGCCATAACCCGCTCCTTTAGTTTGTCTTGCATTTCTCGAACATATTCACTTGACCGAGCCATTCTAGATTGTATATCTTCTTTTAATGCGTTCTTCTTGTCAATGAGTGTGGGGTCGATTGTAGCATTCATAAGTCTTAATTCGCGTCTACGTTTGACTTCCTCGTTATTTACAGTTATTTGTTGCTGTCGTTTGGTACGTTCATTATGCATTGCATTGCGATATTCATCTACACTAAATTCACTGTTCTCGTCATTATTTATATTTAACATTTTTTGTATAATGTCGCCACCTTTATGTGTTTGTTTGATAAATTCCTTGGATTGATATTCAATTTGCGAGTTCTCCATTGTGTATATTATATAATCTACATAGATTATATAAAATGTCTGGAAACGGTTCTATGTTTAGCGAGTTCAAAGCGGGCGCAGTGTTGCCGTCCACAGTAACTACCGCCACGTCAGGCGGTCCAGAACTTAATGCAATGAAGAGTAGTATGGCTGGTGGTAAAAAGTCAAAGCGTTCCAAGAAGTCTAGACGCGCCAAGCATGCGCGCAAAACTCATAAAAAAACTAGACATAATAAGCATCACCGAAAGTAAGTTGCTAGTCGTCAAATTGTATATCAATTAAACATTTTCCCTTATCCGTCCCCTTAATAGGTGCCTGATCAGGGGCTTTACCCGTTTCGTCATCCGAACATTCTTCCACTGCCGCTGACTCTGCCTCACAATTTTTCGGTTCGAATACCCGTTTCCATGTTTGGTCCGCGGTCCAATCTAACGTCATTCCTTTGTAATTCTGCGAATCTATTTGCCGAATACGATAATTGCACTTTTTATAAAACCGCCTGCGCTGTGCCCATTGATTTTGGAAGATGTCGTGTTTATCTACAATATCCACTACAATGGGGTTTGCGTGTTTTACTCGCAAAATACGACCAATTGATTGTGTAATGTCTGTCTTTGGGGTAACCATAATTAACGTCGACAGCGTTTTAATATCTAATGCCTCCGCCGCCATTGCATATGTCGCAAGCACGATTTGTTTTTCTTCGGTTTCTTGTAGTTTGAGTTGCTTCATTCCGCCTACATAATAGCCAACGCTCGCTAAACCTCTGTGTGAGATGCCTTCAAATAAATACGTCAGCAGTGACCGATTGTGACACAATATCATTATCTGTTTGTCGCAATCCTCGTTTAATAAATCGCCAACTACCTTTATTATAAAATCGCTACGAGGACCGTAGCTGCATAACTTGACTATCATTGTACTATATTTTGGATTGCCACGAAAATCTCGGTCTACTTCATTAAACTCGGTGTCGTTTGCTACATAGTTTATTGCACGAACAGTTACTAGGTCGTCATTTTTGCGGTCTTCGCTGTAAATCATATCACCAATAAACATATACAATACCTTGGTTAGTTTGTCTTTTCGTTCAACGGTCGCCGAGATACCCAGCATATATGGTGTGATGGTTTTAAACAGAGTTCTGGAAAACTGCTCACTGCCGATGCGATGAACTTCGTCAATGATTGTTAGACCAAACTGTGCGAATGCGTCTGGGTGAAACTCCTTGTCATATAATGTCTGCACCATTCCAATCACAATGTCTTTGCCTTCTATATCAAACGTCTGACCTTGTATTTTGCCCACACTTGCCCCAGGCAAGAATTCGGCTATGCGTTCTATCCATTGGTTCATTAGGAATTCTTTATGCACGATAATGAGTGTCTTTTTTTTTAGGTTTGATATTATTTTTAAAGCCATAACCGTTTTACCGGCGCCGCAAGGAACTTGCAGTATGCCGCCCGAGCCAACGTGTTCAGACCCGCTGCATATTGGTGCGTTTACATATTTTGTGTAAACCCCAATAATTTTTTCTTGATAATCTCGTAACGATTTAGAAAACGTTACGTTAATGTCATCCCCCTGTGCTATTTCTGATCGGCTAGGCAGACCATAACGATTGATTCCGTAAAACCTCGGAAGATAGAATTTATTCGCATTTTCGCGAAATACTGGAAACGCACTCTCCTCGTCCGATGGATTGCCAAAATTCGCACCAATAACCTCGGGCTTTACAAAGAGTTCCTTGCGTAAATATTCTTCATCTTCTTTTAATAGCAACGATTTGGGTATAGTATATCCCTTCTTGCCGAGATAGGATGCGCTACATATTTGTGTTTTATACTCGTCGGTCAACGTAAATGTCTGCTTAGTTTCTTTCTTTTTATTCGATTTAAATTTGGAAAATCGACTCATCGTTGGCTAATGCTATTATTCTATACTAACTGAACATAGTATTTAGGATATTTCAATTTTGTCAATATAGTTTGTTCGTATGAAAAATATAATACTATCTTATACTATAAATGAACGTCCCGTCCGCTTTAAAGTCATTATCTAACTTGGAGATTTCCGCACTCGTTGTTTTTGCATTCTATCTTGCAATGCCCATTCATATGCCCGCCTCCGTTGCAAATATGATTGATTCGCCACTTGGAATGGCCAGTATTTTTCTCATAACTATTTACCTGTTTATGTATTCTAACCCCATTTTAGCCATTTTGTATGTATTTGTTGCATATGAGATGCTTCGTCGGTCAAGCAATATCACGGGTCGCACGGACTTGGTTCGTTATACTCCCAGTCAAATTAAGAAGGACGCACAGATGAGTGCGATGAACCCCACCAAGAAAACTACCCTAGAAGAGGAAATCGTTGGACAGATGGCTCCTATTGGACAGAGCGACATTAGCACCTATATGCCCAGCTCGTTTAAACCAATTGCGGAAAAGATTGGCTCTGCATCTATGTACTAAATTGAAATTATATAATTAGTGGTCATCATCATTATATAATTATTGCGTTGGGGAACCAAATATTCCAAGCGTTAATACTGCACCAAATGCAGGTAAGATTTTGTCAAATGAAGGAAACTCGTATTCAGAATCTGGCTTGTATATATTTCTGATATCGCCCACCTTCATATACGTATTATCATTTTTTCTTATATTTAATATCCACATAGATGCAACAATAATGTATAAAAATGAAAATCCAATACTCAATGCAACCGTATTTTCAGTTGAAAACCCTGAAATGATCAATGAAAAACTGATTATGCCAAATACCGCGATTAATGCAAAATCCAGTGCGCGCATATATCCTAAGAAGGCATTGTCCCTGTCATTGATAATAGGGTCGATAAGCGTTAACGTACGTTGAAGTACAGTGTATTTATATATTCCAGGTACAAATGCAACTAATCCAATTGAAACTATTACAAAAATCGCAAACATCGTCATAGTTTGCATTGCCGACCGAGCATCTTGCTCCGATCCAGATGCGCTATTAATGGGTAGGTTATATGTATCAATCTTATCAGCAGATTCGCCAGTCGGGTTGCAATTTATATATATTTGGTCTGGATCTGGCAATGATAT